>Ga0247611_10000756_pt1 | contig 63176 bp, 62 predicted proteins | sample 177DNAGHGhighgp2_FD_192422 | JGI IMG/M metagenome (GOLD analysis project Ga0247611, IMG submission 192422) | Sheep rumen microbial communities from Palmerston North, Manawatu-Wanganui, New Zealand - 1770 DNA GHGhigh gp2 | ecosystem: Host-associated > Mammals > Digestive system > Stomach > Rumen... | reverse complement strand
TTAAAAGAACTAGATAAAAAAGTAAGTAATGATCTAAAAGAATTAGAAAAAAAATATCAAAAATTATTAAGTGATAATTCTAGTAACGATATAGATGAATATGAAAATAAGATTAAAAATATTAAAGATTATAAAATTTTACTAATTAAAGTAGTTGATAAAGATCTTAATAATTTAAAAGGAGTTTTAGATAATCTTGCTAATAAATATAATAATTTCTTTTCAATAGTTGCTAATATTATCAAAGATAATACAACATTTATAAGTAGAAGTAATTCAAATATTTCTTCTGGAGATATGATTAAAATGATTACTAAAGAATGTAATGGTAATGGTGGTGGATCTTCTAAATTTGCAATGGGATCTGGAAAAGATATATCCAAGATAGATAAACTATTTAAGAAAATAGAGAAAGATATTGATGAATAAGTTATATTTGATTGAAGGAGATAATTCATATTTAATTGATAAGGAACTTAATAAAATTACTAAGGGAGATAATTTAGATATTATTAAATATGATTTAGAAAATACTACAATAGATGATGTAATAGAAACTTTAGATACTTATGATATGTTTGCTAGATTAAAAGTAGTTATATGTTATAATCCATTATTTTATCAAAATGTTGTAGAAGATTTCAATTATGATAAATTTATTAAATATCTAAATAATCCTAGTGATAATATCTTAGTACTTGTTACGAATAAGATGAATAATCGTTTAAAAGTAGTTAAGGATACTATAAAATATTTTAATTATATAAAGATTGATAATCTAGATATAAATAGTTTTATTAAAACTAATTTAGAAGATTATAAGATGGATAATATGACAATTAATTATTTCATAGATAGAGTAGGTAGAGATTATAATCTTATATCTAATGAACTTAATAAATTAAAAGCATATAAATTAGAAGAGAAAAATATTTCGAAAGACGATATTAATTTACTTTGTAATAAGAATTTTGAAGAAAGTATTTTTGATTTAATAGAAGCTATATTAAAGAAAGATAAAAAGAAAGTAATAGATTTATATAATTATTTTATTAGTAATGGAACAGAGGTATTTCAAATATTAGTTTTACTTGCTAATCAAATTAGATTGATGTATAATGTTAAAATTCTTTCTAAAATGAAAGATTCAGATATAGCAAATTTACTTGAAGTTAAAGAGTATCCAGTAAAGCTTGCTAGAGGAAAAGGAATTAGTTATTCAAAAAAAGAATTACTTGATATTTTATATAATTTAGGTCGAATAGATGAAGATATTAAAAATGGTACAGAATTACCTAATATAGCCCTTATTTCCTATATATTAAAAATGTAATTATGTATTGCAAATTAAATATATATGTGTTAAGATAAAATTGTTTCAAGGAGGAGAAATGGAAGAAATAATTTTGAATCATCCATTGATTGAACACAAGATATCTATTTTAAGAAGAAAGGAGACTAGTACTAAAGAGTTTAGAGAACTTATTTCAGAACTTGCTATGTTTTTATGTTATGAAGCTTTAAAAGATGCAAAGTTAGATGAAATTAACATTGAAACTCCTGTTGCTAAAACAAAGGGGAAAGTATTTAATGAAGATAATTATGCATTTGTTCCAATACTTCGTGCAGGAACTGGTATGATTGATGGAGTACTTCGAGTTATACCTAATGCCAAAGTTGGACATATTGGTTTATACCGAAATGAAGAAACATTAGAACCAGTAGAATATTATTGTAAATTACCTAAAAATATTGAAAATAAAACAGTAATTATTCTTGATCCAATGCTTGCTACAGGTGGATCTGGAAGTGAAGCAATTAGTATGATAAAAAAACGTGGAGTTAAGAAGATAAAGTTCTTAGCAATTATAGCTGCTCCAGAAGGTCTTGAAAGAATCAAAAAAGAGCATCCAGATGTAGAAATATATGCTGCTTACAAGGATTCTCATTTAAATGATTCTGGATATATTGTTCCAGGACTTGGAGATGCTGGAGATAGAATATTTGGTACAAAATAAGAAAGGACTATATGAAAAAATTTTTAAAAGAATTTAAAGAATTTATTTCGAAAGGTAATGTTATTGATTTAGCAGTTGCTGTTGTAATTGGTGGTGCATTTAATAAAATTGTTACAAGCTTAGTTGAAGATGTTATTATGCCATTAGTTGGAATTATTATTGGTGGAATTAACTTTTCTGAATTAAAAGCTACTGTTGGTTCAGCTGATGTTATGTATGGAAACTTCATTCAAAATATTGTTAACTTCTTAATTGTTGCTTTCACAATTTTTGTAGTTATTAAAGCATTTAATAAAATAAGTGAAAAAGCAAAGAAGAAAGAAGAAAAGAAAGAAGAAGCTCCTAAAAAAGCTGATGATATTCTATTACTTGAAGAAATTAGAGATTTATTAAAAAAGCATAAATAAAAAAATTGGATTCATAAATCCAATTTTTTTATTGTAATACTAGTGGTAAGATAAACGATAAAACCATTATAATTATTAAAAATATTGTTATTATCTTTACAGTTTTCTTTTTCATAGACACCTCACATAATAATTATACTAAATTATTTTAAAAAAATCAAATAAATACTTTACATCAATTAAAATAAAAATATGTCTATATGATTTACATATTTTGTGTAAAATGATATAATAATCTTGAGTGTGATATAAAATGAATCAAAAAAAAGAATTGATTAAGAATACGATTATTATTTCAATAGGTAAGTTTTCAACTCAGCTAGTATCTTTTTTGCTGCTTCCGTTATATACAAGTTTATTAACAACTTCTCAGTATGGAGAATATGATTTTTTAAATACAATATCAATATTTTTGATACCTTGTGTTACTTTACTAATGGAAGAAGGAATGTTTAGATTTTTAATAGATGCTAAAACTGATAAACAAAAAGGAGAAGTTTTTTCGGCTACTTTTATTTATGTAATAATTAGTTTTCTTATTTGGAGTTTATTAATATTTGTTTTTGGTAGTATATTAAAATATCCTTATGTCATATATTTAATATTCTATATTATGGCAAGTTTATTATCAGCTTTAGCTGGATCTACTGCAAGAGGACTTGCTAAGTTTAAACTATATTCTTTATTTTGCTTTTTATCAAGTCTTTTAACTATCTTATTAAATATACTATTTATTGCAATATTAAGATGGGGACTTCCTAGTTTATTTTTATCATATATTATTGGAAATAGTATTATCTCACTTTGGTTATTATTTAAAATAAATGTATTTAATTATGTTTCAAAAAAGAATATTAATAAAAAAGTAACTATTGATATGATTAAATATTCATTTCCTTTAGTACCAAATAGTATTTCATGGAATGCTATTGGTTTAACAGATAGACTTTTAATAGTTAATATATTAGGTAGTGGTAAAAATGGAATATATTCAGTTGGACTTCGTTTTCCAACAATAATTAATACTTGTTATAGTTACTTTAATTTATCATGGAAAGAATCAGCAAGTAGAGTAGTTGATCAAGAAGATAAAAATGAATTTTATAATAGTGTTTATATTAATTTAAATAGATTTTTAATTAGTGTTTCAATATTAATCATTGCTTTTTTACCATTTATATTTAATATATTAGTTAAAAATGATTATAGAGAAGCCTATATTTATATTCCATTAATGATTTTATCTGTATATTTTTCTAATTTATCTAATTTTAGTAGTGGAATATTTTCGGCTTATAAAGATACTAAAATATTAGCTAGAACAACTATTGTTGCTACTATAATTAATTTTGTTGTAGGAATACTTTTAATTAATAAAATTGGTTTATTTGCTTCAATTACTGCAACATTAATTGCCTATTTTGTTATATATATTTATCGTAATTATAAATTAAAAAAATATATAATTCTTAATAAAGATAAGTATGGTTTATATCATTGTTTAGTTTTATTATTAATTGTTGGTATATATTATTTTAAAAATATATGGGTATCTATAATAGGACTTATTATTGCTTTAGTTTATTCTTATTTTATGAATAAATCTTTAATAAAACCTATTATAAATAGATTAAAAAGGATAAAGAAATGAAGTATTTTATTATAGTTATTACAATATTTAATATATTATTATTATTTAATACAATTTATTTTGGAGTATTAGCTCTTTTTCCTTTTCTTATGAAAAAGAAAAAAAGAGATATAATAAGCACCAAAAAACATTCTTTTTTAGTGCTTATAGCTGCAAGAAATGAAGAATTAGTTTTAGGTAATTTAATTGATAGTATTAATAAACAAAATTATGACAAGAATTTATTTAAAATTTGTGTTATTCCGAATAATTGTACAGATAATACTAAACAGATTGCCTTAGATAAGAAATGTATGGTTATAGAACCAAAATATGAAATTAAAAGTAAAGGTGAAGTCTTAAATTATGCTTTTAATTATTTTAGAAAAGATAAATCCTTTGATACATATGTTATCTTTGATGCTGATAATATTTTGGATAAAAACTTTTTAACTAAAATGAATGATAAGTTAAATGAAGGATATAATATTGTTCAAGGATTTCGTGATACAAAAAATTTATATGAAAATATAATAACTGATAATTATGCTTTATTTTTTTATTTAGAATCTTTATCTATTTATACGGCTAGAGATAGAATAGGGGAATCAAGCACAATTAATGGTACTGGATATATTGTAACTAAGCAATTCATAGATAAAGTCAAATATAAGGCATATACCTTAACAGAGGATGTTGAGTTAACATGTATTTGTGCTTTAAATAAAGAAATAATTGGTTATGCTAAAGATGCCATATTTTATGATGAACAAGTATCTGATTTTAAGACTTCAATGATTCAAAGAAGAAGGTGGATTCAAGGATGCAATCAAGTATTTAGGAAATATTCTAAAAATCTATTATCTAATTTATTTAATAAGTTTAATTTTCAAATGTTTGATATGTTTCAATTTTTATATTTGCCATTTAATCAACCAATTGCATTTGTATTTTTAATTCTTTCTTATATTTTTATTTTAGATTTTAAAATTATTCTATTTGGTTTATTAATTGGCTATATTGGACAAGTTTTATATGCTTTTTTTGTATTTAATTATTATCATAAAAAAATTAGTAAGTTAGTCTTAGCAGCATTTTTTTTCCCAATTTTTAATCTAACTTGGTTATTATTATATATATATGCATTTTTTAATACTAATAATAATTGGGAAGAAATAAAACATAATAAGGATTATAAAATAGAAGATTTAGTAGATAAATAGGAGGTTTTATGAATAATAAAGTTAATGTTAGTATAGGTTTATCACAAGAAGAAGTTCAAGAGAGAATAAATAATAATTTAGTCAATTATGATAATTCTCCAAAAACAAAAACAATTAAAGAAATATTTAAATCAAATATTTTTACATATTTTAATTTTTTAAATCTATTTTTGGGTTTAGCAATTATTATATCAGGACTGTTTTCTGGAAGACTTTTTTATTCTCTTAAGAATTGTTTATTTATGGGAGTTATAATTTGTAATACAGTTATTAGTATTATTCAAGAAATAATATCTAAAAGAATAATTGATAAGTTATCAGTCGTATCAAGTAGTAAAACTACTGTATTAAGAGATAATAAAGAACAAATAGTAGAAATGAATGAAATAGTACTAAATGATATAATTATTTTAAAAAGCGGTAATCAGGTACTTTGTGATAGTGTAATTAGGGAAGGATCTGTTGAGGTAAACGAATCATTTATAACAGGAGAAAGTCAAACAATTACTAAAAATATGGGAGATGAATTATTATCAGGAAGTTTTATAGTATCTGGAAAATGTAAAGCTGAAGTAATGCATGTAGGTGATGATAATTATATTAATGTAATATCAAAAGATGCAAAATATATAAAAGATAATAATTCAGTTATTTTAAATTCTTTTGAAAAAATAGTAAGAGTTTTAGGATTTATTATTATTCCTCTAGGTATTTGTTTGTTTGTTAATCAATATTTCTTTTTACATACATCTTTAAGTGATTCAATTATTAATACTGTTGCTGCTTTAATAGGAATGATACCGGAGGGATTAGTTTTATTAACTAGTTCTGTTATGGCAGTAAGTATTATTCGATTAAGTAGATATAAAGTTCTAGCTCAACAATTATATTGTATTGAAACATTATCGAGAGTTAATGTAATTTGTTTAGATAAAACTGGTACTATTACAACAGGAAATATGAAATTATTTGATATTATCCCTAATAATATTTCTAAGAATGATTTTGAAAATATAATTAAAAAAATTGTTGCAACATTAGATGATGGTTCAGCTACTTTTAGAGCAATTAAAGAAAAATATGATTCAAATAATAAATATACTATCACTGATAAAATAGATTTTTCATCAGAGAGAAAATTTTCAGCCGTAAGTATTAAAGATGATTCGTCATATTATATTGGAGCTTATGAATATTTAATAAAGGATGAAAATAGAGACTATTCGTTAATTAAAGATTATCAAGATAATTATCGTATACTTGCGGTTTGTGAAACGAACAGTAGTTTAAAGGATAATCCTAGTAATTTAAAACTTCTTGGTTTCATTCTTATAGAAGATGAAATAAGAAAAGAAGCAAAGGCTACTTTGGAGTTTTTTAAAGATCAGGGAGTAGAAGTTAAAATTATATCAGGAGATAATCCTAAAACAGTATTAAATATCGTTAAGAAAGCTGGGTTAGATGGCGAACTTAAAGCAGTTGATGCTAGTAAGATGAGTGAAGATGAAGTAGATACATTAGTTAAAGAAAATAATATATTTGGTCGTGTTACACCTCTTGGAAAAAAACAAATAATTTTATCTTTAAAAAAACAAGGCTATATTACTGCTATGACAGGTGATGGAGTAAATGATGTTTTAGCCTTAAAAGAAGCTGATTGTAGTATTGCTGTTGCATCTGGTAGTGATGCAGCAAGAAGTGTATCTCAAATTGTTCTTTTGGATAATAACTTTGCATCAATGCCAAAGATAGTAGCAGAAGGAAGAAGAACTATTAATAATATTGAAAGAAGTGCATCTTTATTACTAGTAAAAACTATTTATACAGTACTAATTATTTTAACTTGTTTATATACTAGAAGTGAATATTTCTTTATACCTATTCAATTAACATTAATTACTACTACGACAATAGGAATACCTTCATTTATACTTGCTTTAGAACCAAATCATAATATAGTATCAGGTAATTTTATTTTAAAGATATTTAAAAATAGTATTCCAGCAGGAGTAACTGTATTTTTAGATATCGTAATTATTATTTTATTTAAGAATGCTTTTGATTTACCTACAAATACTGTTAATGCTTTAGCTGTATTTTTGACAGGAACAACAGGTTTTATTCATTTATTTAAAATATCACAACCATTTAATAAATTAAGATTGATTTTATTTATATTTTTAATGACTGGATTCATCTATGGAATAATGTTTCAATATTCTTTCTTTGATTTAGTTGCAATGAATTTACAAATAGCATTAATATTCTTTTTACTAGTTATATTCTCTGTTAATTCTTATAATTTTATAAGAAAAATATTAGATCTAGGATCAGATTTTTTACATAAAAAAGGATTATTAAAATTAAAAAAAGTAAATTAATTTACTTTTTTTAATTTATCTAAATTATCTCTAACATTTTTTAAAGTTTTTTCATAATTACTAGTTTCTTTTGGTATATAATACTTTTTATTTTTTATATTATCAGGTAGGTATTGTTGATTAACCCAAGCATTTGGGTAATCATGAGGATATTTGTAATCTGGAGAGGTTGTTTTAATATGATTTGGAACATTTCCGCAACGACCAGTATCAATATCAGTTAAAGCTTTATCAATTGCCATAATAGCACTATTAGATTTTGGAGATAGTGCAAGTTCAATAACAACATTAGCAAGAGGAATTCTTGCTTCTGGTATTCCAACTCTTAAAGCGGCATTAATTGCTGCATCAACTTTTGGTCCCATTGATGGATTAGCAAGTCCAATATCTTCATAGCAAATAACACTTAGTCTTCGACAAATACTATCTAAATCTTCACCACGAAGAAGTCTTCCTAAATAATGAAGTGCGGCATCAACATCACTACCTCGAATAGATTTTTGAAAAGCACTTAAAGAGTCATAATAACCATCTTCATTTTTATCATGAAAAAAATTATGCTTATTATCTATCGTTTTTAAAAAATCTACATCTAATTTATGATCACTTTTACTAAAATATGCAAGTTCTAAAAAATTATAAGCAAATCTTAAATCTGATCCTGAAATAGAAGCAATATAATTAATTCCTTTAGAATCAATATTTATATTTTCTAACATATTTTTTTCTATTACTTTTTTTAATCCTTTTTTAATATCTTTCTCAGTTAATTCTTTAAGTTCAAATAGATGACATCTACTTCTAATCGCTGGATTAATAGAGTGATATGGATTTGAAGTTGTCATTCCAATTAAAGTAATTAAACCACTTTCTACTTGAGGAAGTAATAAATCTTGTTTATCTTTATTTAAACGATGTATTTCATCTAATATTAAAACAATTCCATTGTATACTTTAGCTTCTTCAAAAACAACTTGAAAATCATGTTTATCATTAATAGTGGCATTTAATAATCTATATCTTATATTTAGATCATTTACTAAACTAATAGCGATACTTGTTTTACCAATTCCAGGTTTCCCATATAATATCATAGAGAATAATTTATTGTTTTTAACTAGATTAGATAATATTTTATCTTTTCCAAGTAAATGTTCTTGACCAATACAATCTTTTAAAGATTCGGGTCTCATTTTTATTGCTAAAGGTTTATCCATGTCAATCACCAGTTATATTTTAGCATATTTATTAAAAAATATAAATAAGTATATTGTCTTAAAAAAATATATGTGATAAACTTATATAGTAAAGTATGTAAAATTACTTAAAAGAGATGCTTATGAAATATGAAATAGATGAATATATAACTTATATAAAACTAGAAAAAAAACTTAGTAAAAATACGATTATTAATTATCAATTTGATTTAGATAATTATCTTAATTATATAGAAAAAAATAATATTAATAATTTAAATAATATTAAATTAGAAGATATAAATAATTATTTACAAGACTTAAAAAAAAGTAATTTAAATGCTAGAACTATTAGAAGACATATTACAACTATTAAAGAATTTCATAAATATTTATTAAAAACTAATAAAGTTAAAGAGGATGTTAGTTCTAATATTGATATTATTAAAGTTACTAAGAAATTACCTGTTACAATATCAAATGATGAAATGGAAGAAATTCTAGATATAGATTTAAATAATGCATTTAAATATCGAGATAAAGCTATGATAGAATTAATGTATGGATCAGGTCTTAGAGTATCAGAATTAATTAATTTGTCTATATATAGTATAGATTTAGAAAATGATATTATAATTATTGAAGGAAAAGGTTCAAAAGAAAGAATAGTTCCTATAAATAAATATAGTAAAAAAGCAATACTTGATTATTTTAATGAAAGAAGTAAATTACTTAAAAAAAATAATTTAGGAGAAGAAAAATTATTCTTAAATAATCACGGTAAAGGTATAAGTAGACATGGATTTAATTATATATTACAAAATATACTGAAAGATAATAATATAGACAAGAATATAACACCTCATAGTTTAAGACATACTTTTGCAACAGATTTATTAAATAATGGCGCAGATTTACGTAGTATCCAAGAATTATTAGGACATTCTGATATTACAACAACTAGAATATATACTCATGTTGCAAATAGTAAATTAAAAGAAGATTACTTAAAATATAGTGAAAGGAATGATGAATAAATGAAATTTAAAAGAGTATTTTTAATAGTATTAGATTCATTGGGAGTAGGGGGATCAATAGATGCCGAAAGTTATGGTGATAAAGGAGCAAATACACTAGGTAATATAGTTAATAAATATGACTTATTTATCCCTAATTTAAAAAAATTAGGATTTATAAATACACTTACAATGAATAATATTGAAAGTGATGCTTATTATACTATTGCAAGACCAAAAAATAAAGGAAAAGATTCTTTAAGTGGTCATTATGAAATGATGGCAATAGAAAATAATACATCTTTTAAAAATTTTGCTGAGTCTGGATTTCCAAGAGATTTATTAGAAGAAATTGTTCGAAAAACTAAAAAAGGAGTAATTGGAAATATTGTTGGTAATCATGAAGATGTAATTAATAAATTAGGAGATAGACATATGGAAACAGGTGCATTAATTATTTATACTACTGGAGACTCTGATTTAGAAATATCTGCTCATGAAGATAAAATACCTTTAAATGAATTATATGAATTTTCAGAAATTGTTAGAGAAGTTGCTAATAGGGAAGAGTGGAAGGTTAGTAGAGTAGTAGCTCGTCCTTTTATAGGGGAGAAAGATCACTATGAATTTACAAATAATACGAGATATTATACATTGACTCCTCCTAATAGAAGTGTTTTAGATATGTTAAAAGAAAAAGATTTAAATGTAATATCTATTGGTAAAATTCATGATATTTTTAATGGATATGGGATAACAAAAATTATTAAGTCTGGAAATAATAATGAAGCACTAAATAAATTAAGTGAAATTATTGATAAGAATTTTACAGGTTTATGTTTTGCTAATCTAAGTGATTTTGATACTTTATATGGTCATAAAAGAGATTCTGAAGGATATGCTAAGGCTATAGAAAAATTAGATGTTGAAATACCAATATTATTAAATAAATTAGAACTTGATGATTTACTAATTATAACTGCCGATCATGGATGTGATCCAACAACTCCTGGTAGTAATCATACAAGAGAAAATGTTCCTGTTATTATCTATTCAAGAATGTTTAAAGAACCAAAACAAATCGAAGTTTTAGATACATTAGCTGATATAGGTGCTACAATTTTAGATGTTTTTGATATAGAAGATAAACCATGGATGGGAAAAAGTTTTTTAGATAAGTTAAAATAAATAGTGTAGGGGAGAGTTATTTAGTTATTATTATATTTTTATAATATTTAATATTGAAAGTCATATTAATATATATTATTTTATAGATAATTATTATATTTAATATAAGTTAAATAAGTAATAAGTTTTTTATAAAATATATATATTTTTTTAGTAATAAGTCCCCTACTTATAAATTCATATTTGAAGAGGGGAGATTAATAAATATTTTAAGATAAATCAAAATTACAATTATTTAATAGTTGTTCTTTTAGATTTTAAATTAAGATGCTCTAGAATGAATCGATAATCCAAAAGATAGATAATTTATCCATATCAATCTAAATTAACTTAATTAAAACAAATCGAGATAACAATTATTGAATGATTATTCATCTCAATTTAAAATGTTCTAAAATAAATCGAGAATTTAAAATATAGATATATATCCATCTAAATGAATTTAATTAAAACAAATCGAGATAACAATTATTGAATGATTATTCATCTCAATTTAAAATATTCTATAATTAATTGAAAATTAAAAAGATGGATATTTATCCATCTAAATGAATTTAATTAAAACAAATCGAGATTATAATTATTGAATGATTATTCATCTCAATTTAAAATATTATAGAGTGCATCGATGATAAAAAAGATAGATAGATATCTATCTGAATAAAGAATAACAAATAATAATTGGATTAATAAGTACTAATGATAATTATTAATAAATTTATATAGATTGTAATTTCAATTAATATTAAAGAGTTAATATATATTTTATTTTTATATAATTATTGAATATTTAGTTATTATCTATAATATTTTAATTTATATATAACTTTATATAATATATATTATGTTAAGTTCTGTTAATAAATAAAAAAAATATTTTACTATTTTTTTTATTTATTATTATTCTTATAATTATTATTATGATAATATTTTTTATAGTTATTATTTTACTTCATTATTATTAATATTATTATTTGTTTCGATATTATTTTGTATTATATTACTGTTGGCTAAATTAATTTCATTGTTAGAGTCTATTAATGATGTATTATTACTTGACTCCTCTACTCTATCGCTACTTGTATTTATATTTAGCTTATTATCATTTTGATATACATCGTAATGATTTTCCAAGTTAGGATAAGTATAATTTTGTTTTTTCTTTATAGGGACGTAGTCCATTGACTCAATAACATCTTCATCTTTTGTATATATAGAGTTATATTTTCCCTCTTTTTTAGCCTTCTCTTCTCTTTTTATTTGTTGATAATAGGTCCAAAATAATCCGATTAAAATAGCAGCTGCTCCAATAAAATAAAATGTCATCTTCCACGTATCTTTATATACACTGAATTCTTCTAATAAATATATCATATTATCACCTTTTTATTCTTTATATTATTATGAATTTCTTGATTGTATTTCTGCAATTTTCTCTAAAACTTCTTTTCCGTTTTCTTCCGTTAAAGTAGTGTATCCTAATTCTTTTAATGCTTGTTCTTTAACAGCAGTAAGTTCTTGTGTTCTACTTAATTTTTCTTCATGTTTTCTATTTATTTCTTGAACAAATCTCTTATGTGTATCTGCTAACTTACTGCGTGATGCACCACCTTTATTATATAACATGAATGCACTAAAAATAATTGCCTCAAAATTAAATTGTTGTTCACTATTAAACAAGAATTCCATTGGGTCAGTAAATCCCATTAATTTTGATATATAGCACAATAAATACTTTAATTCTTTATTATTCTCCATACTTTGTAAGTAATGATACAAATAGACATAAGTATTATAAGTATCTTTAGTATGATCATCTCTTAATCTATCCTTTAATAACGTAATTATATCAGTTAATACTTCTATTTCTTTACGATTAAATCCTTTTAAATCAATTAAATTACTTCCTGAAAGAGCAACTTTTACTCCTTCATTAAGCTTAGTATCTATCTTTATTATATATTCACCGTCTATATCTATGTTATCTAAATCAGATTCTTTTTTAATCTCAAGTAGTTGCATAAGACGAGTGGATTTTTCACTTGGCCAATCTTCTAATTTATCTAAAGCTAAATAGTTATATAACATTTGCCTTGATACCCCTAAATATTTTGCTAATCTTACTTTTGAAACTCCAATTTCGGACAGTACATTACTAATCTTACTCATCCTTAATTACCTCCTAAATTTATTTTATCAAATTATTGTTATTTGTCAACAAAAATGTCAAATTTATTATAATAAATACCATAATTTTTTATTTTGTTTTCTAACTTCTTTAATTATTCCCCCTCCAATACATTCTTCTCCTTGATATAAAACACATGCTTGCCCAGGAGTTACTGCTTTAACATTATCATATTTAACTAATATTTCATTATTATCTAAGTATTCTATTTCTACATCAATATCTTTTTGTCTATATCTAAATTTAGCTGTACATTTTATTGGTTTATTATTACTTATATAATTCATACTTGATACTATGCAGCTATCACTTTTTAGATATTCATTATTTTCTCCAAATGCAACATATAAGATATTATCTTTTAAATTTTTACCGACAACGAACATTTTATCTGAGTTGCCACCAATATTAAGTCCTTTTCTTTGGCCTATTGTATAATACATTAATCCTTGATGTTTACCTACTTCTTGCATTGTATCTATATCTATGACTTTTCCAGGTTGATTTGGTAAATAATTTTTTAAAAATTCTTTGAAATTTCTTTCTCCTATAAAACATATACCGGTTGAATCTTTCTTATTAGCAGTTTTTAAACCATATTCTTCTGCAATTTTTCTAACTTCAGGTTTAATTAATTCTCCAATTGGAAATAATACATTTTCTAATTGTTCTTTTGATAACTGAGATAAGAAATATGTTTGATCTTTATTATCATCTATAGCTCTTAATAATTTACCATTTTTAATTCTAGCATAGTGACCTGTTGCAATATAATCTGCTCCTAATTTTCTAGCTTCTTTAATAAATAAATCAAATTTTATATACTTATTACACATAATATCTGGATTTGGAGTTCTACCACATTTTAATTCATCTAAAAAATAGGTAAATACATAATCCCAATATTCTTTAATAAAGTCAACTCTATAAAGAGGTATATTTAATTTATTACATACTGCAAGAGCATCATTATAATCATCTTCTTGTGGACATATATTATTGTTTAAATTCGGATTTCCTAAATAATCATTATTAATAGAACTATCCCAATTTCTCATAAATAATCCAATAACTTCATATCCTTCTTTTTGAAGTAATATCGCTGCCACCGATGAATCTACTCCACCCGACATTCCAATAACTACTTTTTTCATACTACCACCAAATCTTTAAGTATATTATACATCATTTTATTAAAAAAGTAAAAAGATTAATGAAAAAATTTCCTAAAAATATTTCATAAATAGTACTAAATACAATAATTATAAAAGAAAATAAAGTTATTTTAAGATATTTTTTAAAATATATACTTAAATTTATATTTTTTTTAAGAAAAAATGATTTAAATAAATAATTTGATATTAAAATTCCATAAAAACTTAATATTAAATATATAATTAAATTTATTATTTGATGAGGAAATATAGATAATATTCCAATAATAATTCCTTTGTATTTATATATAGTAACCATTATACCTAGATTAAATCCAATTATTAAACTTTTTATATATAATATTATAGGATTTAATATTATTCCTAAGATAGATAAACTAAATATAAAGATAAATAATAAATAAAATATATTTATTTTAAATATATTTATAAAGTCTTTTAAATAGTTATTTTTATTATTAAGTAAATAATTTGTTATAGATTCATTTATTTCTTTTTTATCATTATAACTTATTATACTAGAGAGAATTATTCCTGATATAATACCTAATACTACTATAGTTAAAAGAAATATATATTTATACTTATTCTTTTTAATATTAATAAATAAATGTTTCATTTAATCACCAATTAAATATATGAAAAAAAAGCACTTTTATGTGCTTTTATATAAGTCTTAATATGTCATTAATTGTTATATAAATCATTAATGCAAGTAATAAATAGAATCCAATATTATGAATTAAATTTTCTGTTTCAGGTTTAACTGGTTTACCTTTAATTTTTTCTATTATTACAAATAATATTCTACCACCATCAAAGGCTGGGAATGGTATTAAATTCATAATACCAACATTTAAACTAAGTAATGCAAGTAAATTAAGAACACTTGCAAATCCAGCATTTCTTGTTTGATCTACTGCAGTATATATTCCAACCGGACCTGACATTTGTTTTAAACTAACTCCTCCAATTATTAATTCTTTTATAGTTATAAATACTTGTCTAGCAATAGAATAGAATTTATTGAATGCATATTTAATTGATTTGAAAAATCCTTTTTCTAATTTATTATTAAATTGAATACCAAAACTATATCCAGCTTCTTTTTGAGCATCACCAGTTAATGGTGTAACTTCATATTTATATTTTTTATTATTTCTTAATACTTCAAAAGTAGTTTCATTATCACCTGCTAAAGCTAAATATAATTGCATATCATCAAAAGTTTTAGTAGTTTTATTATTAATTGATATAATTTTATCTCCATCTTGCATTCCAGCCATATATACAGGGGAATCTTCAATTACTTTAGGAACAATCGTTGTTAAATTTGGACAACCATAGATAAGTCCAAAAATAAATAATGTTAATAAGGCTAAGATAAAGTTATTTCCTGCTCCAAAGAACATTATTAAAAATCTTTGCCATGCTGGTTTATGTTGAAGTAAATGTTCTTTTTTAACATCTTTATCTTCTTCTAATCCCTCACCAGCAAGTTGAACATATCCTCCTATTGGAATTGCTCTAATAGAGTATTGTGTTTCACTAACCTTCTTCTTTTCCTTTTTTCTTTTTTCTTGAATTTTCTTAGTACTCCAAACCAGTGGTCCCATTCCTATTGAAAATTCATAAACATGTACTTTAAACATCTTTGCAAAGATAAAATGTCCAAATTCGTGAACCAAAACAATTAACCCCAAAATTAAAATAAAATATATTATTGATACTATCATAAATTCCTCCTAAATTATAAAATTCATTATTATTGTATATGCTAACATAACAAACAAAATACTATCAAGTCTATCCATAATTCCTCCATGTCCAGGAATTAAATTACTAAAATCTTTAACATTTTCATTTCTTTTAATACTTGATTTAACTAAATCCCCTACTTCACCAATAATTGATAATAGTAACGTAATAATAATTACTATCAAAGTACTATTTATATTTTTAACAACTAAAATACTAAATATTGATGCAACAATTGTTCCAACTAAACATCCTCCAATAAAACCTTCTACTGTTTTATTAGGAGAAATACTTGGAGCAAGTTTATGTTTTCCAATCATTTTACCTATAAATAAAGCAAATGAATCAGATCCTATTGTAATTAATAATAAATAAATTAGTTCATACATATTTCTATTTCTAATAATTATAAAGTTTCTGAATAATAAACTTAATATAAAAACTAATCCCAATAGAAAGAAAGCTTCTTTATAATGATAATTATCCTTAATAACAATTAAAGATCCAAGTATTATAAATATACATATCATCATAATTATTTCTAAATTTATATTAATATATCTACTTAAAATAATTAAACTATTTAAAATGTATCCTATTACTTTAACAATAGATGGCATTTTCTTTCTAAACTTTAAAAATTCAAATAAAGCCATATCTCCAAGTATTGTAATAAAAATAGCAAACGGTATTCCACCTATTATTAAAAAAGGTATTGCTATAAAAAACATTATTATAGCGCTAATAATTCTCTTTTTCATTAAACCTCCTAGTAAAATATACTATCTTTGCTTATTTAATTATACACTTGAATAATTAAAATATCAAGTAAAAAAAATTAATTATATTTCAAATTAATTTTTAAAATTCATCACATACTTCATTGTTAGAACCGTATACTGTAACTCCACCAAGTCTTGTATATGGACTACTACTTGATAACCATGGATAATAATTAGTACCATTACTCAATAAATTATTTTTTATATCACTACATGATTTATCAATAGTTATACTTGTAAGATTTTGATTACTATAATACATTATTCCATTTACTTCACTAGTATTATTGTTTTTTTCAAAAGCACCACTTCCTATTGAAGTTATTCCATTACCTATTGTTACACTTGTTAATTGATTTCTATCAAAAGCACTATATTCTATTGTGGTAACACTATTAGGAATTATTACATTTGTTAATTGATTATATTCAAAAGCATCATGTCCTATTGTGGTGACACTATTAGGAATTATAACATTTGTTAATTGATTATTACGAAAAGCACTATCTCCTATTGTGGTGACACTATCTGGTATTACAACACTTGTTAATTGATTATCAATAAAAACACCTGTTCCTATTGTTGTGACACTATCTGGTATTACAACACTTGTTAATTGATTACTAGAAAAAGCACTATCTCCTATTGTTGTTACGCTATTTCCAAGAGTTACACTTGTTAATTGATTATCAGTAAAAGCTTCACTTCCTATTGTTGTTACACTATTTGGTATTTCAACACTTGTTAATTGATTTCCATAAAAAGCATCATCTCCTATTGTTGTTACACTATTTGGTATCGTTACACTAGTAAGTCCTACTCCGGTATAAAATTCACCTGCAACTAATTCACCTGCAAAAGTTCTTTCTCCTATTGTTGTTACAGGATAAGTATTTGTACTTTGCTCAGTACTTATTATATTATGATCTGAAAAATATGTTAAATCTTCCGACGCAAAATAACCATGTTCTAAACTATCTTGAAATGTTTCGCCATAATTGGTTCCTGTTCCTTGACAGAATGTTTCACCCGTTGTTCCTTCGTCCATATCATCTTTAAATTGCCATTCTGTTGTTACATAATTTGCACATGCTTGTAACTCTTCATTTGTCATATTTGCATTTAAAGTTGCATTATTAAATGTTGTATATGATATATTTCTTGGTATTACTACCTCGGTTCCACAAGTAGCATCATATCCTGTGATTGTCGCTTCATTATTTTCAACTGTTATTGTAAAACAACTTGCATCAGTTGCTACTTCTTTTTCTTCAAAGTCTCCAGTTGCTCGCACCTTTATACTTGCAAATAAGTTATTCCAAACACTCTGGTCATAATCTTTATCAGGATTTTCAGAGTTTCCTATTATTACATCATTTGATATCCACATATATAATCTATAAGTATGGGTTACTTCACTCATAGTATTTTTAGGAATTGTATCTACATGAACTCTCTTTCCACTTGATAAATCAGAGTATGATTTATTTGTAAATATTTCAGTTTCAACAAGCTCATGAGTTGTTTCATTTTCTACAAATTCAGTAAGTCTAAATTTTATAAATTTATCAAGTATCCTATTACTTTCTGTTTTACCATCTGGTACATCTCCATGAGTTAAAATTATATCATAATAGATATCTTTATTTGTAGTAGTATTCTTTCCATCTATTGTAAATTCAAAATATTTAGTGGGATCATATGTAGTAGATGGCATTGCATTTTCTAAAGTAAGACTATTAGTTTCATTATAATGCATATAAATATCTCCTACTAATTGTTTAGAATTTACTGTACCATTTCTTGTATAAGTATATGTTGCAAATGTAACACCTACTATACTTATTAATAATACTGCAACTAAGAGTGCAATTGTAATTCTTTTCTTATTATTCACATTAATCATCTCTATCTTTCATAATAATTATAACAAGAAATAATTATTTATTCAATTATTTAATAAAAAAAAGAAGAGTTTTTTTTACTCTTCTATGTAAACATTTGCATAAGTACGATTTGCTTTCTTTTCAAATTTAACTTTACCAGTTACTGTTGCAAATAAAGTATCATCGTTTCCTCTTTTAACATTCATTCCTGGATGAACTTTAGTTCCTCTTTGACGATAAATTATAGATCCAGCATTAATTATTTCACCATCACTTGCTTTAGCTCCTAATCTACGTCCTTTAGAATCACGACCATTTGTTGAAGAACCTTGTCCTTTTTTATGTGCAAATAATTGTATATTTAATTCTAATCTCACTTTAAACACCTTCCTTTATTTTAATATTTTTAGGATATTTTAAACTTAACTCTTTTAATAATTTCATCATATTATCAATAAGTTTTAAAGTTATAATATCATTTTTTTTAATATTTATTTCAATTCCATTATTTGTATCAACCATAATAGAAGTATTATCTATATCTATAATACCATTTATTGTTGTTATTACTATACTAGATACTGCACTACATACTATATCTTTACCATAATCATCATAAAGTGCATGTCCCTTAATTGAAATAACACTTTTTTTTCTTGTAACAAGAATCATAATTAACCAATTTTCTTTATTTCTACTTTAGTGTATGGTTGTCTATGACCTTGTTTTTTTCTTGTTGATGTTGTGTTAGGTTTATATTTAAAGATTTTGATTTTTTCACCTTTACCATGTTTAACAATAACACCAGAAACTAATGCTCCTTTAATAGTTGGATTACCAATTTGATTATCTAACATTAATACTTCATCAAACTTAACAGTATCTCCTTCTTTACCATCAAGTTTTTCAACGTAAATAACGCTTCCTTCTTCAACAAGGTATTGTTTACCACCTGTTTTTATTACTGCTTTCATATTTCCTCCTTTTTAAGACTCGCTTTTAAGGTACATAAATGTTTTTAAACCTTTTCAATGCGGTTTGAGCTAGAGGCTTCAAACATTAAAGATTTTATCATATTATATACATATTGTCAATTAAAATTTAATTAAACTAAATAAAAATATATTAAATTAACTATTTAATATATTTACTAGTTATATTATCAATTATATAATTATCGTCACTATATATTAATCTAACTCTTTTAGAACCAATATATTCATATATATCATTATTCTTTTTAGATAACGCAAATATAATATCAATATTCTCTTCGTCTATACTAATATCTACAATATCATGTTTATATGTTTCATATTGCATATTTTTAAATGTTAAAATAACTTTATTATCCTTAAGATATAATCTAGTAGTATCATCTTCTTTAAAATTATAATTAAATATTAAATTTAAATAATCTACAGTAAAATAATTTTGTAATTTTTCTTTAAGTTCATCATACTCTATTTCTTTTTTTGTATCTAAACAAAATTCTTCATTATCACATAATTGATATTCTGAATCGCTGTTCCAAATAATAAATTTAGAAAATAAATTAATAGTATCTTTATTTATATTATCTCTATCAAACTTATCTATATTATAAATAATATGCCTATTATTTTTAATAAACTCTATTATACTATTATCATCTATATGATAATCCTTTTTTATAAAATCACTACACACTTCTTCTTTATTAATTTCTTCTTTTGGTTTAAAAAACTTTTGATATATAACAAAAATTAAAAAGATAAATAATACTATTATAATAATAGTATATATAATACTAGTAACACTTTGAATTCTATCATTAATTCTTTTAATTTTATTATTTTTTTTTACTAATTCAATATTTTTTTTAGAATAATTTCTTTTTTTCTTTTTTGTATTACTCATTCTTCTATTTTAAACTCTTTTAAAGACCCATCTTCATTTAATATTTTATTTATTGAATCAGTAGCATTTTTTAATTTTAAATCACAGTTTTTAGCAATAATAGATGCTTCATTAAATTTATTAATTGCATCGTCAAGTGGTACTTCTCCGCTTTCTAATTCTTTAACAATAGTTTCTAGTTTTTTAATATTTTCTTCAAAACTAACTTCCTTTTTTTCCATTATAACTCCTTACTTTCTTTAATATTTTATTATTTCTAGTATTTGCTTTTATATTAATAGATGATTTCTTGTAATCTACTATATCATTAATAACTAAATATAAATCATTTTCTTCTCTTATATCTATTGGATAATCTATAATTCTTTTAGCTAAATAATTAATCAAAAAAGAATTATCTTTTGGTATTATTAAATTAATATCAGCATTAATGTATTCATTACTATATTTTAATAAGTAATTGTTATTATTACTATCTTCTTTTTTATAAATTTTTAATATTTTATTATCTTTAAATAATATTCTTTCTTTATGAACTAGATTACCATTCATATTAATATTATATAAATCTTGATAATATCTATCAGATATAGTAATTATTATTTTACTTGGTATTTCATAATCTATTACTATTTTATATAATCTATCAGGTATATTATCTCCAATTAGTTCTATTTCAAATCCTTCTCCTATTCTTACATCTTCAATAGTAGGGTTAGTTATATCGTAAATATTAACTATTTGTTTTATTAATTTTGTAAGTTTAGTATGATCATTATCATAAAAACTACTTATTACTTTAAATTGTTTTTTTACATCTTTTTCAAATTTCATATCTTATTCCTCTGTTTTTAATACTTTCTTTTTTGATTTTTCCTTATTTTGGTTATCAATTATCATAAAATCTTCTTCATTAAGTAATGTAGAAACAATGTACTTTAGAGTATCTATATCTTTAATTTCATCATTATAACTAAATATTCTTTCAACAAAATAATTTGCAACAAAAGCAACACTTTCTGGTAATTCTATATGTATAGATACATCTATATAATCATTTCGATATTTAAATACATACCCTTCTAATTTTTTACCATTTATTATTTTAATATAATTATCTTTTCTATTAAAAATAGATAATATCATCAACTCTTTTTTATTTTTATTATTATAAATTTTTATATCATGTATTAAAACATTATTTAATACTTTATATACATCTATATAAGGTTTATTATATGGTTTAACATATAATATATCATAATTATCTATATCAAATCTTAATATAAAATTATAATTTTTTAAGTTATTTCCATATAGATATATTTCTATATCATTATCTATTTTTATATCATTTATAATAGGCTTTTTTAAATCATAAATAATACTTATTTTTTTTATAATATTATTTAAATTTATATTTTTATTTTTTAAAAACATATTTGCAATATTGTATGCTTTTTTTGTTTCTTTATTTATTTTCATAAATGTTTTTAACTTCTCCTTCAATATACCCATCTTTTAATTCTGTTTTAAAAGTTTTACCTACTTTTATTTGTTTAATTGATGTTATAATATTACCATCTAATCTAATAATTGAATAACCTCTTTTAATAGTAGTTATTGGGTTTAATATTTCTAATTTATTTAATAAATTTACATAATTATTAGTATTATTATTTAATATATTTGTAATGTTAAGATTAATCTTTTTAATTATATCATTATAATTATATATTTTATTTGTTATCATATTTAAAGGATTTTTAAATATATAACTTGATTTTAATATTTCTATTTGATGAGTTTTATTATCAATTATTATTTTAATTTCTTTTAATAATTTTTCGTATAATACATCAAACATCTGTTCTTTTATCTCATAAATTCTAGCTGGATTTTTAAATATAGCATTATTAATTAAATTATTATATTTTTCTTTTTTAGAACTTAAGATTCCAGTTACACTATTTTCTAGTCTAAGTCTTACTTGATTTAAATAATTAATTACATCATTTATATTTGGTACTGCCATTTCAGCTGCTCCAGTAGGAGTTGGTGCTCTCATATCAGCAACAAAGTCAGCAATAGTAAAATCTATTTCATGTCCAACTGCACTAATAGTTGGAATTTTACATTCATATATTGCTCTTGCAACTATTTCTTCATTAAAAGGCCATAAATCTTCTATAGATCCACCTCCTCTTCCAATTATTAGGACATCTAAATCGTACTCTTCAGCTTTTTTAATATTTTCAACTATATTATCTTTGGCAAATTCTCCTTGAACAAGAGATGGGAAGAGAATTGTTTCACAAAGTGGCCATCTTCTTTTTATAGTTGATAAGATATCTTTAATAGCTGCTCCTGTTGAAGCAGTAATAATACCTATTCTATTAGGTATTTTTGGTATTTTTAATTTATGATCTTGTTTAAATAATCCTTCTTTTTCTAGTTTTTCTTTTAGTTGTTCAAAAGCTAAATACAATGAACCAAAACCATCTTCTAATAACTCATCAACATATATTTGATACGAACCACTCGATTCATATACGGAAATTCTTCCTGTTACTAGTATTTTCATTCCATCATATAAATCAAATTTTAGTTTACTAGCATTAGATTGAAACATAATAGCATTAATTCTTGACGTTTCATCTTTAATAGTAAAATAAAAATGTCCTCTAGTATGAGCTTTAAAATTAGATATTTCTCCTTTTAAATAAACTATACCTAGATTAGGATCATTATCTATTTTGTATTTTAAATAACGATTTAACTGAGTTACTGTGATATAATTATTCTTTTCCATTTAAGTCCTCATTTTTATATATCTTATCCATACAAGCATTTATCATACTAGTAACATTAGTATCACTATATATTTTTGATAACTCTATAGTTTCATTAATACAAACTATACTTGGAGTATCTGTATACATAAGCTCATATATACCAAGAGAAAGAATAGCTTTATCTACTTTACTTAATCTATCAATAGTCCAATCTTCTAAATACTTATTTGCAAGTTTTGATATTTCTTTTTGATTATTTAAAACACCATAAACAGAATCATTAATAAAATTATTTTCTATTTCTGATTGCTCTTTAATTAATGTATCAATATCATAATTAACATTAGTATTTTCTAAAATATAATTTTGATATAAAACTTTAATAATTTTTTCACGAAGAATTGTTCTATTTTTCATAATTATCACCACTTATCTACATTTTATCATTAAAAAAAGAAAAATTAAATACTTTTTTCTTTTTTTATTAATAATTCTTATAAATTAATCATTAAAATCATATACTCTCTTACAAACATAATTTAATTCATTATCATCTGTATATAATTTAATTTGATTATAATTTAATTTATTAAAATGTACTGTAGTATAATTTGCAATTGGTAAATCATGAACTAAAGGATTCTCTTCTTTAAATAATTTTAAAGTATAATAGTAATCTTTTTTATCAAAATCACTATCATATTTATTATCTAAATTTAACCCATCTTCGTATAATATATAATATCCAGTTATAGATTCATTTTCTAAATTATTATATTTTGTTATAGTATATTTATTTGGTTTATAAAATTCAAATTGAAATATTATATTATCATCATGAGAACAATTCCAAGAACCTTCTATATCATAAGTTTGTTTTTCAGGAATTGTTGATATACATTCACATGAATCATATTCAGTATCATAATTTATAAAAAATATTATAATAAATACTAATATTGCAATATGAATTATTGAAAATATTAAGGATATAATATTTAAAATAATACCACTATTAGATCTTTTGGTTGCTTTTTTAGCACTTAATCCTAATACTAATCCTATAATAGCAAGAGGTAAACTGAAAAAAGCTAATATAAATGATAATACTAAAGATATTATTCCTAATGTTAAAGAACTTTTTTCATTAGGTGTTGACTTCTCATTATAATAATTATCACTTCCTATTTCCATTCCACAACTATTACAGAATTTATCACTTTTCTTTATTTGCTCTCCACATCTACTACAATACATACTAATCCCTACTTTCATGATTATTATAACATAATTAAAATAAAAGTAAATATTTTTTATAAATATGCTATAATAAAAAAAGAAAGGATTTTTTTATATGATAGATGAAGCTGTAATACTAATAGCTGGTATGGGTACAAGACTACTTCCCTATACTAAAACTATTCCTAAAGAATTATTACCAATCTATGATGTTCCTAGTATACTATTACTCGTAGAAGAAGCATATAATTCTGGAATAAAAAAAATTATCTTTGTTGTAACTGAACATAATCAAGATTTAATTAAAAACTTTTTTTCTAATGATAAATATTTAAATGAGTTTTTAAAAGATAAACCTGATAAAAAAATTAAATTAAAAAGAATTAATAATATTATCAATAATATGAAATTTAGCTATGTTTTACAAGATTTAAAAGGTACTTATGGAGCTTTATATTCTGCTAAAAAATATATTAAAAATGATAACTTTATTGTTATGTATGGAGATGATTTAATAGATTCTAAAGAACCAATAACTAAAAAATTAATAGATTCGTATTCTAAAAATCATTTACAACAAGTTTTAGTTTATAAAGAACATAATTTACCAAATGTAGGAATAGCATTAATTAAAAATAATAAATTAGTAGATTTAGTACCAAAATCTGAAACTAATTCAAAATATGTTATACATGGAAGAATGTTATTAAATAAAAAAATATTTAGTATTAAAGATAAAATGTATAAACATGAAAATGATGAATATTATTTACCTTATGCCCTACTCTATTTTAACGATATTAATACTATAAAGTATGATAAATATTATTTTAATATTGGTGATAAAACTGGTTATATAAAAGCGAGTATTCACTATGCTATAAAAGATAATAATAAAGATTTAAAAGAATATATAAATTCTATTAAGGAGGTTAAATAATGGATTGTGTATTTTGTAAAATAATTAAGAGGGAAATTGATTCAGAAATAATCTATGAAGATAAAGAAGTACTAGTATTCTTAGATATTAATCCAAATACTAATGGAGATACTTTAATAGTACCTAAAAGACATTATAAAGATATGTTTGAAGTTCCTAGAAGATTATTAAGTCATATAGAAGAATTATATAAAAAATTATATGTTATTTACAAAGAAAAATTACATTGTGATGGATTAACTTTAACTACTAATTTTGATTATGGACAAGAAATAAAGCATTTTCATATGCACTTTATACCTAGATATAAAAATGATGAAGTTAAATATTTATCTAATAAAGCTATTTTAAAAGATATAAAAGAAATTAAAGAACTTTTAAAATAGTTTTTTTATTGTTTTTTAAATTACTTAGTGCTATAATATGAATAAATTTTGGAGGGTTCATGAAAGAAGAATTGAAAGCTTTAAAAAAAATGGTTGAAGATAATATAGATATAACATGTATTTACAATCAAATTGAAGAATCAGAACTTAGTGATAAAGAAAAAGATGAAGCAATAAATTTTATTAATAATAATGGTAATACTTTATATAGCAATGATACTTTTACTAATTATTTAAATGAAATTAATAAATTCCCAAGATTATCACATGAAAAAATGATAGAATTATTTAAAAAATTAAAATCTGGGGATACTAAAGTTCGAGAAACTCTTATTAATTGTAATTTAAGATTAGTTCCTTATTTTGCTAAAAGATATTATCGTTATAATATTGATATTATGGATATAATTAATGAAGGTAATTTAGGATTAATTAGAGCTGTAGATTTATTTGATTATTCTTTGGGATATAGATTTAGTAATTTTGCTTTTTATTGGATTAGACAAGCTATAACTAGATATATTGATTTAAAAGAAAGCAAAATAAAAGTTGGATATACTGCTTTAGGAGAAATTAGAAGACTAAAAAGATATGAAAATATATTAATGCATAATTTAGGAAGATATCCTACTAAATATGAATTAATTGACTATTATAATAAAAAAGTTGAAGAAGATAATATTAATTGTAAAATAATGACGGAAGATTTATTTGACAATTTAAGAATGATTAATAATCCAGTTTCTTATTTAAATACATATGTTGGAGAGGATGAAGATACTGAATTGCTAGATCTTATTTCAGATGATACTGATAGTATAGATACTATAGCAATAAATGATATTTTAGCAGAAAAATTAAGAAATTTATTTGATAGTAATCAAATTGCTAAAATGACGGAAAGAGAGAAATTAGTTATACTCTATAGATATGGATTTATAGGAGAGCCAAAAAGTTTATCTCAAGTTGGTGAAATTCTTGGATTAACTAAAGAAAGAATTAGACAAATAGAACATAAAGCTTTAAGAAAACTTCGAAAACCCTTACAAAAAATCTATCATATGTAAAAAAGATGTCAAAAAAACATCTTTTAATTATTACAATTTGTTGTTGTAGTATACGTAATTGCTCCAGTATTACTTAAACATATTAAACATACTTCATAATCAATATTATAGTTATTACCAACATTACTATTTCTTCTAATATAAATAAAACTCTCATTGGAAATAGTTTTACAATCTAATTCATTTATTCCCTTTAATGGATCTATATATTTTTTGTTAATTAAAGTAGATAAATATAGTTTTTTTGAAGAATTTTCATTTGGTAATTCATCCATATTATCAGCATAATAATTCATAGCACTTGATTTCATAGTTTTTTCATAATTATTTAATATACCATTTTGACTAGTTGTAAAAACTGAAGATATACTAACAACTACTAATCCTGATAATATTGTAAGTACAACTATAACTCCTAGTAATTCTATTAAAGTCATTCCATGTTTATTCATTCAATCCTCCAAAATACTTTCTAAAGCAACTTTTATCATATTATTTAAAGAAGTTTCCCTTTCCTTTTGTGATACTTCTGTTTTTAAATTATGAGAATCAACAACAGTTAATAAACATGATGCTTCTTTTTTAAATAATCTAGCAATATAAAATATTGCAAAAGATTCCATTTCAGCAGCTATAACATTATATTTTTTAGGAACTCTTTTTAAAAATTTATTTAAATCAGTCATATACCAGTCAAAACAATCACTTGATATAACAGTTCCTTTATGTAATTTTATATTTAGTTTAGATGCAGCATTTTCTAATTTTTTATTTATTTTTAGAGATGATTTTATTATATTAACATGTTCATTATTTAAAGTATATGAATAATTACTTTCTGTATAACTTTTATCTACTAAAATTATATCAAGTAAATCTAAGTTTTTATCATATGCACCACAAGAACCAAGTCTAATAATCTTATCAACATTATAATATTTAAATAATTCATAAACATATATTCCAGCACTAGGCATACCCATACCATGGGCCATAACTGTTAATAGTTTTCCTTTATATTTTCCTGTATATGCATACATACCTCGAATGGAATTAACAAGTTTAGGCTTATCTAAATATGTTTCTGCAATGTATTTAATTCTTAATGGGTCACCAGACATAATAACTATTTTAGCTATATCCCCTTCTTTTGCTTCATTATGAGGTGTCATACTATCACTACCCTTCTAAAACATTATATCATATATTTTGTTATTAATATATTTTTTTTCTATAATTTTTTTAAATTAATTCTCCTTTGATAACACTTAATACTATTTTATAAAATATATTAATAAAACTATCTTTTTTTATATCTTCATTAATAATTACTTCTGTTTTATTTATCTGATTACCTAAATCATCTAAAACAATTATTTCTCCAATTATACTACCTTTTTTTATTGGTATTTTAAGATTATTTAATTTTAAATCACTCCGATAATTATTTTTATTTTCACCTTTCTTTTTTAAGATTGTAACATTTTTACTTGCAATTATAGGATAATTTTCAGAATTAGCTTTATCTATTTTAATATTACCAAGAACATCTCCTTTTTTATTAATTGTTTCAAGTTCATAGTTATTAAATCCATAATCAAGAAGTTCCGAAGTTTCTAAATTTCTAATTTTTCCAGATTCTTCTCCTAAAACTATTGCCAGTAATCTCATTCCATTTCTAATTGCTGTTACTGCCATACAATAACCAGCATTATCAGTCATACCAGTTTTTAAACCATCTGCTCCTTTATATGTTTTAATAAGCTTATTAGTATTAACAAGCCAATATTCTTTACTAGTTCCTTTTCTTAAATAATCTTCATAAATACTTGTATATTCTAATATTTTTTCGTGTTTTAAAAGTTCTCTTGCAATAATACTCATATCATATGCACTAGAATAATGATTATCAATATCAAGTCCAGAAGAATTAACAAAATTAGTATCTTTTAATCCTAATTCTTTTGCTTTTTTATTCATCATTTTAACAAAATCTTCTTCGGTTCCACCAATTCTTTCTGCCATGCAAACAATACCATCATTTGCACTAGCCATCATTATTCCCTTAATTAAATCATTTACTGTCATTTCTTCATTTTCTTCAAGCCATATTTGACTACCACCCATACTACTAGCATTTTTTGATACCCTAACCTTTTCATCTAAATTAATTTTACCTTCTTCTAAAGCTTCCATAATTAAAATCATTCCCATCATTTTAGTCATAGACGCAACCGATAATCTATCATGAATATTTTTTTCATAAATAATTGTTCCTGAATCAACATCAATAAGAATTCCAGATTTAGCATTTTTTAATAAATTATCTTCTCCTAATACTATTTTAGGCAAAAAAATAGTAATAATTAATATAATAATAAATATTTTTTTCATAATTCTCCTCTTTTAATAATATGAATAAAAAAAAGAAGTATCACTACTTCATAAAAATACTTAAATAAAATAAGAAAGCAAATAAAATTAAATAAATAACTATACCATTTACACGATCTGATTTCTTTTCTTTATATTTAACTTCAACAATCATACTTGCAAGAATACCACCAATAAGACCACCTATATGACCAAAATAATCTATTCCCGGAATAATAAATCCTAATAATAAATTCAATACAATAACTGGTAATATATTACTCTTCCATGTACTTCCTAAATATACTCGATAATAATATCCAAAATACAACATACTTCCCATAAGTCCAAATATAGCACCACTAGCCCCAATAGATGGATTATTAGATAATGTTATACTTAGCATACTACCCATTATTAAACTTAAAAAATAAATAATTAAAAATTTCTTTTTTCCATAAAAACTTTCTACTTGACTACCAATAATGTATAAAGCATAACAATTACTTAATATATGTAATAAATTACCATGTAAAAAACCACATGTTATAATTCGATAATACTCATGATATCCTCTAATATATGGTCCATATAATGCAAACATTTCTATTAATTCACCATTATTAAAGACATACCCTAATATATATATAAAAGCAAGTATTCCTATTAAAGCATATGTAACAACAACCTTTTTAGGTTTAAATACCTCTTCATTCTTCATAGCCTCTTCCCGATTTTTTTCATTTATTTCATTAGTAATTTTTAAAAATAAATGAAACCCTTCTTCATTAAATTCTAAATTATCTTTTAAATCAGAAAAATTACTCTTAATAAAACTATCTTTAACAAGATCTTTTTCTTTCTTTACATTAATATACTTATATATCTTATCATTATCATTTACTTTATCAAAATGAACATTATCTCCTAAATCTGTAAATACACTTAAAACTTTAATACTAAAAGAAAGTGTTTTTTTTCTTATTTTACTAACTAATCTTTTAGTTTTAAATATATCAAATTCCATCTGTTCATCATTATGTATATAATTATTAACTATTCTAACTATCTTTACATCTTCTTGTAAATTTTCAAGCCATATTTCATTCTTAGCACCTTGTACTATAACAGGATTATAATTCTTAACTGTAATGAAATAATAAAGTAGTTTCATAGTTATTAAATCTCTTTCATTATATATTTCTGTATTCATTTTTAACTCCTTATAAATAATTATATAATATTTTTTAAAATAAATAAAGTTAAAATGAAAAAAACTAGTAAAAACTAGTTTAAAATCCTTCTACATTAAGATTAATATATTTGTGATCATGTAAACTTGATGCTGCAGCAAGTATTGTTCTAACAGAATTAATAGTTCTTCCATCTTTACCGATTACTCTTTTCATATCATCTTCAGCGACTAATACTTGAATTTCTATTTTCTTTTCATCATCACTTGGAAATTCTTTAACAGATACTGCATCTTCATCAACTACTAATGCTTTAATTAATCTTTCAGTTAATTTAACGTAATCCATAATTATTTCTCTTTCTTATTCTTAGATTCATGAAATTTTTTCATAATTCCAGCATCACTAAATAAATTACGAACTGTATCACTTGGAATTGCTCCATTTTTTAACCATTTCATTGCTACTTCTTCATTTACTTTAACAGTTGCAGGATTAGTTAAAGGATTATATGTTCCAACAAGTTCAATATATTCTCCATCTCTTTTTGTATGAGAATCAATAGCTACTATACGATAAACTGGTTTCTTTTTACTACCCATTCTTTTAAGTCTTAATTTAACTGCCATTTATAACACTTCCTTTCATTTCAGAATAATTATATATTAAAAAAAAAGGTTTGTCAACCTTTTTTTGTTAACACTAGAATGTATCACACACTTCATTATTAGAGCCATAGATTGTAACTCCAGGCGCAGTATATGGCCCTCCATATGTATTCGCTAACCATGGATAATAATTCGAATATGTATCACTATATGTATCGTAAACTTGCAGGTTATTTTTTATATCACTACATGATTTATTTATTGTTATACTTGTTAGATTTGGATTATCATAGTATGTTACGTTAGAATAAGACTCTGTACTATTTGATTTTGAAAAAGCACCATTTCCTATTGAAGTTATACCATTCCCCACTGTTACATTTGTCAACTGATTATAAGAAAAAGCATCTCCTCCTATTGTTGTGACACTATTTGGTATAGAAACACTTGATAATTGATTATAAGAAAAAGCCTGTCCTCCTATTGTTGTGACACTATTTGGTATATTAACACTTGTTAATTGATTCCAAGCAAAAGCCTGTCCTCCTATTGTTGTGACACTATTTGGTATATTAACACTTGTTAATTGATTCCAAGCAAAAGTCTGTCCTTCTATTGTTATGACACTATTTGGTATATTAAGACTTGTTAATTGATTATTTTCAAAAGCGCCACTTCCAATTCCCTTAACAGTATTTGGTATATTAACATTAGTTAAACCATTTCTTCCAAAAGAAGAAGAACCAATAGTTATGACTCCATTTGGAATTTTAACACTTGCTAATGCGTTCGTGTTAAATGCTCCTCTACCTATTATAACTAAATTCTTTGGAAGAATAACGCTTGTCAACCCCTTATTAGCAAATCCATTGACATATCCTCCCATTGTAATATCGGTATGAATTGCTAAGACATCTAAATTATTAATTTTAGTTGGAATTACAACATCTTTATAGTTACAATTATACTCAGTTATAATAATACCATCAGTTTGTTGATCTGTAATCACTCCATTTTCTATCAGATTATCACGCCATGTTGGATTCAAATACCCAAGTATATCTTCCTGAAAAAAGATGCCACTTGAATTAGCTTCCTCATTTTTGCAATACATTTCAGTTTGATTAGTTGACTCTATACAATATTGTAATGCTTCACTAGTCATATTTTCATTAACTTTATAATAATGCGTAGTTTGGTATATAAAACAAGACGCATCTGTTTCTTCTAATTCTACTTCTTTTTCTGTAAAATCACCTGTTGAATTAACTTTTATGGAGGCAAATAAATTACTCCACGTTACCATATCATAATCAATTCCTAAAGTATTAGTATTACCAATTACTACGTTACTTCCTATCCACATATACAATCTATAAATATGTACTACTTCATTACTAGTATTTTTAGGAAATATATCAACATGAATGCTTTTTGATGTCGATAAATCATTATAACTTTTATTATCAAAAATTTCTGCTTCTTCACTATTAATTATTTCAACTAGTCTAAATTTTAAAAACTTGTCGTCTATTCTATTTTGTTCAGTCTTTCCTTGTGGTACATCTCCATGACTTAGTAATATATCATAATAGATATCTTTATTTGTTGTAGTATTTTTTCCATCTACTGTAAATTCAAAATACTTTGTTGGATCATAAGTATTAGATGGCATAGCATTAGTTAAAATTAACTGATTAGATTCCGTATAATGCATATAAATATCTCCAACTAATTGTTTAGAGTTTACTAATCCATTTCTTGAATATGTATAGGCAGCAAACGTTACTCCTACTCCTACTATAAATAATAATATTGAAATAATTAATCCCACTGCTGATTTTTTCTTATTCATATTTACCTACCTTATAGAATAAGTATAACTTTTTCTTTTAAATTAGTCAACAAAAAAAGAATAACTATTCTTTTAACATGTCAAGAATTTGTTGTTCATTTAAAATAGTTATTCCAAGTTTTATAGCTTTATCATATTTACTACCAGGATTCTCTCCTAGAATTACATAATCAGTTTTTTTACTAACTGAATCTATTACTTTTCCTCCATTAGTAATTATTTTATCTTTTAATTCATCTCTTTTAATTGATAAAGTTCCAGTTATTACAAAAGATTTATCTTTAATATCAGGATTATCTATACTTTTACCAAGATATGTCATATTTAATCCTAAATCTTTTAACTCATTTATTATTTTAATATTTTCTTCATTATTAAAGTAATTTGTTACGCTAGTTGCAATCTCTTCTCCGATATCAGGAATATCTTTTAATTCATCAAAAGTAGAATTAATTAAATTATCTATATTTAAATATTTTCTAGCTAGAATAGTTGCTGTTTTTAATCCAACATGTCTTATTCCTAGAGCAAATAATAATTTTTCTAAAGAATTTTCTTTGCTTTTATTTAATTCATCTAAAAGATTATCAATACTTTTCTCTCCATATCCTTCAAGTAACATAAGCTCATCTTTATATTTTTCTAAATGATAAAAATCTGGAATTCTCTTTATATAACCTAAGTTATACATATCTTCAACTATTCTTTCGCCAAAACCTAGTATTCCCATTGCAGGACGAGATGCAAAATGAATTAATCCTTCGATATGTCTTGCATCACATGATTTATTAGGACAATAATAGTTACTATCTTTTTTTACTAAAGGAGTATTACAAATTGGACAATTCTTTATCATTTCAAATTTTGGAAGTTCTTCTACTCTTCTTTCTTTTTTAACAGATTCTACTCTTGGTATAACATCACCGGCTTTAATAATAACAACATAGTCACCTTTTCTAATATCTTTTTCTAAACAATAGTCTTCATTATGAAGAGTAGTTTTAGAAATAGTTGAACCCATAACATTAACAGGTTCAAGTATTGCATTTGGTGTTACTTGACCAGTTCTTCCAACAGTAAAAATAATATCTTTTAATTTAGTTATTACTTCTTCTGGTGGAAATTTATAAGCAGTTGCCCATTTAGGATATTTAACAGTACTACCTAACTTCATTTGATCTAAAATATTATCTAGTTTAATAACTACTCCATCAATATCATAAGGAAGAGTATCTCTTTCTTTAGTTTTTTCTTCTATATATGATAGTATTCCATCAATTCCTTCTACTAATCTATTATTTGAATTAGTTAGAAATCCTAAAGATGCCATAAATTCTAAAGCTTCATGATGAGTTTTAATACCATAATCCATAGGATTAGGTAAATGATAAATAAAAGCATCTAGATGACGACTTGCTGCAATATTTGAATCAAGTTGTCTAATAGAACCAGCTGCTAAATTTCTCGCATTCTTAAATTCTGGAAGATTATTTTTTCTTCTTTCTTCATTTAGTTTAAATAAAGTTCTTTTAGATATATATATTTCACCGCGAACTTCTATATCAATATCTTTTTTTAATTTTAACGGAATTGTTTTAATAGTTTTAACATTATCAGTTATATCTTCTCCAATTATTCCATTACCACGAGTAGCAGCATATAAAAGTTCTCCCTTTTTATAACACAAGGATACTGATAAACCATCTATTTTAAGTTCACAAACATATTTAGGAATAACGTTTTCTTTTCTAATTCTATTATCAAAATTAATTATATCGCTTTCTGTAAAAACATTAGATAAAGAAAGAAGTGGTATTTGATGAGTGATTTTTTTAAAACTCTCATTTACTTTACCACCTACTTTATTCGTTGGTGAATCAGGTAAAATGTATTCAGGATACATTTTCTCTAATTTTTGCAACTCTTGCATTAATCTATCATATTCTTGATCAGATACACTCGGATTATCAAGAGTATAATATTCATAATTTAATTTATTTAATATTCTAACAAGTTCTTCTATTCTTTCTTTATTTTTCATCGTACACTACATCTGCCTTTAATATATCTTTAAAATCCATATCGAATGTCATTGTTGAATCAGCATTTATTGTACTATCTAATGTTTCTTTATCAAATGGTCCATAAATACTAGTATCAAAGTAATATATCATATAGTAATCTCCATTTGCTAATTTTAAACATACAACATCACTATTATACTTAAATTCTTTAATTTTATAATCTAATTCATAAATATCAACTACATTATCATTTTTATATAACTTTATTTTATTATCAATTGCTTTAATACTATAGTTATCGTATAAATCATAGTGAAAATTCTTTATTTTAGAACAACCAACTAATAGAGTAAATGATAATATTAAAATCAAAAATAATAGTCTATTTCCATAATTCATTTGGATATTCCCCCTTTTCTATCAATTTCTTTATATTCTCTACAACAAATTCTTTATCCTCTTTATAAGTAACACCTAACCATTTATCTTTTGACTCAAGTACTTTAACTTTTTTACCATGACCAATTTCTTCAAATACAATATCAGGGATTAGGTATTCGCATTTTAATAGATCATTTTTATTATCTTCTAAGAATTTTTTTAATCCTACTTTTAGAGTATCAAACATATTTTCAGTAAATCCAAAGAAGTTCATAGATACAAGAGCATTAGGTTCAACTACAAATGAATCTCTACCATCAAGAGGTGTTGCAATTATTTTATCATCAACTTTTTCAATACTTGATTCAATTATATTCGTTAAATAATCATCTTTTGATTCACATACTCCTCTTTTAACACTACCATTCTCTGTCATCGTATTTAAAACTCTAAATGCAACCATTGAATAGCAATTAGGATCATCATTATTATCAAAAAAATCTTTAATTTTTTTAAATGCATCTAAACCATAAAAATCATCAGAATTAATCATAACAAAATTTCCAGAAACTAAATTTCTTGCAGCAAGTACGGCATGACCAGTTCCCCAAGGTTTTGTTCTTTCACTTGGTATCTCTACTATATCAGGAATATCTGTTAATTCTTGGAAAGCATATTCAACCGGAATTTTACCTTCTATTCTTTTACCTACTGTTTCTCTAAATAAATCGTAGTTTTCTCGTTTTATAATAAAAACTATCTTAGTAAATCCAGCTCTTATAGCATCATAAATAGAATAATCAATAATAAATTCTCCATTTGGTCCAATTGGTTCAACTTGTTTTAATCCTCCAAATCTACTACCCATTCCAGCAGCAAGTAATACTAATGTTAAGTCTTTTTTCATTTTATCACACCTTCCTTAAACTTTTATGACTATATATTAGAGTTTTTATTCCATAAGGTAATTTAAAAGCTATTCTTAAAAGAGTAAATTTTGGATTTTTCTTATTAGGTATAACTTCTATAACAGTACCTGTTCCAAAATTTTCATGATATACAAAATCTCCTACATTGTAATTCATATCTTTTTCTTCATAATTATCATTTTTATTAACCTTATCAACATTTATATTATTATTATAATCTATTTTATTAGAAATTTCAATTTCTTTTTTACTTAAATCGTTAATTAATTCATTGTCTATTTCCGAAATAAATCTACTAACTGGATTAACTTGATCAGATCCATACATTAAACGCATTCTAGCATTAGTTATAAATAATTTTTTCTTACATCTTGTTATTGCGACATAGCAAAGTCTTCTTTCTTCTTCTATTTCTTCTTCACTATCTAATGAATTTAAATGAGGAAATAGCCTTTCTTCCATACCAACTAAAAATACATATGGAAATTCAAGTCCCTTAACAGCATGTATAGTCATTAAACTAATTGCATCTGTTACATCTTTAATATCTAAATTATCACTTATTAAACTTATATTAAGTAAGAAATCTTCAAGCGAAATAACTCCATTTTCTTCTTCAAATGCTTTTGCTACAGACTTAAACTCTTCTAAGTTTTCCAATCTAACATCAGCTTCTAAACTATTTTCACTCTTATATTCATTCTTTATTCCTGATTTATCAAGTACTAAATCAATATAATCAACAAGTGACATTGTATCAACATTCTTTTTTAAATCTTCAATTATTCCCTTAAAAAGTAATTCTTTTCCTGATGATATTGCATCATACATAGAAGTATTTAATTCATTAGATTTTTCAATTAAATTAAATAAAGTTTTTTCTCCAATACCTCTTTTTGGAACATTAATAATTCTTTCTAAACTAACATTATCATTTGAATTATGAATAAGTCTTAAATATGCTAATAAATCTTTTATTTCACGACGTCCATAGAAATTAATTCCTCCTACTATTTTATAAGGAATATTTGATTTTAATAAACCATCTTCAAAAGCTCTTGACTGTGCATTAGTTCTATATAATATAACCATATCATTTAAACTAACATTTTCTTTCATTAAATCTTTAATTTTATCTATAACAAAGGCTACTTCTTCAAGACCAGTAGATGCTCGATAATATTCAAGTTTATCCCCTACTCCTAAATTAGAAAATAAATTTTTCTCTTTTCTATTTTTATTATGTTTTATAACACTATTAGCTGCATCTAAAATATTTTTAGTACTACGATAATTCTCTTCTAAATTAATTATTTTAGTATTTTTATAGTCTTTTTCAAAATTTAATATATTTTTATAATTAGCACCTCTAAAACCATATATTGCTTGATCTACATCACCTACACAACATATATTTTTATATTTATTAGCAAGTAACTTAGTTAATATATATTGAGCTTCATTAGTATCTTGATATTCATCTATTAATATATATTTATATTTTTCTTGATATTTATCTAATATTTCTTTTTTGTTGGTAAATAATTTAATTGGTAATAAAAGTAAATCATCAAAATCTAAAGAATTATTTTTATTTAAAGAATCTTCATATTTTTTATATACTTCATATACTATTTCTTCAAAATCAGTCCTAACATATTTTTTATATGAATTAGGATCTATTAAATCATTTTTTAAACCACTAATTTTATTGCGAATATTTTTAGGATTAAATTTCTCTTTATCTAAATTCATATCTTTCATTATCTTTTTTACAATAGTTAGAGAATCATCACTATCAAAAATAACAAAATTTTTATCATATCCTAAATATTCATAGTTTTCTTTAATTAAAGTTAAACCAAATGAATGAAATGTCGATATTTGCATATTTCTAGAATAATATCCAATTAAATTATTAATTCTTCCTTTCATTTCTTTAGCTGCTTTATTAGTAAATGTAATTGCTAATATATTATCAGGACTAACTCCATTTTCTATTAAATATGCTATTCTAGTTGTTAATACTTTTGTTTTTCCTGAACCAGCACCAGCAAGTACTAATAGTGGTCCTTCTATACAAGTAACCGCCTCTATTTGTTTATTATTTAAATTATCTAAAATGTCCATATTTATACCTCTTAATTATTTTATCAAATAAAAAAAATAAAGTCTATCTAGATTTTACTTTTTTACTAAAATTATTTTTTAAATAATCTTTTAATATTTGAATATTAAAAAAATTATTAAAAATTTCTTTTAAAGTCATATTATTTAGTTCATTTATAATATTAGGTAAATCTATTACTAGTTGTTCTATATTACTTTTATATTTATCAAGTAAATAAAGTGAAATAATATTACCAATGATGTAATAATGAATATATAAATTATGATATTGAGGATAAGGATCATTATCAATTATTACATCAAATCCTACTCTTTTATAGTTTTCATTTTTAATTATATTAGTTGTTTCATATGTCCATTCTATTTCGGCAGAAAGATTAGTTTCAATATTGTTTTTTAGTCTTTTTAATTCCTCATCACTAATTATATTATAATATTCTAAAAAAAATGCAAAATATCTTTCAAAAGTAATTGGTATAGTTTCACGAATTAATTGATTATTTTGATATAATCTTTTTTCTTTTAAAATTTTATTTGTTAAAACATGTCCCATTTCATGAGCAAAAAGATAATAATAACTTAAATTATTTTTATTAAAATTACCAATTATTATATAAGAATCATCAAAATCATTTATTGTTAAATTTAAATTTTCATTATTAATATTTTTACCAATCATTTTTTTATCTAATAAATCTTTAAAAATATTATATAAATTAAACTTCTTTAAAAATTTAGTTAATCCTATAGATATATTCTTATAATCACAATAATCGTTTACATAATTAAATCTATATCTATCATATATATCTAACATTTGTTCATAATAATTCATTAATAGTTGATTATTTCTAATAAAATTATTAATTCCATTTTCTGAATAATTATTACTAATTTTTTGACGATTATCAGTTCTAATTCTTCTGTATAATATATCTAATTCATCAGATGTTATATTACCAGTATAAGTTAAATAACCAATATAATTTTTAAGTTTACTAACCAATAAATCTCTATTCATTCCTGTATTTAGATTATTAACCTCTTTTATTCTTTTGTTTATATCTATTAATGTATTAATTTTATCCATTATATTATTTTATTTTTCCTTTCATTTTTTTAATCTTAAAGAATTTATAACTACTGTTAAACTACTTAAAGTCATCATTAAACTAGCAATACTAGGGTTTAAAATAATATTGTATTTCTTTAGTAATCCTATTGCTATTGGAATCATTAAAATATTATAGAAAAGAGCGAATATTAAATTTTCTTTAATTATTTTTATAGTTTTTTTACTTATTATAAATAAATCTATTATTTTATTTAAATCATTATCTAATAGAATAACATCACTAGCATTTTTAGATATATCTGTTCCATTAATACTAACTCCTATATCTGCAATACTAAGACTTGGAGCATCATTAATACCGTCTCCTACCATCATAACTTTAGCATTATTTTTAATACTAATTAAATGATTCTGTTTATCTTTAGGAAGTAAATTAGAATTAATATTATCGATATTTAAAGATTTAGCAACTATACTAGTAGTTTCTAAATTATCTCCACTTAAAATATAGATATCTTTCTTCATTTCTTTTAATTTTTCTATTACTTTTTTACTATTTTTTCTAACAATATCTTTAACCCCTATTAATCCAATAATATTAGTATTTTCAATAATATATAAAACATTCGTACCAAGACTTAGAAAATTATTCTCTATTTATAAATAATTATTGTCTATCTTTAATAAATTAACTAGTTTATTACTACCAACATAAAACTTTTTTCGACCTACTACTCCTGATATCCCCATTCCTTCAATATTTTTAAAATCATCTACATTATATTTATTTTCATATTCTTTAAAGGCATTAGCGATGGGATGAGTTGAATTAGATTCTAAACTTGCAACAATATTTAATAATTTTTCATTGTCATAATTTGAATAATTAGCAAGTCTAGATATTCTAATATCTCCATAAGTTAAAGTACCAGTTTTATCAAATATAATTTTATTGGTTGAGTTAGTAATCTCTAATATTTCACTTGATTTAAGAAGAATTCCCATACTTGCACATTTACCACTTGATACTACAATAGCAAGAGGTGTTGCAAGACCCATAGCACATGGACAAGAAATAACAAGAATAGTTACAAATGTAATGATTGCTTCATTAAAACTTTTACCTATTATTAAATATACAATAAAGGTTATTAAGGCAATAATAAATATTATTGGAACAAAATAACTACTTATTTTATCTGCTATTCGAGATATTTTAGGTTTATTATTTATTGAATCATTAACTAAATTAACTATTTCAGATACCATTGAATCTTTTCCAATATTAGTAGCTTTATATTCGATATTATTAGATAGATTCATTGATCCAGCAATTACTCTATCTCCCTTTTCCCTTTTCTTAGGATTTGATTCCCCTGTAATAAATCCTTCATCAACATAAGTATTTCCTTTAGTAATAATACCATCTACGGCAAATTTCATTCCTGATTTACAAACTAAAATGTCTCCTTTTTTAACTTCATCAATTGTAATTTCTAAATTTTTATATTTACTCTTAAATAAAGCTGTTTTAGGAGTAATTTCTACTAAATTTCTAATTGCAGAACTTGTTTTATATTTACTAATCTCTTCAATAAATTTTCCTAATTTAACAAAATAAATTATCATTATTACAGATTCAAAATATAAATATAAATCCTTATGAAAGAAAACAATTAATATTAAATTAACTAAACTATATATAAATGATGATATAACCCCAATTGTTACTAAAGATTCCATATTGGGATTTTTATATCTTATATTCTTAATACCATTTCTTATTAAATCAAATCCATATACTATAAATATAATAGATATAATTAAAGATATAATACCAAAGATAGAATGATTAAATATTTTAAAAAGATGATTTATAATCATTAATAGTGTATATATAATAAATATACAAGAAAAAATAATAATTATCTTTTTATCTATCTTATTTTCAAATTTATATTCTCCTAAGCTTTTAAAACCCACTTGATTAATATATTTATCTATATCTTCTAAACTTACTTTCTTCTCATCATAAGTAATAGTTGCAGAAGCCATAACTAAATTGACAGAAGCTTTAATACCATCTTGTTTATTTAAATACTTTTCTAAAGAATTACTACAAGCACTACAAGTCATACCATCTATTCTTAATATAATTTTTTTCATAAAAACCTCCTTACTTGTATTATAACACAAATAAAAAAAATAGAAAAATTCTATTTTTTAAATCTAAAAGTTAAATTTAAGTCAGAAATGTATGTTCCATTTTCATTATAATAAATACCATTATTAATTACTAAATCTTGATTTGGATCTATTACATCAATCCAATAATTTTGTTTATTTATTTTACCATTTATAATTTTATATTTAAAATTAGATTTTAATATATCATATAGTAATAGGTAATCCAAAGGTTTAATTTCATAATCATCACTATCAGATAAATCATAAAAAATGTTAACACTATCTAATCCAATGTTTTTCTTATTTTTTAATAATTCTAATATATCTTTATCAACTTTAAAATTTGAAAATGATATATTAAAATAATCTCTGTAATCATTAAGTTCTGTAAAGAATTTTTTATAATTAAATAGTTTATTATTTGACAAATTGATATACCATAAATTTTTAAATTTAGTAATATCAAAATCAATTATATTACAATCTTCTACGTTTAGATTTAACAATGAATCACTCATAGTAAAACCAGATAAATTCTTGTTGTGAGCAAGTGAAAGAGTTGATAACTTACTTAATTTATCAAGGTTACTTATATCTTTAATATCATTATTAGATAAATCTAAATTAACAATATTATCTAAATATTGTATCTCATCTAGGGAAGTTATTCCGCAATCACTTAAAACTAATGTTTCAGGTGTATTAAGATTTTTAATATTTTTTAAATTCTTATTATGACTTAAGTTTAATAACTTTATCTTTGAGTTATTATAGTTTGATAAATCTTCAACATTATTATTTGACAAATTTAAAGTATAAACGTTTAAGTCATTTACTAAATTAATATCTTTAATATCATTATTAGATAAATCAAGTTCATAAAATTCATTTCTTATCAATATATGAGGATCTGATATATCACAATTATGAGCTTTCAATATAAAGTTTTCGGAGTCAATATTATTAAGATTACTAAAATCTTTAATTTTTTTATTACCTGAAATACTTAATTCTAATATTTTTAATGGCAAACCATTTAATGATTCTAGATTATTATTATCTAAATTTAAATATGCAAAATTTATATTCGACCAGTCCGGTAACTTAGTTATATTATTATTTGATAAATCTATACGCATAAACTCTTTATCTTTCAAATCTAATTCATCTAAGTTTCCTATATTATTATTACTAAGATTAATATCACTTAATTTTGAAATATTATTTAATAAATTTAATTTTGAAATACCACATCCTGATAAATTAATCATATACAAATTAGTTAATTTATCATATCCAACTACACCTTTATTATTAGATAAGTTTAGTGAAGCTAATTTACTTAATTCACCAAGTTGAGAGACATCTTTTACGGAATTATTACTTATATCAAGCATAGATAATTTAGTAAAATTCTTTAAGAATGATATATCTTCTAGATTAGTATTTGATAAATTTAAAACAAATAATTGTTTCAATTTAGTAAGTTCGCTAATATCATCATTCGTTATAGGTTTATCCGTAATATTAATGGAATTAATTGAATTTAAAGCTAAATTTGATATGTATTCCTCATTTTCATACTCAAAAAAATCAAAACTATGTTCTTGATATAAAACTTTTTTTATTTCAGGTGATTTAAAATCACTCACTTTATGAGCATGATCAAGAGATGTGGAAATAATGCCACTCAATTGTGATTCAATATATTTATCATCATATGATACATATAGATATCCTTTATCTCCATACCAATCTCCCCACGAATTAAGCACAATATATGCACCATCATGTTCTGGAACATTACCATGATCATCTTTAAAATTATTTTTTGAATAATTATCATCCCATCCTACTAAAGCAACTGCATGATTTCCTCTTCCGCTAGTACAACCATCTTTTCCACAATAAACATTTTTCCCATTATTAATACTTATAAAAATAGCAGGATCATAAACAACAGCATATAAAGCACCATTTTTCATAATATGAGACTTAACTACATTTCGAAATTCAGTAATCTCTTCTTCCGTTACGTCTGACCTAAATATTAGAGAATTATTTGGTGATGAAAAAGTAATAGTTTCCGTTACAATAGTAGCAGGTTTTTTATCAAGAAAATTCACATACTCATCTTTAGTGTAATCGTGATATTCATTTGGTTCTTCCTCAACAACTCCAGCTTTAAGTAAATACTGTTCAAATATCTGAAAATTTCCACCTTGATGAATAGTTCTCCATCCAAATATCTTGTCAGACATTACATAATCTATATGTATCTCCGAAAAATTATGAACACCTTCTCCATGTAATTGCATATAAGTTTCTAATGTTTTCATTGAAGCAAAAGCCCAACATAAACCATAGCTTCCTTGATCTTCAACTTTTATATCTAATTTATCAGCCAAATTAAATCGAGATGGTATTTCTTCTTTATCATTATATTTTATTTTTTCCTTAATAGTATCTATATCATCAGGTTTTACTTCTTTTTCATTAGGAACAACTTCGATTTTAGCTTTTTCTTTATCTGATAACTTTTTAAATTCTTTAAATTCTTTAGTTTCGTTATCATTTTCATCTTCTTTTTTATCAACGATATTTAATATCTTTTTCTCTTCATTACTATAATTTGATATTTTTTCTTCAATTTCACTTGGATCTATTATTTTTTTATTTTTATTCTTATCAAAACTCTTTAATAATAAAACATATCCAAATCCTAAAACAAATATAATAAAAGCAACCAAAACCAATATTTTTAAATCCTTTTTATCCATACTACACTCCTATTTGTATTAATTATATCTTATTCATATATAAATGTCAATTAATTAATATCCTATATAATATAATATCTAAAATAAATAAACTAAATAAAAATATTGAAATAAATCTTAAATATTTTTCTTTAACTCTACTTGTTATTTTTAAAAGATATGGAATAATAATATAAATTAATAATAAACTTGATATTCCAAAAAATAATACACTTCTTAAACATATATAGCCATTTATATTACCTAAATTTAATATTTCATTATTATAATTCCATAATCTAATATTAAAATATTGATGTAATATAAATCCTGTTAAGAATTCTAATAATCCAGTAATAATACAATTCAATATAAATACTTTAACATAATTATTACGATATTTATAAGTAAATAAAACTATAAATAAACTACCAAAAGCATAGATTGGTATCCATGGACCAAAAGTAGTACCTCTTTTAACTATATAACCTAAATCAAAATAATAAAAGATGGTTTCATAAAGAAAACCAAATATCCCTCCAATTACCATAATTAATAAAAGAAGATATATATTATTATTTATATTTATATTTTTAAAAATTAGCTTATTTTTCATATTTATCCTTGCTTAATTTTAATATAGTACTAAATATTGTAGATGTATATTTAGATATTTCTGGATCTAATTCTTTAACTGATTTTAATAAATTAACTATATCATTAAAAGTTAGTTTTAAATTCTTAGTCTCTTTTTTATCAAAAATAGTAAAAGCTTTTTCAAATATTTCTTTCATTTTATCTTGATCTAAATCTTTTATATTTACTGTAGTTCTTTTTATTAATTCTGTACTTAATTTTGATATATTCCCTTTTATAAATACTGTCCCAAATATTGTCCATGATGTTGGATAATGCTCATTTATTGCTAAAGAATTACTTTTAATAACAGTATAATTTTCGTTATAAAGTAGTGTTCCAACGTATGATCCAGTTGGAATTATATTAATAAGTTTGTCTCGAAGTCTTTTAAATTTTAATGTATTATATTCTTGATATCTTAATCCTGGACCATCAAAATTATCAATTTCTCTTATTTTAGAATATTTAAAATTAGATAATTCCATTGCACTTACTAAAGCAAGGTTACCTCCTTTAGAATGACCACATACATAAACATTATTATCAAAAATATTAATATTTTTATTTAAATATTCGATAGCAAGACTTTGCGTATAAGTTGGATAAGTATAAGAAAGACGAAAATTTTCAAGCCAACCTATTACACTACTATCAGTTCCTTTAAACACTATAATTTTTATATTATTTAAAGAACAAGTTAAAGCTCCAAATTGTGTTTTAGAATCTACTCTGTTTATGAAATTTATTAATTTCATATCCTTATATCTTTTAGAATCTTTTATAAGTTGAATTATTTCTATAACTTTTGGAATCATTAAATCTTTAAAATCAAATTTATTAACTTTTAAAATATCAAGTACTAATTCATCATAGTTTTTAAATTTAAAAGACTTAACTGGCATATAAGAAAGTATTGAAAGAAATAAATTATCCATTATATTCCATTTAAATTCTTTAATATCATAATCCTTATAATATTTTAAATAATCAATTATTGTATACATATAAAACACCTTTTATAATTATAACACACTTTATCTTTTTAGAATTTTATTTTTTAATTTTTTATAAATTATTCCAAGAAATACTCCAATATAAGAAATAACAACAATTATTAAAGACAATGAAAAAACATATTTAAAAAAATCTAAATTTTCAGAACTAAAAAATATAATAGATTTATAAACTAAATAATTATTTAAAAAATATGTTATATAAATTAAAATCATATACATAATTCCAAAACCTATTGGCATTAAAACTTTATAACTTAGCCAATTTTCTTTACCTAATATAAATGATATTATAAATGATAAAAAAGGCATTAAAATCATTAATATAACAAGATTATAACTAGATATAAATATTTCATCACCTTTACTAAAAAATATCCAAAAAGAAATAACAGATAAAAACCAAATAACTAAATATAAGCTTATAATTAATGTTTTAGAAAGTCTATCTTTTGATTTAACAATATCAGTAGATTCATTTAAATAATTAACAAGTTTTTGATCATCTTTAATTAAATCATCAAGACTTATTTTATAAATATTGCTAAGTTCAATAACATTTAATATATCAGGATAACTTTTATTATTTTCCCAATTAGATAATGTTTGTCTACTTATATTTAATTTTTCTGAAACACTTTCTTGCGTTAAATTATTATCAATTCTTAATTTTTTTAATTTATTTCCTATATCCATTTATATCACCAAAATTATATTATAAAATTTATTATAAAAAGTCTAGCAAATATTTTTTACATATTAATTTATAGTAAAATAAAAGATTAGAGTTGTGCTCTCTAATCTACTTTTTTAATTGCCATTTATAAAGCTGGCTTCACTTGCTTTTTTATCTTAAGAATTATTTATATAAAATATATATTATAATCACTTAAGTACTAATAATATACACTATATTTTAAATTATGTCAATATATTTGTATCAAATTATAGAATATTATTGTATGATTCTGTAACTAATTTTTCAATTATATCATCTTTGATAGTATCATTTAGAATAATCGTAATCCAACTCTTTTTATTCATATGATAAGCTTTATAAAAACCTTTTTCATTTATTAAATCTTTTATTTTATCTTCATCCAATTTAATATTTATTATATCTATATTAGAAACATTAAGTTCCAAAATACTACCTTTAATATTCATAATTAATCCAAACCATTTCTTATTATCTTTATTTCTAAAAACAGCTGCATCAGGAGAATTATCCCATAAAAATTCTGGATTACAATTATATTTATTTTTAATAAATAAACTTATTCTATTGGCTTGATCATAATTAAAATCTTTTTTTATAAAACATTTATCTCTAATATCAATTAATATATCTTGATAATTACTTATTACTTCTTCCGTATATTTACCAATTTTACTATATCTAATTTTAATGTATTCTAAATTAATATCCATATCAATTATATGTCCCTCTACTCTATTATTAATAATTTTAATTATGGCTTTAAAACTATTATTCATAAATAATTTAGAATAAATATAATAATCATTTTCTTTTCTAAAACCAAAATCAATTAATTTAGAATAATCAACTTTATATTTTTTAAAAATAGTTTCTTCAATCATAACTATTCTCTATAACATTTGTTGTTATACCTTCTCCTTTATTAGGCCTAATGAATGTAGAATAGGTAAAATCTATTAAATATACTGTAACTAATGATACAACTAAAATAGTTTTAACATTTAGATTAATCTTTTTATATATATTATCAAGAATAGGAGCAAAAATATAAGTAAAACCACATCCACCAAGACCAAATATTATTAATCCTTCTAAACATATTCTTCCATGGATATTTAAAACAAAACCACTATAATCCCAATACTTTAAATGCATGAATGTTTCTAAATACCAAGCAGTAGAATATTCAATAATAGCACATAATATAACAGCTGCTATAAATAGTTTCCAAGGTTCTTTTCTAAATCTTTTTAAGAATATTAAAATAGCAAGTCCCCCAAATCCATAGATTGGTAACCATGGTCCATGCATTGTACCTCTATTAACAAAATTACCATTTTGTAGTAAATTTAAAAATACCTCCCAAAGCCATCCAAAACAAGAAAAACTAAAAAATAATAATATATAAGTATTAAGATCATATTCCTTATTATAGTCAATATTTAAAATAGACTTTTTAGAATAATCATCAGGATATTTTTCATTAATACACTCTTTAATATATAATTTATTATCATTTAATAATTCTTTATTAGTTAACTCATTATATTTATATTTTCTTAAATTAACATAAGTTTCACTAAATAATAATTCTTGATAAATATCTGTAAAGAATATATTACTTAAATTTAATGTAATTAACCCAAATAATCTATATAATATAATAATTAAATCTAATTTAAATAAATTAAATTTTTCTCCTTTAGTCAACTCTTTACTAAGTAAAAAAGCTTCTTTTAATTTAATATTAGGATTCTCTGCTAAAACATAACTAATCATTCTATATTCATAAAATTTTATAAAAAATCCAACTATAGTAAAACTCCATAATAATAAATATAAATTTTTAATAAATAAAATAAATGCTAAATGAAAAGTTTTTTTCTTTTTATATGGATATAATAATCTATCCATATTTGTCTTTAGATATCTTCTTTCTTCTAAAAAATATCTATTTTTACCTATTTCAACTACAGATATATAGATAGTTCTAAATAATATTAATAAAATATTAGAAACTATAATTATAATACCTAAAGATATTTTACCACCCATAAATTTATTAATACTATTAATAAAACTAAATATAACTGAATGCGTACTAGTTATTTCATTAATAATTAAAGATAAAAAACCATGAGTATAATTCTTAGTAATATAGTTTTCTACTTTATCTTTATTTACTACTTTATTAATTAATTCATTAAGTATTTCACTATTAGAATTACCTCTACTATTTAAACTTTCTAGTTTTTCTATACTCTTAAATTCATTTAAATTATTAATATGAGTAATTTCTTGAACATTATTTTTTAAAATATTATTAGTAGTTAAACTAATACCTCCTGATAATAATAATAAACATACAAAAACAACTATAACATTCTTAAAATAACCATGCTTTATATTTTTAAATGCTTCTTTTTTAATCTTTTTATAATTCATAAACTACCTCTATCTAATTATAACATAGATAATATAAAAAAATTCTATTAAATTTTGATATTCAATAGAATTTATATAATATTATTTAAATAATTCTTCAATTTCTTCATTAGTTAAATTAATAGAAAATCTTTTAGCTTTAATAAAATTTAATTTAGGATAAGTTTCTTTTAATTTACTAAAACTATCTTCAATTGAAGAAGAACCACTTGTTGCAAAGATATAAATATTTTTATTTTCTAAATCATTCTCTTCAATAAATGTATTTATTATTGTTGGTGCAACATACCACCAAATAGGATATCCAATTATAATAGTATCGTAATCACTAAGATTCTCTATTTTATTTTTAATACTTGGTCTACTATTTTTATCATTCATTTCAATTGATGAACGACTATTATCGTTTTTCCAATCTAAATCTTCTCTTGTATACTTTTCTACAGGTTCTATTTCAAAGATATCTTCTTCTAAATAATTACTTATCTTTTCTGCAACCTTCTTAGTAGTTCCTGTCGCAGAAAAATAACATATTAATTTTTTCATAAATCCTCCTTTAGCATATAAATAGTTTTAACCTTTTGTCTACTTTAAAAATCCCTTACCTTAATAATATCATTAAATATAAATTATGTAAAATATATTATTAATAAAATATGTAAAATAGACATCTTTATAATAATACTATGATATAATTATAAAAAGGAGTCTTACTATGAAAGATAAAATATCTATTATAACTTATACTTATAATAATGAAGACATTGTTTTAAAGTCTATTAATAGTGTTTTAAATCAAACATTTAATAATATAGAATTAATTATTATTGATAATCATTCTAGTGATAATACCTATAAAATAATAAAAAAAATTAAAGATAATAGATTAAAAGTAATAAGATTAAGAAAAAAAATAGATAATAAATATTTATATAATTTAGCTTTAAAAGAGATTAGTGGTAAATATATAAATTTTCTTAATATAAATAATTTATATCGTTTTGATAAATTAGATAAACAATTAAATAATATAGTAAATAATGATTCTGATATAGATATTTGTAAATCAATTATTCATAATGATAATATAACTATTTTAAATAATAATATATTTAATGAACTTAATAATAATAATTTAATTAATCTAGATTGTTTACTTATTAGAAAGAGTATTATTTCAAGAATTAAATTTGATGAAGAATTAGATAGTTTAGAAGATCTAGATTATATATTAAGAATTAGTAATCATAAGATATCGTATTCTAATGAAATATTAATAGATATTTATAAAGATAAAGAAATATCTAATAAAAAAGATATAATTAGAATAATAAAAAAAGATTATAAAATTGATGATAATAATAAAGATATTTTAGAAAATTATTTACTTAGAAATTTATATGATAATAAATTAAATAATTTATTAATAAAATATAATGATTTAAATAATAAATATCTTGATAAGGAAAAAGAATTAAATAATATAACTAATAATAAGAAATTTAAATTTATTAATAAAATAATAAAAGTAATAAGAAAATAACTTATTACTTTTTAAATAATTCTAATAAAGCATCACGATAAATATTTTTAATTTTATTATAGTCTTCTTTATGTTGTTTTAAATATTTAGTCATTGATACTCCACTATTGATTTCTAATATATATAAATTATTATTATAATCTTCAACTATATCAATACTTACAAAAGATAAATTAAGTAGTTTATATACTTTAAAAGCAAGATTGATTAATTTATCTTTTAAATTATTATCAGTTATTTTAGTTGCAATACTTCCTTTTGATAAATTAAATTGCCAACTATTATTAGTTAAATTTTTTGTATATATTAAACGACATTTATTATTAAGTATTATTACTCTGTGTTCATTTTTTAATTTATAAAAGGGATTAGCAACAATAGTATCAGTATAATCTAATAATTTTCTAAAAGATGGTTCTATATCAATTGTATTATCAATATTAAATAACATATTACCTGAATATCCCATATTTGGTTTTAAAACAATATGATTATTATTATCATTAAAATATTTTTTTATATAATTTATTTTATCAATTATCTCTTCTTCTCTTTTTTGATTATTTCTATTCCAGATTAGATCATATTTAATTACTGGAATATTAAATTCTTTTAATACTTCATACATAGCATATTTATCATCAGAAAGAATACTCCCTATTTGAGAATTAAGACCAAATTTATATTTATTAATAAATCTTATTTTATTTTCTTTCTTTAAAATAGTTATATAATTATCAGATACATTTTTATATTTAATATTTTCTTCTTTACATATTTCTTTTATTAATAGTTCTAATTCTTCATTCATAAACATCACTTGATTATTATAATAAAAAAAAGTAAATTATGCAATTATTTACTTTTTTCAAAATAGATATATTTATCTAACCATTTAGCAAATTCTTTAGAATCTTGATATTTTATTAAATCTTCATCACTTTCAGCATCTAAATAAGCTAGTATATTATTATTTTTTATAATTAAAATAGATGGTGCATATTTAACGGTATTAGCATATTCCGTATCTTTAAATTCTGAATATGGCATACTTATAATATTAATATGATAAAGTTTCATAAATTCTTCAAATACTTCTTCACAAGGAATTGGTAAAGTACAATAATTATTATAAGTAAATAATAAATATGCATCTTCGTTTAAAGAAATTAAATCTTCTTTTTTTACTTTAATATATTCTCCTTTATCATAATATTTATTTGATAAATATATTCTTTCAATATTATCATCTTGTTTTATTTTAGAATTACATCCCGTTAGTATTAAAAGTGAAAAAAGAAGAATAAAAATCTTCTTAGTCATTAGTAACCTCTGTTAGATTATCAAAATCAATATCATGATATATTACTTTCCAAAAATCATAAGTTACTTTTCCATCAATTTCTTTTTTTACATCTATTTTATTCTTTCCTTTATAGAACCAATATCCTCCAATATTATATATTTTATTTTCATCCCAACCAAGAGATACTAAAAGATTTTTTGTCATGCCAGCATATCCGCCACCACCGCAAATTAAGAAAATATTTTTATCTTTTGGAAAATAATATTCTAAATATTCCATAGATTCTTTATAATTAGCTTTATATTTTCCATCTTCTCCTTTAGTAAATAAAGTTTTTCCAATATAACTATCTCCTACTGGTTCTGGTAATCCTTCTACTTTTGTTAAATAAGGATATGGTACTACTTCAAAACCTTTAATGAATCCGGAAAGATACGAATCTCCTCCTATAGCTTCATAATTTCCAGGATCCTTTAACATTCTCATATCACGATATACGGAATCACTTCTATTTAAGAATGTGTCAATATTTTCTTCATTAATATTCTTATCTATTCCAAGTTGTCCTCTTTCACCACCAGTTACTTCTGGTTTTGGTAATGGTGTTAAATTATTATTAAATAATAGATATGTGCATAATCCTCCTATTATTAAACCAATTAATATTCCTAAACCTAATTTTTTATCCATTTCTTTCACCTCAACTAAATTCTATAATAAAAATAATAATAATACAATAAACCATAAGTTTAATTACTAAACTTATGGTTGAGTTTTATTAATAATAAAATTAGTTTCTCTAATTCGTTCTTCTAAATCATTTATTTTATCAAATAAATTCCATACTGCATCCTCAGATAAAACTCCACACTTTATTTTTAACTTTTTAGATTTATCTCTATCATTTAACCAATCTTCGCTTTGATAATATTTATCAAGATCTTTAATATCAGAGATTTTACTTTCTAATAAATCAATATCATTTTCTAAATTATCTAAAATTTGATTAACACCATCTAATATATTTTCATATTTTTCTACTCTTTCTTTCATAATAAACACTCCTTTTATAAAATTGACAAATAAGTATAATTATGTTAATATTATCATGTAGCAAGAAATCTTGCATATAATAAAAATGAGGAACATTTAATTTGGTAAGTGAATGTCATCCTCAGATGATTGATTAGACACTCAATGAGTGTCTATTTTTTTATTACTATTACCAATAAGGTAAGAAGAAATAAAAGGATACAAGTATATCTAAGTAGTTTAATAATATAAACTCTTTTAGTCATTGCAATCCACCTCCTTCCTTAGTAAGAATGAAGGATGACACTCAACAATTAAATGTTCCAAAATAATAGTATCATATATGCAAATTAGAATCAATATCTAAAATATTATCTATTAATATTCTTTCTTTATTATCTAAAATTATTTCTTTTTTTAGGTAATCAATTTTTTCCATATAACCTATAATATTTTTATAATAACCGCCTTCTTTTTTTAAATCTTTAATGAAGTATGTTATTCTAATTTTATTATCTTTAATATTTCTAATTTTTAAATCTAATTCTTCTTTCTTATCTTCAGAAAGAATTATTTTTTTACCTACTATTCTTCTTGTTTCTTTAAGTTCATCTTCATAACCAGTTAAAGCCCTAAATGCTCCAAATTGAGCTGCTCTATCTATCCTAGACATTCTTTGATGATTTTTAGGTCCTTGATAATCAATATTTATAATATCATCATATTTATTCATGATGTCCTCCTATTTGCTTATTTCGATCTCTTTGAGTAGCACCATTAGTAAAATTCATTCCTTTTAAAATTGCATTTTTACCATATTTATTTCGAATATTAATAATTGTTTTTTGAATACTTTCTTCATCATCATCTTCAATATCTTCTATTTCTTCATTATCTAAATTAAATATATCAAGTTGCTTTACTACTTTTTTATTTTTGGCATCTATTTTATCTATAACATTTTGAAAAGCAATAGTTATTCTTCTAATAGATAAATTTGTTTTAATAATCTTATCATATATTTTTTCCATCTCAGATAAAATAATTTTTGTAGATGAAGTATATCTATTTAAATTAGTAAATCCATGAGATTCTTTTGGTAATACTCTTCCATAACGATCTATTACTTTATCTCCATGATAATATTCATTTATATTTTCGGTATCATAACCTATTATTAGATCAATTCGATTAGTTACTAATCTTTTTGAAACTATATCTAAAACTAATGAATCTGTCATTTCTAATGTTACAACTTTAGCATCAATAGAATTATATGGTACATGTAATACTTGACTAGTTGATATACTATTTACACTTGGTTTATACTCCCTTATATCATCAAGAGTACATGGTTCTATACCCCAAGCATGATCTATTAAAAGTTCAGCATTAATACCAAATAATTTATATAATTTTTCTTCATTATCTAAACTTATTCTACATATATCTCCCATTGTATATATTTTATTATCATTTAATCTTTTTTCAGTTCCCTTTCCTACTCTCCAAAAATCGGTTAAAGGAGTATGATTCCAAAGTAATTTACGATAACTAGGAACATCTAATTCGGCAATTCTAACTCCATCATTATTAGCTTTAATATGTTTTGCAACTATATCCATTGCTACTTTACATAAATATAAATTAGGAGCTATACCGCATGTAGCAGTTATACCAGTTTCTTTTAAAATATCATTTATTATTTTCATAGCAAAATTATAAGCGCTTAATTTATATAATTTTAAATAACTGGTTGCATCAATAAATACTTCATCAATAGAATAAATATGCATATCTTTATAAGATACATATTTTAAATATATTTCATATATCTTATTAGAATATTTCATATAATAGGCCATTCTAGGTTTAGCAACTATATAATCAAGTTCTAAATTAGGATTGTTTTTTAATTCTATATCATTAGTACTTTTAGAACTAAAGTTTTTATACTTAATCTTTTTTCTTCTTTCTTTATTAACTTCTTTTACTTTACTTTCTACTTCATATAATCTTGATCTTCCACTAAGTCCATACTGTTTTAGTGATGGTGATACTGCTAAACATACTGTTTTTGATGTTCTTTCTTTATCTGCAACTACTAAATTAGTTGTCAAAGGATCAAGACCTAATTCTACACACTCAACTGAGGCATAAAATGATTTTAAATCAATGGCAATATAAACTTTATCTTGCATATATATCACCTATTTATCTTTTTAAAATCATTTCTTTTTGATTCCATACTTCATCTTTATATTGATAAGCATTATAAATGGTATCAACATCAATAAATCCACAAGATTTATAACAATAGTAAGAACTTTCATTAACATCAAATACCCCTAAAGAAATTTTTTTGGCATTCAATTTATTTATTGCATAATCTATTGCATTTAAAATTAGTTTTTTACCATATCCCATTCCTCTAAGATCACTATTAACTATAATAAAACCAAGTCTAATTTCTTCTTTATTATTATTGGAATTTCTAAGAATTAAATGACCAATTATTTTTCCATTATCCACTAAAGTCATAGGATAAAAATTAGATATTTTTTTAGAATTTTCATAATTATTATTAATATCTTTTTCATTTATTGGATATGAATCATATCTATCTGCACTCCATAATCTAAAGTCTCTTTCTGATTTTATCCAATTTAATATTTCCTTAGCATCATTTTCTAAATAATTTCGAAACTCCATAAAATCACCATCCAATACTATTATAACAAAAAATAGAGATTTTTTAAATCTCTATTCTGAACGTAAGGCTTCTACTGGATCTTTTTTACTAGCAATACGTGATGGAATTAAACCAGCAATTAAAGTTAAAACAACACTTATTATAACTAAACTTATTCCTCCTATCATTGGAAGTTTAGCAATATTATTTACATTAGTTAAATGATAAACTATTTTATTAATTGGTATTAATAATAATAATGTAATTAAAATACCTAATACTCCTGATGTAAATCCTTCTATAATAGTTTCAGCATTAAATACTCTAGTAACATCTTTTTTACTTGCTCCAATTGCTCTTAATATACCTATTTCTTTAGTTCTTTCTAAAACACTAATATAAGTTATTATAGAAATCATTATACTTGATACAACTAAACTAATAGCAACAAAAGCAATTAAAACATAAGTAATTATATTTATTATAGTAGTAATACCAGACATTAATGTTCCAACATAATCAACAAAAGTTATTTTATCATCATCATTATGATCTTTATTATAAAGATCTATTATCTTAATAATTTCTTCTTTTGAATCATAATCTTTTGGATATATTAAGATAGAACTTGGACTATCTATATTAAATACACCTAATTTTTCTAAAACCATATCTTTAGTATAAACTTCATTAAATGGAATATTAGTTATTATATCCTTATCATCATCATTTAATTGTTCTTTAGCTATATCAGATTCTTTTATTTTATTAATTACATATTCCATTAAACTGTGAGTATATCCTATATAACCACTATCAGCTTCAACAGCATTTTCACTTATTTTTAAAATACCTACTATCTCTAAATCTAAACCATTTTTTATTAATTTATTTAATTTATTAGAATCAAGACTTATATCTATCCATTTATTATTTACTTTTTCATAATAATCAGTATTTAATAATAATTTAAATTTATGACCTACTAATTCATTATAATTATAATTAAAAGTATCTAATTTAACAGCTTCTTTTTTTAATGATTTATCTACTATATCTTTAACTTCTTCTCTATCTTCAATATCTAAATTATACATAAGAGTAGCTGGTATATTATAATTTTCATCTACTATTAACACAAGTTCATTATATTTAGTAGGCATTTTACCATATACTAAATCATATTGTCCTTTAAGTAAATCATCATTATTAATAAGTTCTTTAAAGACTGTTACACTATTTTTAGTAATAGTAAAAGTACTTTCTATATTAGCTTCTCTTTCTACTATTTTAAAGGTACTAGGATTAACTTTAATATTATTATTACTATATATTTGTAAATCTAAATTATATGAATATCCTATATCAGTAACATATTTATTAATATTTTTATAATTATTATCTATCTCTTTTTTAAACTCTTTTAAATTATTTCTAACTAATGAATTCTCATATTTTATTTCAGGACTTTCTGTAATATCATCTATGGTACATATACTATTTTCTTGACATTTATTTTCTTTTTTATTTTCTTTACTTCTATTAGACATTACACTTGATAAATCCATAGTACTTGATTCTATTGATAAAGGATAACTTGCTAATGTTTCTTTTTCAGTTTTATCTATATATTCTTCTACTCCATTAGAAAGTGATAATATTAATGCAATACCAATTATTCCAATAGATCCAGCAAAAGAAGTTAAAATAGTTCTTCCTTTTTTAGTCATTAAATTATTTAACGATAAAGATAACGCTGTAAATAATCCCATAGATGTCTTTTTAGATTTTTTCTTTTCAATTTCTAAATCATTATGAGTATCAATTTTTCCATCATATGGATTAGAATCATCAATTATTTCCCCATCTTTTAATTTAATAATACGACTTGAATACTCTTTTGCTAAATCAGGATTATGTGTAACCATAATAACTAATTTATCTTTTGATACTTCTTTTAATAATTCCATTATTTGTTTACTAGTTTCTGTATCAAGAGCTCCAGTTGGTTCATCTGCTAAAACAATATCTGGATTATTAACAAGAGCTCTAGCAATAGCAACTCTTTGCATTTGACCTCCAGATAACTGATTAGGTCTTTTATATATATGATCAATTAAACCAACTTCTTTTAAAGCATTTTTTGCTCTTTTAACTCTTTCTCTTTTCGATACTCCAGATAATGTTAAAGCAAGTTCAACATTTTTTAAAATACTTTGGTGACTAATTAAATTATAACTTTGAAATACAAATCCAATACGATGATTACGATAACTATCAAAATCTCTTTCTTTATACTTTCTAGTACTAGTCTCATTAATAATTAAATCACCAGAATCATAACTATCTAAACCACCTATTATATTTAATAATGTTGTTTTACCAGATCCAGATGGACCTAAAATACTTGCAAATTCACATTTTCGAAAATTAATACTAACTCTATTTAAAGCAGTTTGTCTTAAACTACCAGTTTCATATACCTTACTAACATTAACTATTTCTAACATAAACACCCTTTCTATTAATATATATTCATATTCTAAAAACACATAACAAAAGCATAATAACAATAATATGAAAAAATGTCAAATATTATAAAAGAAATATTTATAAAAAATATTATCTTAAAGTAAATATTTGTATTTATAAAATATATATTTAATTATAATATAAAAAAAATATCTATTTTTCTCTAAGATAAATAGATATAAAAAATTTTTTTTATTTATAAATTTACTTTTTTATTTAAAAATCTTTTTATTTTAATATTTTCTAATTTTAACTTAATTATTTTTAATATATTTTTTTTAGATATTTTCTTTAAGATATTAGTATTAGTATTTAATAATTTAGTATAGTAATATATAGTATCTAAATCATTATTGTTTAATATACCAAAATAATTATTAAATTTAGGTTTCTCTCTTTTAGCTTTAATTATTAAATAAGTAATTTTATTTTCAGTAATTAATTTTTCTTTAATAATATTAAATCCTAGTTGTTTTAATTTCTTTCTAACAGTAATAAATTCATTATTAGGACTTAATACTAAAGTATTTATATTTTTTAAATTATCTTTATTATCAATAATATTACTAATTAAAATACCACCCATTCCACTAATAATAACTGTATCTACCATACTATCTATATTATTAATTCCATCTGCTAGTGTAACTTTTATTTCTTTTTCTAAATTATATTTTTTTATATTGTCTTTTGCTATTTTTAAAGGATTAGGATTAATATCACTTGCAATTACTTTAACATTTTTTTTAGTTTCCATTAAATATATAGGAAGATATGCATGATCACACCCAACATCGCATATATAAGAATTATCGTCAATAAAAGAGGCAATTAATTCTAGCCTCTTACTTATTTTTATCATTAATCTGTTAAAAAGTCTTTAAGTTTTCTTGATCTTGATGGATGTCTTAATTTACGTAATGCTTTCGCTTCAATTTGTCTAATTCTTTCTCTAGTTACATTGAATATTTGACCAACTTCTTCTAGAGTTCTACATTGTCCATCATCAAGTCCAAAACGTAATCTTAAAACTTTTTCCTCTCTCTCTGTAAGAGTTAATAATACTCCTGATAATTCTTCTTTTAACATTCCAATTTCAGTATATTCTTCTGGAGACATCGTTCTTTCATCTTTAATAAAATCTCCTAGATGCGAATCATCTTCTTCGCCAATTGGTGTTTCAAGACTAACAGGATCTTGACTTATCTTATATACTTCACGAACTTTTTCAAGTGATATTCCTAATTTCTTAGCAAGTTCTTCATCTGTTGGTTCTCTATTTAATTCTTGTGTTAATTGTCTTTGAATTCTAGCAAGTTTATTAATTGTTTCAACCATATGAACTGGTATTCTAATAGTTCTTGCTTGATCTGCAATAGCACGAGTTATAGCTTGTCTAATCCACCATGTTGCATAAGTAGAAAACTTATAACCTTTACTAGGATCAAACTTATCTACAGCTTTCATTAATCCAATATTACCTTCTTGAATTAAATCAAGAAATAACATACCACGACCAACATATCTTTTTGCAATAGAAACAACTAAACGAAGATTTGATTCAGCAAGCATAGTTTTCGCGTGTTCATCACCTTCAACTGCAAGTTTTGCATATTCAAACTCTTCATCACTTGTTAACAAGTTAATACGTCCTATTTCCTTTAAATACATTCTAACAGGATCATTTATTTTAATATCTTTAGAATTTGATAAATCTTCCAGTATTTTATCTGGAGATTCAATCTCTTCCTCTACACTAACGTTTTCTTCTTCATCTTCACTTTTTATTTCAATTTTATTTTCAAGTAATATATTATATAAGTCATCTAGTGAATCAGCATCAATATCTAAACCTTTTAATTCATTTGCTAACTCTTCATAAGTTACAAATCCTTTTTCAAGTCCTATCTTAACTAATGCTTCTTTTCTTTCTTCGAAAGTTCTAACTTCACTTATCATAACACTCTCTCCCCATTTTAAGCTTCATGATTTCATTACTTATTTTAGCTTGTTCTTTAGGATCTACTTCATTCATTATTAATTTCTCTAATCTTTTGATTTCAAGAGACACATTATATTCCTTAATTACTTTTAACAAATCTAAAATAACTTCACTATCTACTTTATTCTTAAGATCTAATGAGATTATCTCACTTAAACATTTCTTAATTTCTAAATCATTAATATAAGATAAGAAATCAGCCATATTAATAAAACCATACTTTTGATAGAAATAAGTTATTTCTCTAACTATTGTTCTATATAACTGATTAGGAATATATATATGACTAGCATCAACTAAGCTAATTACTTCCTTATCACTTAACATATAGTATATTAACTCTTGCATGGTTTTCTCATACTTATCTTTTTTTCTTATCTTAACTTCCTTAGTAATAAATGTCTTTGGTTTCTCCTCTTTTTGAGATAGCAATTCATTTAACTTTTTTTCCAAAGTATTATACCACACATTAGTTTCTTTAGCAAGATTTTTTATCATGATTTCTCTTTTAATTTCATCATTCTCTAAACTTATCTCTTTTAATACTGAATTTATATAATTAGTAAGCTCCTCAGGACTATTAAAATCAATACCTTTTTTTAATATTTTTATTTTATAATCATTATAACTAATAGCATTATCAACTAATGATTTAAACTTCTCTTCTCCATTTTTTAAAATATAGTCATCTGGATCTAATTTATCAGATAAAGGTATTACTTTAACATCAAAATTATTATCAATAAATTGTTTACCATTATTAATAGTTGCTGTAATACCAGCATTATCTCCATCAAAACATAAATATACTGTATTACTTAATTTCTTTATTAAATTTATTTGATCTATAGTTAAAGAAGTCCCCATTAAAGCAATACAATTCTTAATACCAATTGTATAAGCTCTAATAACTGCCATAAACCCTTCCATAACAATAACATACTTTTCTCTTCTAACAGCTTCTTTTGCTCTTTTATAATTAAAAATATTTTCTCCTTTTTTAAAAATAGGAGTTTCTTTGGTATTTAAATATTTATTAGTATTCTCTCCATGATAAATTCTACCACTAAACCCAACTGTATTACCATTAATATCTAAAAGTGGAAATATAACTCTATTTATATAAGTATCTACTTCTCCACTAGCAAGACCTAGTTCATTTAATTCATCTATACTATATCCCTTTTTAGTTAATAAATTAATTAATGTATCTCTTTTATTTAAAGATAAACCTATTCCAAATTCTTTAATAGTATCAGAATCAAGAATACGTTTATTTAAATATTCTCTTGCATCACTACCCTCACTTGATAATAAATTATTTTGATAAAACTTATTAGCAAGATCATATATATCATAGTATCTTTGATTCTTATTAACTTCTTTTTTAATATTAGAATGTAATTCTATTCCAATATCTTTACCTATCATATTAACAGCTTCTATAAAACTAATATTTTCATATTTCATTAAAAAATTAAATATATTACCAGCTTCTCCACAAACAAAACATTTATATATTTGTTTTTCTCTTGATACAGATAAAGATGGATTAGTATCAGGATGAAAAGGACATAATCCAAAATAATTTTTACCCTTCTTTGTTAGAGGTATATATTTATCAATAAATTCTACAATATCTGTTTTTTCTCTTATTTCATTAATTATATTTTGATCCATAATACCTCCTAACAATATATTAATTATATATTTTTATAACTAAAAAATCAATAACAAAAACTTTACAAATATTAAAAAAAATAGTATAATGTATAAGTTAGTTCTTTAAATCGAAAAAGAAAGGAGGATATTTTAGTGAAAGAAAACGATAAAACTCGTTTTGTTATTTTAGGCGGACTCGGTGAAATTGGTAAAAACATGTATGCTATTGAGCATAAAGATGAAATTATAATTATAGATGCTGGTATTTCTTTTGCAGAAATGACTATGTTAGGTGTAGATTATTCTATTCCAGATTATTCTTATTTAAAAGAAAATGAAGATAAAATAAAGGGGTTATTTATTACTCATGGTCATGAAGATCATATTGGGGCTATTCCAATACTTCTTCAAAGTGTAGATATTAAAGCTATATATGCACCTAATCAAGCAGCAGAATTAATTAAAATGAAATTAATTGATCGAAATATTCGTTTTGATAATTTATATACTTATAAATCAGATGATATTATAAAATTTAAGCATTTTGAAGTTGATTTCTTTAGAACAACCCACTCTGTTCCAGATTCACATGGTATAAGAATTAAAACACCTAATGGAGTAATTGTTACAACTGGAGACTTTAAGTTTGATTTAACACCAATTGGACCAGTTGCTGATTTACATAAAATTGCAAGAATTGGTGAAGAAGGTGTTGATTTATTAATAAGTGATTCAACTAATGCTTTAAATCCAGGAATGTCTAATAGTGAATCAATGGTTGAAGGTGCTTTAAATGAAATATTTGATACTGAAAGAAATAGTCGAATTATTATTGCAACATTTGCATCTAATATTTATAGATTAAAACATATAGTAGAGACATGTTATAAACATAATAGAA
>Ga0247611_10000755_pt1 | contig 63202 bp, 46 predicted proteins | sample 177DNAGHGhighgp2_FD_192422 | JGI IMG/M metagenome (GOLD analysis project Ga0247611, IMG submission 192422) | Sheep rumen microbial communities from Palmerston North, Manawatu-Wanganui, New Zealand - 1770 DNA GHGhigh gp2 | ecosystem: Host-associated > Mammals > Digestive system > Stomach > Rumen... | reverse complement strand
TTGCACAGAATGAACCTGAAAAATTAAAAAAATTAAATTCAAAAATTAATTTTAAAGAAAAAATAAATGAAGCAAAAATTATTGCAACCCGCAACAGAATTATAAGAATATTATCAAAATATGAATATAATTTTATTGGAGAAAAAGCAAAGTTTGATATGGAAAAAGAACTTGCCGAAGACGGCACGGAAAAAGTTAAAGCTGAAGATGTGATAATTAAATTTAATACATCGGACTCTGTTATATTAAACAACTTTGTAAAAAATTTTTACACAATATCAAACGAATATCTTTCATTTTATGAAACAGATAAAAATGTTTATGCCGTTCCCGTAAATAAAAATGAGTTCTTAAAAATTAAAGTTAGTGAAGAGTCTAAAATAAATGTTGATAAACGATTTCGACAATTAAATAAAAATGATTTTGATAATGCCGTGTCTTTGAATTCACAAAATTTATCTGATGAAGATATTGAAAAGGCGGTAAAATATGTAAATGCTTATAAAGAAAGCAATATAATCTTTTTTAATAAAAATAAATTGAAAAAAATTGGAGAAAAGCAACAAAAACAATATTTGTCAAATTTGCTTAAAGATATTAAAGTTGAAATATCAAATATAATTAAAAAAGAAGACGGAAAACAGTTTTTGATTTTAAAATTAAAAGACGGTGAAAATAATATTTACTATGCCGAAGTTGAAATTAAAACAGATGTGGAACGTAATTTGAATTTTGAATTGCAAAATTATAGTGGAAAAGTTTTTGAAAAAAATAAAATATCATCAAAAGAAAAAGAAGAACTGTTAAATAAAATTGCATCCGTTCGCTTGGATATAGAAGAAAAACTTGAAACGGAACTGCAAAAAGCAAAAACCGTAGAAATTGATGTTCCGGCTTATGATAATGATTATTCTCTTTTAAACAATATAAACAATGTTATACCGAAAATATTTTTCGGTAAAAGACAAAAACAAAATCAACAGTTAATTATAAATCGTGAGCAATTTACACCTCAATTACAAAAATGGGCCGAAAATAATAATATAAATTTGATGGTGCTTGATATAAAATATGAACCTGTTAAAAAAGAAAGAAAAGGCAATTTTCTTTTACAATACAGAGACGGAAAAATTATAAAATATAAAATTCAAAAAAATAATGACGGTATTAATTTTTTGACCGTATTTTCAAAAGGAGAAATAAAAGCTGATGATACGGATTTAATAAAAAATATATTACTGGAAGAATTATATAATGCTGAATTTTCAAATCCTGAACATAATGGCAAAGAAATAATAAATAATTTTGAAAGAAAACACAATATAACAAAATCGGAGAAAGAAATTAATAAACTTGTATTTGATAACTTAGATGAAAGTGATATATTGAAAGAAAAAAATTCACAAGCCGACCTGATAAAAGATTTACTATCCGCATCATAAAAATAAAAAAACGGAAGGAGAGGGATTCGAACCCCCGGTAGGGAAACCCTACGCTAGTTTTCAAGACTAGTGCCATAAACCAACTCGGCCATCCTTCCATTTCACTTAAATATCCAAGTATTATATTATTTTTTTTGTCAAAAATCAATTAGAATATGCCGTTGTTAATTCCTGTGGCAGATAAATTTGTTAACTAATTATGATTTTTTTTGTTGACAATAAATGTCTTAAAATAATATAATTACTCCGTTCATATTAAAATTTTAAAAAGGAGAAAAAAATGTTGTCTAAGTTTAGAGGACTTTTGTTGTCGTTGGTATTGTCTTTTGTTGCAACGGTTTCCGCATTTGCATCGGAAGCAAACCTTGTATTGCCGGATTTATCTTCGGTTTCGTTTTTTGGCGGAATCAGCGGTTCTGCATTATTAACCGCAGGGCTTTTGGTATGTGTTTTCGGTTTGATTTTCGGTTTTATTCAATTCAAATCCATTAAAAATTTACCTGTTCACAAATCAATGCTTGAAGTTTCGGAATTAATTTATGAAACATGTAAAACATATCTTATAACACAAGGTAAGTTTATTATTATATTGGAAGTTTTGCTTGCTGTAATAATAGCTGTTTATTTTGCAAATACGGGTTTTGAGTTTTATAAAATAGCAATCATTATACTTTGCAGTATTATAGGTATTTTGGGAAGTTATGCCGTTGCATGGTTCGGTATGAGAATTAATACTTTTGCAAATTCAAGAGCGGCATTTGCAAGTTTGAAAGGAAAACCTTTTCCTACATTTGCAATACCTTTAAAATCCGGTATGTCTATCGGTATGTTGCTTATAAGTATAGAACTTTTTGTTATGCTTATAATATTGGTTTTTGTTCCCGGTAAACTTGCAGGTCCTTGTTTTATCGGTTTTGCAATAGGTGAATCTTTAGGGGCTTCGGTTCTTAGAATCGCAGGCGGTATTTTTACAAAAATTGCCGATATCGGTTCGGACTTAATGAAAATTGTTTTCAATATTAAAGAAGATGATGCAAGAAACCCAGGTGTTATTGCCGATTGTACAGGTGATAATGCAGGTGATTCGGTAGGTCCTACTGCAGACGGTTTTGAAACTTACGGTGTTACCGGTGTTGCTTTGGTTACATTTGTTGTATTGGCAGTTAGGGAACCGCAAACGCAGGTAAAACTTCTTGTTTGGATATTTGTAATGAGACTGATGATGCTTATCGCAAGTGCCGTTTCTTATTGGATAAACGGTGCTATAGCAAAAGCAAAATACGGCAATGCCGATAAAATGAATTTTGAAGCTCCTTTAACTTCACTTGTTTGGATTACATCGGTAGTTTCTGTAATATTGACATTTGTTGTTTCCAACTCAATTATAGGTGATTTAGCAAACGGACTTTGGTGGAAACTTTCAATAATTATTACTTGCGGAACAATGGCAGGTGCAATCATTCCTGAAGTTGTTAAAATATTTACATCCACATCAAGCTCTTTTGTAAAAAATGTTGTTAATTCTTCAAAGAACGGTGGAGCATCATTAAATATTTTGGCAGGTTTAACGTCAGGTAATTTCAGTGCTTATTGGATGGGGCTTGTTATAATTCTCCTTATGGCAATAGCTTATGCAATAAGTTCTATGGCGGGTTTTTCTGACCTTATGTCATACCCTGCAGTTTTTGCTTTCGGACTTGTAGCTTTCGGTTTCTTGGGGATGGGTCCTGTAACAATTGCCGTTGACTCTTACGGTCCTGTTACCGATAATGCACAATCGGTATATGAACTTTCATTAATTGAAAATGTTCCTAATATCAAGGAAGAAATTAAAAAAGATTTCGGTTTTGAACCTAATTTTGATAAATCAAAAATAACTTTGGAAGAAAATGACGGAGCTGGAAATACTTTCAAAGCAACTGCAAAACCTGTTTTGATAGGAACTGCTGTTGTAGGTGCAACTACAATGATATTTTCAATTATATTCACATTGATGAGTGAAAGAGGAACTTCGGCTGTTTCGGAAAGCCTTTCATTATTGCATGCTCCTTTCTTATTGGGCTTAATTGCCGGCGGTGCTGTAATTTACTGGTTTACCGGTGCTTCAAACCATGCCGTTACAAGCGGTGCATATAAAGCCGTTGAATATATTAAAGATAATATGAAACTTGACGGTGTTACAAAAGCATCGACTGAACAAAGTAAAAAAGTTGTAGAAATTTGCACACAGTATGCACAAAAAGGTATGTTCAATTTGTTTTTGGTTATATTTTTCTCAACAATAGCTTTTGCATTTATTGAACCTTATTTCTTTATAGGTTATTTAATTTCAATAGCATTGTTCGGTTTATTCCAGGCAATATTTATGGCAAATGCCGGCGGTGCATGGGATAATGCAAAAAAAATAGTTGAAGTTGATATGAGAGAAAAAGGATCCGAACTTCATAAAGCAACCGTTGTAGGTGATACCGTAGGTGACCCTTTTAAAGATACATCATCTGTAGCTTTAAATCCTATTATTAAATTTACAACATTGTTCGGCTTATTGGCATTGGAACTTGCATTGGTTGTTCCCTCAACAATAAGTATAGTTTGTGCAGTAGTATTTTTTGTAATATCACTTGTATTTGTGGTTAAGTCGTTCACAAGTATGTTGATAAAATAAAAAAATTGTAAAGCGTTTTTGGTATATAGAAATATTGTATAATTTACGAAAACAAAAAAGATGAGTGTTTAATAATTAAATACTCATCTTTTTTTGTTATTATGAGGAGAAAATAAAGTTTTTGATGAAGCACTTCCAATCTTCAAATTCTCTAATCTTCCAATCTTCCAAATTTGCTTTGTGACCTTATCTGATTGAAAACATAGTTGTTTTTTAATATAATCTTTTAATAAATGCATACACTTTATGAACTTATCTTATATTCATCTTCATTTTTAACATTTTTTGTTGCAATTTTTGTTTTTTTTAAAAATAGAAAAATTGCAGTGACAAAGAATTTTGCTATTCTTTTATTTTTAATTACGATATGGCTTTTTTCTTATGCCAAAATATATGGAACAGTAGATTTGACAGCAATTTACTTTTGGGTAAAAATAGGGCTTATTGCAATGATTTTAATTCCTATGTTGTCAATAAATTTTTTATTTTCTTTCATAAATAAGAATATAAGTAAAAATATAAATTTAATTTTAGCAATAATATCCGCTTTTTTTATTTCAATATTATTGTTTTCAAATTTATTTATCGATGAAATAAATTTTTATTCTTGGGGGCTTTACCCTAAGGCCGGAATGCTTAATTTTCTGTTTATTGTGTATTCGGTAATTATTTTTATAATTTCAATTTTTGAAGTATATAAATATTCAAAAAATAAAGAAATATCTTCAATAAATAAACAAAAAGTTTTGTATATAGTTTTTATATCGGTTTTATTTTTTATAGTTTTTATTTTTGATACATTGTTTTTTTATGATTTTTTTAAATTCAACATAAAACCTGCAAGTTATTTGCTTTCGTTATTTTGTTTTGCAATGGCAATAATAATAACAAGTAACAGATTAAGTAATTTAAAAATTTTTGTAATAAAAGCTTTGATATTCGGTTTTATAGCAATTTTAGTTTTATTGGTTTCTTATAGAATTGAAGTGTTTTTGGCAAATGTTCCGTTGTCAAGTATTATAACTTTTTTACTTACGATAACATCTTTTTTGGTATATGCAAAAATTACAAAAATTATAGAAAACATTTTAATGGCTAAAGATAATGAATATCAAAAAATCTTAATTCACGCAGCAAGCAGTATGGCAAGCGAACATGATTTAAACAGACTTTTGAGGTTAATTTCTTATATTGTTTTAAAAGAAGTTAAAGTAAGTTTTGTTTCGATATTCTTAGAAAACAAAGAACAAAAAATTTTTGAAATGAAAGTTTTGAGAACTTTTTTTAAAACGGATAAAAAAATATCGTTATCATATGATTATGAGCATCCTTTTATCAACTATATGAGACATAGAGAAAACCCTTTTTTATTTGATGAAATGCCTATCTATATATCAAATTCAGTTTCATTCCCTTTTAAAATAGGACTTATAATTCCGGCATTTGTCGATAATGTTAAAGGATTTATGATTATAGGAGAAAAAAATAACAAAGATATTTTTACGAAAGAAGATATAAACGTTTTTAAAATGTTATCAAGGCAAACTTCTTTAGCTATGGAAGATTGTTTGTTCTTTGAGGAATATAAACAAGCACAAGAAAAAATATTTAATGCCGAAAAATTGGCTTCAATCGGTGGGCTTGCTGAAGGTGTCGCTCATCAAATAAAAAATAGGCTTAATCAGTTTTCCATTTTGGCGGGTGAGCTTGAAAATGAAATAGAAGATTTTAAAGAAAAAAACAAAAACTTGTTAACCGACAATAATTCTGTTGCAGATACTTTTAATTATTTGAATACTATAGCATCTTCGTTGATAACCAATGTCGCAAGAACAAATGATGTGGTAAAAGGTATTTTGGAATATGCAAGAACAGAAACCAAACATTCTTCGTTTGAAACTTTTAGTTTCAAAGAAGTGGTAAATTTAGCATTGGAACTTTTAAAGGTAAAACATAAATTATTGCAAAGTTTAAAAATAGTTGAAGATTTTGATGAAAAAGAAACAATCTACAGCATAAAAGCACAACTTGTTGAAGTTGTTTACAACTTAATTGATAATGCTTATGAAGCCATTGTTGAAAAAAATAATTTGTTTTTAAAACAGAAGAATGTGTTTGAACCTCAAATAGCAATAAGTTTAAAGAAAAAAGAAAATTTAAAAGTTATTAAAATAACGGATAACGGTATAGGAATAAAAGAAGAAAATATTTCTAAAATATTTGCACCGTTTTATTCGACAAAATCTTCTTACAAATCCGGAACCGGAATAGGTATGTATATTGTTAAAAGAATAATAGTTGAAAACTTAAAAGGTAAAATATGGCTTAATTCAAGTTATTTAAAGGAAACACAAATCACGGTTGAACTGCCTAAGGAATAATAGAAAGAGGTATGAAATAATGAAAAAAGTTTTAATAGTTGATGATGAAAAAGAAATTGTGGACTTTATGGCAAGGTTTTTAAAAAGGTTAAATATAGACAGTAAAACTGCTATTTCGGGCGAAGAAGCTTTGGAACTTTATAAAGCAAATAAATATGATTGTGTCTTTTTGGATATACATCTTGGCGGTATTGACGGAATAGAAGTATTGAAGCAATTAAAACAACTGAATCCGGAAGTAAAAGTTGTTGTAATTACCGGCAGTATAGGCGAAGAATCAAAAGATAAAATTATAAAATTAGGTGCAATTGATTACCTTCAAAAGCCTATCGTTTTATCCGACTTTAAAGAAAAAATTAAAAATTACGTTTAATCGTATACCTTTAATTTGTATCAATCTCTATTTTAGTGTTGTGATTTTTTGTGATATAATGTATAATTGTAAGCAGAGGTTTTATGTTTATTAATAATATGTTTTATCATTATGAAAATATAGTTAATAAATTGTTTTGTTGCATTATTATGTTTTTTATAATGCTTCAATCTTTTTTTGTGCCTATGAGTATTAATGCCGATAAAATTGTAACAGACGAATTATCTGCTCAAAATGATATTTTTTCTGCGGTTTTTGTTGTTGAAAAAACAATAAATGACTTTGCTTGTTCTGTTGTAGGTAATATATTTCAAAAAAACTCAAAAGAAGAAAATGAAACACAAAAACCTGTAACTCCTACAACCGGTAATGAACCGTCAATATTATCTGTTACTCAATTTAGTAAAACAATTAACAATCAATTAAATTTTTCTTTATCGGTAACCGGTTTTTTTGCCGGTAATTTTTATTTTCATGAGTATGATGTCGGTTTTATTGATAATATAAAAAGTTTTACCATATATTTTTTGGAAATGCTGCTGAAATATTCGTTTGGCAGTAAATATGGAGATTCTGTCATTATTAACAATAATTACAGGTGTTTTTTTATAAATCCCGCATAATTTATTTATGTGGGGTTTTTCTTTTTTGGAAAATATTATGAAAAAGATTATAAAATTACTTTATCAAAAAACTGTAGCTCTTATTGTAGCATTAAGTCTTCTTGTTACAATACTTATGCCTGCAAATTCGTTTGCTTTTACAAATGTTAATTTGGCAGTTTCACCGTTTATTCCTTCATCTTTAGGTAAAGTTACATCATCTAAATTTTATGACAGCCGGGAACTTATAATAAATATACAGGATTTACATTGTCATCCTCAAACACAAAGAAATATTGCTTCAATTTTGGAATATTTAAGCAGTAAATACAATATAGATAGAATTTATCTTGAAGGTGCTTATAAAAATATAAATACAAAAATGCTTTCCGATTTTAAAAATGAACAATTTGGCAGTAAAATATTGGAAAGTTTGGTTGATAACGGGCAATTAAGCGGAACCGAATATTACTCGGCAATTAGCGGTAAAAATGAAATAATAGCACCGATGGAAGAAGAAGGTTTATATAAAGAAAATATAAAATTGTTCGGTGAAATTATAAATAAAAGACCTGATGTGGAACAAATATGTTCAAAACTTGAAAATGACATAAATTCAATAAAAAAAGATTATTTTGAATACAATAGAGAATTAAGAAAATTTGAAAGAATAATAACAAAATTCAAAAATAAAAAATTAACACCTGCCAATTACTATGGTTTGTTGGAAAATACGGCATTAAAAAATAATATAGATTTAAAGAATTATCCGAATATAGCAGCATATATAAATTTACTTAAAATAAACAATCATATAAATAAAAATAAATTACCGTCCGAAATTAAACAATTTATGGCATCGTTAAAAGCGGAAATAAGTTACGGCGAATATATAAATTTATTAAACGAAAGTAATAACTTAAAGGATATAACAAATATAAGTCAAAAATTATTGTTATTTAATGAAACTTATAAAATAACCGAAAAATTTAAGCTTAAAAATGTTAATGATTTTTTGCAATACATAGAATTTAATAAAAATATAAACCCGATAGAATTTATTGATGAAGAAGAAAATTTAATTGATACTGTTTTTTCAAAATTGGCAAAAAATAAATATGAACACGAAGTTTTGTTTTTATCTTATTTCCTGCCTAAAATAAAGGATTATTTTTTAGCTGATATTACTGCAAAGAATTATTATAAGTTTGATGGTTTATTTACCAAATTTAAAAAAATATTGTTGTCTTATTCTTCGGATGAAATAGTGTCGGAGCTTGATAAATATCAAAATTTATTAAGTTTATATCATAAAAATAATATAAAAAGAGATTCCGTTTTTGCACAAAAATTAATAGAAGAAAAAAATAAAAATAATGTGGCTGTTCAAAATACATCGGATGCTTTAAAATATATAGAAAAAGATTTACAAAATAAAAAAATAAAATTGGTTGTTACCGGCGGTTTTCACACGACAGGTTTGGAAAATACATTAGAAAATAACAAAATTTCTTATGTAATTATTACACCTAAAATAACTTCTGATATAGATAAAGCAAAAGAAATTTATACCGATACAATAAAATATAATGCCAATATTTTAACAAACACAATAAATATTGAAGCTTTGTGTCAAAGTATGGAAATTGCAATTCCTACAATATTAAATGATATATTTTATATCATAAAAAATGATAATACTTTTAAAAATTTTAAAGAAAAAGATATTTTAAATTTTTTAAACAGTAAAGTTCCCGATAATGTTAAAATATTAAAATTGGATTATTCCTCAATAGAATATGAACAAATAAAATATACGGTAACATATATCGAAAACGGTAAAGAAAAAACAATAGAAAATGTTTATTCTTCATCAAAAGATAAAGATGAAAAAAATGTCAAAAAAAATCGTTTCACGGAAGCCGTTATTTTGAAAGATTTATTTAAATCCTTTGGAGAAAAAATAAATTTAATATATGAAACAATAATAGCACCGATAGCTGAAAATTTTGTTTTTTTATACATTCCGTTTGTTACTACGGTAACTGTTGCTCCGTATTTGTCAGCTCTTCCTTTTGCCGTAACTGCAATATTCGGTGTTTTTGTTTTTCCGTTGGCACATTTAATAGCAGATTATTTTCAAAAAGATGATAATAAAAAAGATGAAGATAGAATTTTTAAGAAACTTTTAGTTCCCGGTGTTTTGTTTTCAGGTGTATTTATAGCTTTTTCATTGGCTTTTCCGGGATGTTCTTTTGTTGCATTTGTTGCTTCATCCGTCGCACATTCAATCTACAATATTCTTGTTATAAAAGGAATAATAAATTTACCTTTGGCATCTATAATAAATAAATTTTTCGGGAAAAATAATTTAACAAAAGAAGAAGTTGATAATATTATTGAAACGGATACTTTCCATTACCAAACATTGAAGGAAAAACTTCAAAAAACATCAGATGAGGAAGTTATCAAATATATAATAGAAAAACTTTATGAAAAAAATTTTATCAATAATAAAGAAATTCCTGCCGATTTAAAAAATAGTTTTTCAAAATATGATGATGTTAAAATGTATTTTTATACTATTTATAATTATGATATTTCAAACGGAACCGATATTGAACAACTTGATAAAGGACCGTTACAAACAACAATAAAAAATTTAAGAAAAATTAATTTTGACAATTTTTACATAAATGAGTTTGAAACTTTAAAAGATAATTTAAATGCCGATACTTTGCCTATTATAAAATTTTTGCTAAAAGATATTATTGATGAAACTGCCAATTCAGCAGAAAAAAAACAGTATGAGAAAACTAAAGAGTTGTTAGAAGCGGTAAAACCTGTATATAAACAAGTTGTAGAATATTATGGGACAAGTGACGACCATACTATTGAAACGATAAGAAATATCGTAATAAATAATATTAAAAATGATGAACTTGTTACTACTGCTTTCAATTTTATATTTGAAGTTTATGAACTTGATAAACAAAAAATAACATATTTAAAAAACGGTTTACACCGCCCCATAATAAAATTATTAATTGAAATTTTAGATAATTTAGATGAACAAAATATCAATCAGCAAGAATATTTAGAAAAATTAAAAGATACTGAAAGTATAAAAAATATATTTAAATATTATGTTTTTGAACAAGAAAAAGAGAACAAAGAAGTTGATGAGTTGTTGTTTAAAGGTATTATTGAAAATTGTTCTGAATTTACTTCTGAAGAAATAATTAAATTTTGTAAAAAAATGCCGATTAATATATTAAATATTTTTATAGAGACGATGTATGACTTTGTTGATAATGAACAAAATAACTTTGAAAAAAGACAGATTGTTGCAAAATTTATCGGTAAAGCAGTATCAAATTTAGCTTATATAGATGAAATTGAATCGGGATATATTAATATAGATAAATTAAATCAATTATATGATAATGCCGTTCTTGAAGAAGAATTGTATTTGGATAATTTATACGATTTTAGAGACAGAGGAAATGTAAACCCGTATTTTTCGTTCACTCCTCTTTTAAGATATATATACAAAGAAAATAAAGAAGATATAAATAAATGTATCATAAAAAGAAAATTAATATATACGGAATTTACCGGAAAAACAAACAGTAATGATAGTGATGTTCAGGAAATTTTAAAACAGTTGGAAGATGAAAATACTTTACGATTATATAATGATAAAGCTTTAGAAAATTTGAGTTCGCTTTCAGATTTTATAAGACAAGGTAAAACAAATGAAGAAATAGAAGAAAAATTTAATGATATTTGTGAAAATATTGAAAGGATGATAGAAAGTTTTGAAATGATTGATCCGGAAGGAAAAGATTCGCAGGATGCAATAAATTTGAGGGAATCTTTGAAAAAAATCAGAAGAGATTTTGATATTGAACATATATATCATCATTTTAAAGCGGGCAATTGGGAAGATAATGCTTTATCAGAAATAACATCATTGAATTCGTTAATAAATGCCGTTCACCAAACAAGTGCTAAAAAATTTATAGCAAATATTAACTTGAATTTTAGTAACAGTGCAAATATTCAAAAAATTTCTACACAATACGGTAATGTTAAAATTGAAGGATATAATTTATCCGATAAAAACATAAATAAAGAAATATTGGATTTGTTTACCGTTTTACTGCAAGGTAATGATACAAGTATAAATAATTTAATTATACTTAATGATGAACTTTTTTGGACATGCAGGCTAAGAGTTCATAGCATAAGTATTCATTTTGATTTTAAAAATAAGCAGATAAATTTAAGTTTTACCGAAAGTTCCAATAATACCGGAAATAGGGCAAGAATTCGTTATTTTAAAAAGATTTTAGAAGAAGAACTCGGTTTTCCGAAAGATAACAATAAATTGTTTACCGACTCCGCATCGGATGTTTTAACATTAAGGAAAAATATAGATAAAAGTACGGGAATAAACGATAATACGGACTTTGTTGATTTGGCACAAAAAGTAATATTTTTGTTCAGACATTCCGATGAATTGGATGTTTTGCTTGGCAACTATTACGGTTTTTCAAGGCTTTCCTACAGAGGTAATCCCGATAGAGAAACAGTTGAAAAAGAATTACAGGAAAAACTGGAAAATAAAATTAACGGTTTTATTAAAGTTTTTTCAAGCGGCTTTATGTGGTTTAACTACAGAAGCAAATCTCATGAATATTTTAAAGCGGAGGCACCCGTAAGTTTATTTTTAAGCAATGATGAAAGAATAAGGTTTGAAGGATTAAATGCCGAAATTGAAAAACTTAATGAAGAACTTAAACTTTATAATTTAGAACAATTACCGTTAATACCGAATGAAATACTTAAAGAAGGTTTAATAACTCAGAAGATAATAGACGAATATATAAATAATCCTTTAGAAAAAGCTTTTGCCGAAGGAAGAATAGTCTTTGATAAAAATACAAACAGGTTTATGCCTAATTCAAAGTTTAATTTTAGTGATGGAATTATAAACCATATTAAAACAAATGAAAACGATTCGGTAAAACAAGCAGAATTTTTGAATTTTATTGATAATAATAAATTTAATTTTAACACCGTTGCCAATATAGGCGGTTTGGTGTTAAAAAGCGGTTATATAAAATTATCCGGAGATAAGTTTTTATCGGTTAAAGTTTTAGCCGAGCCAAATGGGAAGAATTTTAAATATGCTTATACCGAACTTGTAACATTAACCGAAACCGTAAATTTAAAATATGATACTCTTAATAAAGTTTTAAAAGATAACAGGTATAATGTTCCGACACAAATTGAAGATATATCAGAATTTGAAAAACAAAGCAGAAAGAAATTGTTTGATAAAGAAATTGTTTATTTTGATACTCCTTCAATTATTGCCGACGGTGTTTCCGCAGGTAACGGAAAATATGTTTACGGAAAAATAACATTAAATAAAACAAATACAGATAAAAATAAAATATTGGCAACTTCATATACAACTCCTGAAGATACTGATGTAATATTAAATTCAAAAGCGGTAATAACCACTACGGGAAGTAAAATTTCACATTCAAGTATTGTTACCAATGAAGCTGGTATTCCGGCGGTAAATATTTCGGATGGAATATGGGCCGAAGATAATCTTTATATTGAGGATGTTTTAGGTCAAAAATTTGTTTTGAAGGAAGGTTCAAAAGTTCTTTTAAACGGAGAAACCGGACATATATTAATTCTTGATGATATTGATGAAAGTTTGTTGGATACTTTACTGTATTATGTTAATATCAAAGATATAAACGGATTAGTAACATTCCTTAATAAAAACAGTAATAATAAAGATTTGAATAAATTGATAGAGTGTGCATTTTTTCAGTTACAAAACGATGAAGTAACGGAAATATTAAACAGTGATATTGATAATTATGTAAAAGATAAATTTCAAAATCTTATAAATATAAAATTAAAGGAAACGGAACAACAAATAGAGCAAACAATCATAAATATAAAAAATACCGATAATGTTATAGTTAAATACATGTTGGTAAAAGAAACAGATAAAAAAATTGGAAATATAAGCAACATAAATAACGGTTTAATTGATAAGTATACTGTTTACAGAACACAGGTTTTAGCAGGGGTGAATAATTTTATAACAACACAATTAAGTGTAGTTAATGAAATGTTAAATTTAGTTGATGATGCTACGGATGCTCAAAAAACAGAATTTGTAATAAAACTTAGGAGAATAGAAACTTTAATTCCGTATTTACAGACAAAATATGAAAATGATAATTTAGAAGAGTTAAAAAATAAAACAGATGCTTTGAAAAAAAACATTATCAATTCCATAGACAAAACAAATATAACAACCGTTAAAAGTTCCAATGAAAAATCAGTTATTGAAGATTTTATAAAATACGGTGCAAAATTCATTAATACCGCAATAACATCACGGTTTATAAAAAAATCAAAAATTAATAATGTAAAAGTTCCTGTTGCTTACGGTATAAGTGAAGCTACTTTGATAGCTATGCTTAATGATAATGCTAAAATAAAATATAAACAATTAAATAAAAAACTTGATGAGGAAATTAAAAACGGAGAAGAAAATAATGCTAAAAAAACCTCAAAAGAAATAGTCGGTTTGATAAAAAATAATATAAGTAACAGAAATGTTTTGGAAAAAGAAATAGAACAGTTGGATAATGAAATGGTTTATGCCGTTCGTTCTTCCGGTATCGGTGAAGATGAAGGGCAAAGTTTTGCCGGTATGGGAAAAACAAATTTAAATGTTACAAAAGAAAATATTATTGATTCTGTTATAGATTCCTGGAAATCTTTTTATTTGGAAACTCCTGTAAAATATATGGCAAATAATAAAAAAAGAGTACAACCTTGTATAATGGTTCAGCCTTTTATAACCGGAGAAGTTTCAGGAATAGTATTTAGCAGAAACAGAAACGGTTATTCCGACATCAGTGCCGGGTATGGCTTAGGCGAAGGAATTGTAAGTAATACGGTTCCGGCGGATGAAATAGAAGTAAATATAAATAACGGTCAGACAATAAACTACAATAATGTAAATAAAAATTTACAAATGCTTCCGCAAAAAAATAAAAACGGAACCGAAATAAAAATAATAGAAGACGAAATAAAAGCAAAATCAAGGGCTTTAAGTGATAAAGAAATTTCGAGTTTGATGAAAATTATTAAATTTTTGGAAGATGAATACGGTTATCCTGTAGATGTTGAATGGACAATAAAAGACGGAATAATATATATATTACAGGTTCGCCCTATAACAATATTAAACACAAATGAAGATAATATAAAAATACAAGAATATGAAAGCCGGGAAAGTAAAAATTATGATAAAGCTGCTTCAATTTTAGATAATTTGTTTTCAAATAAAACGACAAATTTATATGAATATTGGACAACTGTTTTTGCTCCTGCAATTGAAACATTGTTGTTTATTGTAATACCTTTTGTTTTATTTGCAACAAATCCGTTAATTTTTTGGACAATATCTGTTGTCGGTTTTGCCGTATCTCATAGAATTGCAGATGAAATTATAAATAAATTTATTGATTCATCTGCAGAAATAAGAAGTTTATCGGATATAACAAAATTGGCAGGAGCAGGTTTTATTTTTTCAGTTGTATTTTTAGCAACAAATATTTTATTGCCGGGTTATCCGATAATTTCTTTTGTTGTAGCATCGGTTGCACATTCGATATATAATAAAATTTCAATTGAAAATAAAAATTTACCGGTTGCAAGTTTAATAAATGAAAACCATATTACATATCCTATTGCTGATGAAGCAAATTTTGATATTGAAGAAATTTATAACAAAATAGGTATAAAACAACTTGTTAATGAAATAGAATTATGGAATAAAGATATAGATGATTTTGGCGTTTCCGGAATGAAGTTCGGCTTTATAGGTAAATTGGAAAAGTTTATTGACAGATTATATTTGGATAGAAAACTTGAAGATGCTGCAGCCGTAATTAAAGTTGCATATAAATTAGGTTTGGTTACCGATGTTGCAAAAATAACAAATTTGGCAAAAGCAGGCTATGAAGGCGCTAAATTCTTTTACAGTAATACGGGTGTTAATGATAAAAACAAGAACTTGGAAAATGCGGTTATGCAGACAATATCCAAATTTGATGAGATTGATAAAAATAATCCGCTTTATGACGATGTGTTACAAATAAAAGAAAAATTACAAAAAGATTTAATTGATAAAGAAATAAATGAAACAACAATTCTTGTTGTTGATGATTTGTTCAAATTTTATCCTGGTAAAATAAATAATTCAATAAAAAAAGGAAGAATGACTATAGAACAAGCCGGTGTTTTGTTTGAAGCAATAGTGCCGTTGTATCAGGAAATGTTAAATCAAAATATAAAATTTAATAAAAAATTATTTGAAGGTTTTAAAAATTTTGCTTTGTTAGCACATTCTTTCGACGGTAATTTTTATTCAAACAAAGATTCTGCATTTTTTAAAGTTGCAAATTTGTTATGTGAATTAACAAAAACAGATTTTACAATAAGTAACAACAATAAATATGTAGTTGAAATAGCAAAAAATATAAAAAGTAAAGAAGATTCTTATGCTGTTTTAACAAAATTAAAAGATGTTTCACCGGAATATTATATATCGGTTTCCGATACTGTTTTTGAAGATATAGGTTTAAACAAAATAACTTTAAATTTATTGCTTGAATCTTTAAAAAGAACCGAAACGAAAGATTATAAATTAAAATTGCCTTTAAATTCAAAAGAAAATATAGATGATATTTTTATTATAAATGAAATAGTTAATTATTGTGAAAATTTGGATATGGGATATCTTTGCCATTATGTTTATTTTGAATTTGAACAAGATAAAGAACAATCAAAATTTACCGAGGCAATAATTAGTGAATTGGTGAAAATATTAAAAAATGAAAACGAAGATTCTGAGAAAAGAAAAAACACTGCTGTTGCACTCGGACAAATTTATTCAATAATGTATGAATATATAGATATTGAAAATATACCTTCAATAGATGAATTAAATAAATTTTATAAAAATAATAATATGGATGTTATGCTTGTTAAAAACGGTTCATATATACAAAATTTCAGCAACGACGGAAGCAGAAAACTTAAAGATTATACTTATAGACATGTAAATTCTCTTCATACCATTAACAACAAAGATGATAAAATTTCGGATTCAAGGTTGGTTGATTCGGGTATTGCCGGTTCAAATTTTGCATATACAAATTTAATTTTGAAACAAGGCTCGGATGTTGCCGATATTGGTAAATATAAATTAAAAGAACATGCACCGTCTTTTGTTACAAATATTTCTTCAAATAATGGAAATAAAATAGCTGTTAAGTTTGATTCTCTAAATAAATTATTGGAATATAATTTGTTGGCGGTAGGTGCGATTGATGATATAATTTCAAACGATAAAGATGAAGACGATAAAAAAGGTAGTTTGATTCCTGTAATTAATTATTTGGGAAAAATGATAGATTGTATGGAAATTATAAACAAAGAACATGCGGATAAAAGCAGAATAGCTTTGGAAAGAATAAAAAAAGATATATATGAAAAGGACTATATAGATAGACAAATAAAATTAAATCCGAATTGGAATGAAGACTATTTAGATGAAGTTGATACATTACATACACTTATAAATGCAGTTCATCAAACAAGTTTTAAAGACCTTACAGATGTTATAAAACAAAAAGAAAATTTAAAAGAAGCGGGTTTACTTGAAGCCAAATTCAAAGGAACCGAAATAACTGCATATAATTTTTCAAATAATGAAAAAATAAATTCTGAAGTAAAAAAATTGGTACAACTGCTTTCTTTAGACAAACATAATGTCGAATTATTTGTGAAAGACGGAACCGTTATATGGACAAAAAGGCTTTTGGCACATAGTGTTGACATTATTATGAATTTTTCAGGTCCGGATAGAGGAATCAAAATATATTACAATGAAGGCGGTGCTACCACGAGCAATAAGTGGAGAATAGATTATTTTACAGAAGTTTTAACCGAATTGGGATTTGATGTAGAAACAAATACTGACATTGATACAAGATACATTGAGAATTATGTAATAAATGCCAATTTGGATAATAATTCCGGACTTAACAATGAAATAAATTTGCCTTATGTTGCCGCTACCGTTATGAAATTATTTGAATATTCCGTAAATATGGATATACATTTGGAAGAATCTTTGGAAACAAACAATAATTTCGATTATGATTATGGCTACTATGACAATATGCCTACAACTACAAGCAGACAAGATAAGGTTCAAGGTTACATTGAAGGATATGCGGAACTTTTTAATAACGGAGAAATAGAAAGTAATTACGATAAAACGGTCGGTCATTTAATTTATGATAAACCTACACCCAATGATGATGTTCCTGTAACCGAAGAAATAGAAAAAATAAGAGATTATCTTAATGATATTCTTAAAAATTTAGGATTGCCCGAATTTATAAACGAAGACAAATTTATTAAAGGAAAAGCAAATAAGAATCTTAAAGTTCTTGACGGTAAATCTTATTATTTAATAAACGGAGAAAAAATAAAATCAACAGGTTGGGGAAATGATCTCGGACAAAAAGGAAGAAATTTCTTTCAAAAAGATATAGATACTTATTTTAATGAAGTAATGGAAAAAGCTTTTATAAAAGGGCAAATAATATTGAAAAACAGTAATTTAACAGAGAATAAAAACTATAATGAAAATTTCGAAAAAATGTTTGAAGAACAAAGTGAAGATATTTTAATAAACAATGCGGAAATAATTAAAATGGTACCGGAACATAATATTACTTATTATGATACGGTGTCTTTTTTCGGTTCTTTAATTGCAAGAGACGGTGTAGTTAAATTGTTAAACGGAGATTATCTGTATATAATGGAATTTATAAACCAATCAGGTAAAGCCGAATATGCTCAGGTTGAATTTGTATCAGTAAATTCCGAAAGAACAAAATTAACGGGCGAAAAATTAACGGAAATATTGGATTATGAAGGTTATGATATAAAAGATATAAATTTAAATTTGAATGAAAAAGAAAAACGAAAAAATAAATTTAAAGAAAAAATATTATATAAACCGGAACAGTTAATACAAGCAAATATAACATCAAAAGGAAAAGAAGAATTTGTTATAGGGGAAGTATCTTTTGATTCGGATAATATTGATGGTGATAAAATTTTGTTTAAGAGGTTTACTACACCGAAAGATTTTACTGCAATAAAAAATGCAGGCGGAGTTATAACAACTTCCGGCGGAACATTAAGCCATGCAGCCGTTACGACTAAGGAATTGGAAAAACCTTCTTTAATAGCGGATAATTGTCAGTGGAAACAAGATGAAAACGGTAAATATTTGGAAGTTATAAATTATAGACCTGTCGGTCAAAAAGAAATAAAAATAATAAACGATATTGATGTGGAAACTCAAAAATCGGAAAAAGAAATAGTAAAAATAAGACCGGGTGATAAAATTTTAATGTCTGCTGAAAACGGTTTTATTGTAAAACTTTCCGAAGATAAAAATTTGGAAGAACAAAAAGAAGAAATATTTGAATATGCCGACAAATTAAAACAACAAAAAAAATCAATTCAAAAAAAAGAGTGGATTGAAGAATTGAACATTATAGCACAAACTGCAAGTAAAACCGTTGCGGAAATTTTGTTGTTTGATGTTCGCAGACAGGTGGCAAATACAACTTTATCTTTTTCTACGGAAGATAAAAAAGAGATGGAAGATAAAATGGAAGAAACAAAAAATATAATATATGACAATATTGAAGGACAATATTTAGATAATTATTATCAAGAACAAAATGACGAAGAAGATGATGACGATATTGATAAATTTATAAAGGAAAAAGATATTGTAAATTTGGATAAAATTAAAGCGAATCAAAAAAATATGTTTGGCGGTAAAACTGTTGAACTTGCAAAGATGATAAATGAGTTAATACCTTCACAAATCAATGCAACTGTTCCTAAAGGAGTAGGTTTAAGTAAAAATGTTCCTAAGGAATATTATGGAAAAAATTATACCGATTTAAATAATAAACTTCAAAATTTAATAGATAAAGATAAAAAAGATACGGAAACCGAAAAAGAAATTGAAAATTTAAGAACTGAAATAATTGGTATTATGGAAGAAAGTGAAAATAAAGAAATAGAAAATCTGATATTAGAAAACATAGACGAAAACAAATATTATGCCGTTCGTTCTTCCGGTATAGGTGAAGACGGCAGGGAATATGCTTTTGCCGGTATGGGAGAAAGTGTTTTGAATGTTAAAGGAAGTGATGTAATAAAAGAAATAAAAAACGTTTGGAAATCTTTTTATAGTAAAGAAGCAATAGAGTATATGATAAACAGCGGGCAATTTATTCAACCTGCACTATTGATACAGGAGATGGTAGATGCCGCTTGTGCAGGTGTGGCATTTAGCAGAAACGAAAAAGGTAATTTGATTATAAATGTAACCGAGGGTTTAGGTGATAAAGTTGTTGACGGAACAGTAACACCGAACGAAATAGAAGTTAATCCTATAACCGGTGAAGCAATAGAATCAAATTTTCAAAATATACTGACTTCGGAACAAATAAAATTGTTAAACGAAACGGTTATGTTTTTGGAAGATAAATCAGGTTATCCCATAGACAGTGAATTTGCTTTTGATGAAAAAGGGAAATTAAATATATTGCAAAGAAGACCGGATACCAAATTTAATAAAAATTTAAAACTTGTTGAAGCTGAAATTGAATTTAACAAAACAACAAATAATCAAGCCAAACTGTTTTGTGTTGAATATAATAATAAGAATGTTTCTGTTGCCGTTGAATTTAATAAAGAAAATAAACAAATTACATTTGTTGTAAGTGATAATAATTTTAATATTGAAGATAAAAATACTATAATAAATAAAATTAAAGATAGAATAAATACGGATATTGTTGTAAGGGGTAAAGTAAACGGACAACTTCCGATATTCAACAGTATAGCTCCGGGACAGCTTGAAATTCTTCCGCCTGTTCATGTTGATAATTTAGAAATAGACAGAAATGATATTGACGACTTTAAGAATTCAAGAAATACAATAAATATTCTTTCTGCAGCATAGTTCGGAAGAATAGAAGATTTGAAGATTAGAGAAGTAGAGGGAATAGAAAAAAGTTTTTTAGTTTGTTATCAACTTTTTTGTCATTTCGACCGAAGTGTAACGTAGGGAGAAATCTGTAGTTAGTTTATTCTTTGTTATTAAAATTCTAAGTTTTCAGCTCTAAACTTTAAACTAAAAATTGCAAAGCGATTTTTAAAAGGATAAAAATATGAAATTAGGTATTGTAGGACTTCCAAATGTAGGTAAATCAACATTGTTTAATGCAATAACAAAAGCGGGCGCAGAATGTGCCAATTATCCTTTCTGCACGATTGAACCTAATGTTGGTGTAGTTGCCGTGCCTGACAAGCGGCTTGATTTTTTGGAAAAATTATACAGTTCCAAAAGAAAAGTTTATGCAACAATAGATTTTGTCGATATTGCCGGGCTTGTAAAAGGTGCTTCAAAAGGTGAAGGTTTGGGCAACCAATTTTTAGCACATATCAGGGAAACATCCGCAATTGTTCATGTTGTTCGCTGTTTTGAAAATAAAGATATAACACATGTTGAAGGTGCTATAGACCCCTTAAGAGATATAGATATTATTGAAACCGAACTTATGCTTGCCGATATGGAAACAATAAATAAAAAATTGGAAAAATTACAAAAAGATATAAAATCAAGAAATCCGAAAGTTTTGGCGGAAAAAGAATTGGCAGATAAAGTAAAAGCTCATTTGGATAAAGGGCTTCCGGTAAGAACATTAACCGTTACCGATGAAGAAAAACTAATATTGAAAAATTTTTTTTTAATAACGGCAAAACCGGTTATCTATGCATGTAATGTTGCAGAGGACGATTTGCCCTCTATGGAAAATAAATTTACAAAAACGGTGCAGGAAAGAGCTGCAGCCGAAGGTACACAGGCAATTCCTATATGTGCAAAAATAGAAGCAGAACTTTCGGAGCTTTCACAACAGGACCAGGAAACTTTTTTGAAGGATTTAGGTTTATCCGAACCCGGTTTAAACAGATTGGTTAAAGCAAGTTATGCTTTATTGGGACTTATAACATATTTAACCGCAGGTGAAGATGAATGCAGGGCATGGACAATAAAAAAAGGATTTTTGGCTCCGCAAGCGGCAGGTGTAATACATACCGATTTTGAAAGAGGTTTTATAAGGGCTGAAGTAATGGCTTATGACGATATCTTTAAACTTGGCAGTCAAAAAGCCGTAAAAGAAGCAGGCCTTTTAAGAAGTGAAGGTAAAGATTATATAATTAAAGACGGCGATATTATTGAATTCAAATTCAATGTATAAATTTAATTTGCTTTTAATTGATTAATTTGCGTTTGCTTTTTATTTTATAAGAAACGGATATATCTGTTTTGACTTTAACAAAAAAATTGCAAAGCAATTTTTTTTTATATAAAATAATGGATCATGAAAAGCAAACAAAAAGGTATGGTTATTATAATGTCTGCACCGTCGGGTGCAGGCAAAACAAGTATCTGTGATGCTGTTGTTAAAAAGAATAAGAATATAGTTTATTCAATTTCAACAACAACACGGGCTCCGAGGAAAGGTGAAAAAAACGGCAGAGAATATTATTTTGTAACCGAAGCACAGTTTAAAGACGAAATTAGACAAAAACAGTTTGTAGAGTGGGCTAAAGTTCATAATAATTATTACGGAACAAGTAAAAAAATATTGGAAAGTATAATATCAAAAGGAAAAGATGTTTTACTTGATATAGATGTTCAAGGTGCACTTAAAATAAAAAAACAGTATAAAGACGCACTTATGATATTTATTATGGCACCGTCGTTGAAAATATTAAAGCAAAGACTTATAAAAAGAAATAAAGATTCAAAAGAAGTTATAAATATAAGGTTAAAAAATGCCGAAAAAGAAATAAGCTATATTGACAAATATGATTATCTTGTGATTAATGATAAATTAAATGAAAGTATAAAACAGATTGAAAATATTATCAGTTGTGCTAAATTATCAACTAAAAGAAATAAAGTAATATGGAGAAAAAAATGACAGAAAAATCTTTGGATGAAATGTTTTTTGAAACAAAACTCGGTAAGTATGATGTTGTTCGTAATGCAATTGAACTTATAAAAGTGAAAAAAGATGAGGAAGGGTATGCCCACTTACCGCAAACATTACTTCTTAATAAAGCATTAAGAGAAGTTTTGGAAAATAATATAACTTATGAACAAATAGAAAAGTTAAAACAAGAAAAGAAAAATAAAAAAGCTCAGGCTCAAGAGGCTGCAAATGCAACAGCAGAACCTGCTTCAAAATAAAAATATAGTTTTAGGTATTTGCGGCGGAATTGCCGTTTATAAAGTTTGTGATTTGGTTAGGAGTTTAATGAAACTCGGTGCAAATGTTACTTGTGTAATGACCGAAGCCGCAACAAAATTTGTTACACCTTTAACTTTTCAATCTCTTTCAAAAAATAGAGTTTGTTGTGATATGTTTGACAGTTCTTATTTTGAAATAGAACATATTTCTCTTGCACAAAAAGCTGATGCTTATGTTATAGTTCCTGCAACTGCAAATACAATAGCAAAACTTGCAAACGGTTTTGCCGATAATTTGGTAACATCAACAGCAATTGCAACTAAAGCAAAAATTATAGTGTGCCCGGCAATGAACCACAATATGTATCATCATAAAGCTTTAGAAAATAATATAAAAACATTAAAAAGTTTCGGTTATGAAATTGTTGAAGCACAACCCGGGCTTCTTGCCTGTGGGGTTGTAGGTGACGGTTGCCTTGCCGACAATGAAACAATTTTAAATAAAATAGCTGAAGTGCTTAAAAGCTGAAAACGTCAATGACAACAGTATTAATTACATTAGGACCGACCAGAGAATATATTGACCCTGTTCGTTTTATATCAAATGCATCATCCGGTAAAATGGGGCGGGAAATAATAAAGCAAGCTTTAAAAAAAGGTTGTAATGTTATTGCCGTTAAAGGACCTTGTAATATTGAAATAAAAAACAAAAAATGTAAAATTGTTGATGTGGTTACAACGGCACAAATGTTTAAAGCCGTTAAAGCTAATTTAAAATATGCCGATGTTTTTATAGGTGTAGCCGCCGTTGCCGACTATATGCCCGTAACAATACAAAAAAACAAAATAAAAAAGACGGATAAAATTTTAAATTTAAAATTAAAAAAAACCGTTGATATAATAAGTTATGTTGCAAAACATAAAACGGAAAAACAAACCGTAATAGGTTTTGCTTTGGAAAGTAAAAATTTATTAAATTATGCAAAAGATAAATTGAACAGTAAAAAACTTGATATGATAGTTGCAAACCCGACTGAAACCATAGGTTCAAAAATTTCAAAACCTGTTTTTATTTTTAAAAACGGTGATATGAAAAAATTAAATTCCGCAACAAAAAATAATATAGCAAAAGATATTATAAATGAAGCAATTAAATTATACCGAAATTATTAAACTTGCAAAAACATCAATTGAAGAATATTCAAATTGGGATGAAGATGAAATTTTATTGTCCGAGCAGGAACAAAAAGTGAAAAAAATTAATAAAATATCCGAAATAAAAAAAACAACTGAATATTCAAAAAATTCTCAGCAAAAATTGGAAGAATTTAAACAACAAATTTGTAATTGCAACAAATGTCCGTTAGGTAAAACAAAATTAAATTTTGTATTCGGTGTTGGTGATCCTTATGCCGATATTATGTTTATAGGGGAAGGTCCCGGTTTTCAGGAAGACCACAAAGGCGAACCTTTCATAGGCAGAGCGGGAATGTTGCTTGATAAAATAATAGAAGCGATGGGGTATAAAAGAAGCACTGTATATATTGCCAATATAGTTAAATGTCATCCCATGAAAGATTCGTCAAATCCCGAACTTAAAAATAACGACAGACCGCCCACACAACAGGAAATGCAAACTTGCAAACCTTATTTGGATAAACAAATAGAAATAATATCTCCTCGTGTAATTATTACTTTAGGTGCATCTTCTACAAGAGCATTATTAAATACCGAAGAAGTTATCAGTTCGTTAAGGGGGAAGTTCACCGAATATAACGGTATAAAACTTATGCCTACATATCATCCGGCAGCACTTCTTAGAAACCCTAACTTAAAAAAAGATGTTTGGTCCGATATGAAACAGGTTATGGCTTTTTTGAAAACAAAGTAATATGAATATTGCAGAGATAGTTTTTCCAATTCCTTTAGATAAAAGTTTCTCTTATAAAATTCCTGAAAATTTAACAATATCTCAAGTTTTAAACAGAAGGGTAAAAGCTTCTTTCGGCAACAGAACCTTAACGGGTTACTGTATTGCCGTTAAAGAAAATTTTATTCAACAAAATCAAAAACAATTAAAAGAAATTATTGAAGTTCTTGATAAGGAACCTGTTATCACCGATGAAATGAATAAAATGGCAGCTTGGCTTTCCAAAACATATTTGTGTTCAACGGGTGAAGCATTGTCGGTAATAGTTCCCGTTTCTTTAAAAGTTCCCAAAAGAAAAGAAAAGCCGAAAAAAGAAATTACAAAAAAAGAAAATCCTGATTTTAAAGTTACAAAGTACCAACAAAATGCACTTGATGAAATTTTTCTTGCAATAGATAAACAACAAAATATAAATTTTTTACTGCACGGTGTTACTGGTTCGGGTAAAACCGAAATTTATTTAAGAAGTATTCAAAAAGTTTTGGAACAAAATAAAACGGCAATTTTTTTACTTCCCGAAATTGCACTGACACCTCAATTTATCAGAATAATAAAAAAAAGATTCGGTAATATTTTTGCACTTTGGCACAGTGAAGTTTCTTTGATTAAAAAATATAAAATTTTTGACTCCATACAAAAAGGAGAAATAAAAATTGTTATAGGTGCAAGGTCTGCAATTTTTTTACCTTTTGAAAATTTGGGCTTAATTATTATTGACGAAGAACATGAAACAACATATAAACAAAATAATAAACCCTGTTACTGTGCAAAAGAAATTGCATTATGGCGTGCAAAATATAATAATGCCGTTTGTGTTTTCGGCTCGGCAACACCTGCACTTGATACTTATAAAAAATGTATTGACGGAAGTTTTAAATTGTTGGAGCTTCCCGAAAGAATAGATTCAAAACCTCTTCCGAAAATAGAAATGGTTTCGTTAAAAAATATTAATTTGAAAAATTCCGTCCTTTCAAAAAAAGTTATTTTCGCAATAAAACAGGCACTTGCAAGAAGAGAACAGGTTATTATCTTTTTAAACAGGAGAGGATTTTCTTCAACACTTATGTGCCAAAATTGCGATGCGGTTTATCAATGCCCGAATTGCTCCGTATCAATGGTTTATCATAAATATCCGGAAGTTTTAAAATGTCACTATTGCGGTAAAGAAATAAAATTCCCGGTTAAATGTCAAAAATGCGGGGGAAAAAATTTCCGTATTTTCGGGGTAGGTACTCAACGGGTTGAAGAAGAATTAAAAAAACTTTTTCCTTTTTCAAAAATTTTTCGGCTTGATGCAGACACTGCAACAAGTAAAGATGTTTATCGTAAAGTTTATGAAGGTGTTAAAAACGAAGAATATGATATTTTGCTCGGTACGCAAATGGTGGCAAAAGGTTTTGATTTTTCAAGGGTATCACTTGTATGTGTTGTGGATGCCGACACATCTTTATATCTGCCGGATTTTTCATCATCGGAAAGAACTTTTCAACTTATTACACAGGTTGCAGGTCGTTGCGGTAGAGCAGATATCAAAGGAAAAGTTTTGGTGCAAACAAATTTTGCACAAAATTATGCTTTGGTAAATGCACAAAATTATTCTTATAAAAATTTTTACGAGCAGGAAATGGATTTTCGTAAACAATTACAATATCCTCCGTTTTGTGATATGGCAAAAGTAACCGTTAGAAATAAAGAAGATAAAAAAGCACAGGAAGTTGCACAGTCGATATATGAAATTTTGGGAAATAAAATATTAAAATTAAATTATCAAATATCTCTGCTTGGTCCTTGTCAAAATTATATTGCAAAACTTAACGGAAGTTACAGATGGCAAATAATTTTAAAAGGACAAAACGAACAAATTCGTCCGTTGCTTAAAGAGCTTATCAATATCAAACTCCCTGCACAAACATACATTAATTTGGAATTGAATCCCACCGACCTTTTATAAAATTCACTTTGTGAATTTTAGGCTATAGGTGATAGTTTAGAGCTTAGAGTTATAAATACAGTCCTCAGCTCCTCAGCTGTAGTTAATGTCATTGCGAGCCGATGAAATCGGCGTGGCAATCTATGTCGTTTCGTTTTAAAAAATTCTCTTTTTTGCACTCAGTGTCACAATTTGTTTGAAATTTTTAAAGCCGTGTGATAACTTGAAAATTTCGGACATCAAAAGGTAACCGAAATTTTCTTCTACATATCGCACTAAAAAACTTTGTAAAATTTATAGTTTTTTACTCTAAATTTTTCTGCACTCATAGGCGTTGACAAGTCGTGCTTCAAAAGAAATTTTTAAAATTATTTTTATCGTTAATTCTAAATTCTACATTGTAAATTATAAATTGTAGTTTCGACACTGTCACAAAGAAAAATATTTTTAAAATTATTTGTCTTTCGTTGTTGTCGTTGATTGCTAATTAAGCATTACTAATTTCTAATTGCCGTTGTAGTTTGTCGTTAAACTTTTCAGCTTCTCAGCTAAGAACACAAAGTGTTCGTTCTCAGCTTCTCAGCTAAAAATTGCTTTGCAATTTTTAATAATAAATAGTAAATAATAATAAAATCAAGTAAAATAAATAATGAAAATAATAATAAAATATATTTTTAAATAAAAACAAACTAAATTTAACAAATAAAATAAAATTTTAATATTAAAATAAAATAGTTGATAAATAAAAATAAAAAAAATAAAATTTTGATATTAAAATAAAACACTTGACAAATAAAAATAAATAATATAAAATTTCAACATAAAAATATAAAAATAAGCAGTGGTGATAAACAATGATAAATAATAATGATAAACAAGTAATGGATATTAAAGAATTGGCTGCATATTTAGGCATAGGCAGGTCCACGATATATAACTTAATAAGGCAGAAGAAAATTCCCGCTTCTAAAATAGGCAAACAATACAGGTTTTCAAAAGATGTTGTTGACAGTTGGTTAAGGGATAAAATTATAACTAAAAAAGAAAATAAACAACAATAAAACAGCAACATGATTTAATAAAAAGGGAAGTAAAAAATTACCCGGGAGGATAGTAAAATGGCAGAAAAAGTAGCTAAACTTGGTGTAAAAAGAGAAGATGGTTATCTTTATTTTATTGACAAAAACGGTGATGTTTCAAGGTCTGTAATGGCAAGAGGCGGAAAAAAGGGCGGAAAAACAACAAAAGTTGCTAAAGCCGGTGTAGAAAAAGAAAGCGGATATCTCTATTTCTTGGATAAGAACGGTGATATTTCAAGAGCAAAAATGTCAAGAGGCGGAGTAAAAAGAAAAAAAACCGCTAAAAAAGCAGTTAAAAAAGTTGCAAAAAAAGCAGTAAAAAAAGCTGTTGCAAAAAAATCTGCAAAAAAAGCTTGCAAAAAAGGTAAATGCTCTAAAAAGAAATAAGTTGTTTCTTTAAATAAAAAAGGGGTGACTGAAAAGTTACCCCTTTTTTTTGTTTTTTAAAAAAAGTAAAATATAAAAATACAGAAGAGTAGATGGTTAGAAGATTAGATGAATGGAAGTAAATCTGTAAAAAATCACAAAGTGATTTTTATGAATAACATAGATTTTTCGCAAAGCGAAAAATACAAATTTACATCTATTCTTCTAATCATCCAATCATCCAATCTTCTAAAAAACACGGAGTGTTTTTTATGAGTTTTTTCTTTTTGTTGTTGGATTTAATATCTTTTTCGATAGCAATAGGGCTTGGCCTTTTTTTTAGAACAGGTGCACTTACGGAAGTTTCTTTTATTTCCAACTTAAAAATTTTAATAATTCCTTTTATAATTTCGGCTGTTATTTTATGGCTTTTTTCTTTTTACGATTTTAAATATATTAACAGAAGATTTTTTGACTATAAAAATATTATGGTTGCTTTCTTTATAGATTTTTTCTTTTCCGCAGGTTCAATTTATTTTTTGGCAGCAATTTTTCATGCAACAACACCGAAAACGGTATTACTTATAACACTTGTAATATATTTTATTCTTGTTTATTTAAGCAGAAAAATTTATAAAGACATACGGCTTAACATAAAAAAAACGACAGTTGTTATATTGGGTAAAAATCATACGCTTGATACAATAATTTCGGAAATGGCCAAATATGCAAATTATGATGTATTGTTAAGTTCAATGGAAGTAACGGATGAAATTTTAAATACAATTTATAACAAGATTAATGATATCAATTTTATTGTAATTTCAAGTGAGCTTTTGGCGACATCTCAAAAATGGCAACAGAATTTACTTTTTAAAGGTGCAATCGTGAAAAGTGATTTGGATTTTTTTGAAGAATTATTTTTTAGAGTTCCGCGAGTTGCACTTAATAATAACAGATGGCTTTTGGAGTATATAAGTTCAAGACGAATAAGAATAGAAAGTTTTATAAAAAGATTTGCCGATATTATATGTTCGTTATTATTAATGCCTTTTTGCTTGACCATAGGGATTATAATTTATTTACTTATACTTGTTATTGATAAACAATTTCCTTTATTCGTGCAGGAAAGGGTTGGGTTGAAAGGTAAAACAATATATATTTACAAATTTAAAACTATGTTTGAAGGAACCGAAAATGTAACAAAAATGGGAAAATTTTTAAGAAAATTCAGACTTGACGAGTTCCCTCAAATAATAAATATATTTATCGGCGATACTTCCTTTGTCGGTCCCAGGCCTTTATGGACAAAGGAATATGAATATTTAAACTCTTTAATTGATAATCATCCTTTAAGAACAATTGTTCGCCCCGGAATAACAGGTTGGGCTCAATTAAATTATAAAGCTCCTAATTTTTCGCTTGTAATAGATAAACCGACAGAAGAAAACAAAAAAAATTTTCACAGAGATGCTGAAAAAAGATTGGCTTATGATTTATGGTATATAAAAAATGCTTCTGTTTTTCTTGATGTGGAAATAATTTTAAAAACCATGAAAAGAATGTTTATAAGTGATAAAAAAATAGTTAAATGAAAAAACTTATAATTTGTTTACTTATATTACTTCCTGTAATTTGTTTCGGGCAAGATTATCAATTAAAAAAAATTTCCGGTGATAAGCAGTTGGCTTTAAGAGGAAATTATATAAAAAATGATTTTGTAGTTCAGCTTACGGATGTAAATAACATTCCCGTTCCTGATACCAGGATAATTTTTTTACTTGCATATAATAATTATTTAAATGATGAAGAAACTAAAATTGATGTTTTAACCGATAAACAAGGTTATGCAAAAGCAAAAATATTGTTGGACAAAAAATTCGGTGATAATTTAACTGTTATAGTTACTGCCGATGTTCCTTGTGAATCTGCTTATTTTACCGTTTCAATTTTAAATAAAAACTGGCTTTTAATGATGATTGCGGCAATACTTGGCGGCGGTGCATTACTGCTTTTCGGAATGTTTAAAATAAATTCCGCTTTTCAAAAAATTGCGGGGCAAAATATAAGGTCAATTCTTACAAAATTTACAAATACAAGAACAAAAGGTTTTTTTACCGGGCTTTTGGTTACGGGTATCAATCAATCAAGTACGGCAACACTTCTTTTACAAATTACACTTACAAGTGCAGGCGTTATGACATTTTTTCAAGCAATGGCTGTTACCGTAGGTGCTTCTGTCGGCTCAACGGTTACCGGACAACTTGTTGCTTTTAAGTTAGTTGACTATGCATTGATGATAACAGCGGTCGGATATTTTATTTCTTTCTTTTCAAAAAGAAGAAAATTAGTGGAATTCGGTGAAGCTATTTTCGGTTTCGGTTTATTGTTTTTCGGCATGAAATTGATGTCGGAGGCAATGTTACCGATAACATTGAATACTGAATTATTGGCTTCAATTGCACAAATTGATTCTCCTTTATTTTTAATAATTTTTGGAATAATTTTTACAATAATCAGCCAAAGCAGCGGAGCAACCGTAGGTATTGTTATAGTGTTGGCATCGTCGGGAATATTGTCTTTGTTACAGGGGATTTGTATTTGTTTGGGGGCACAAATCGGTACATGCCTTACCGCAATAGTTGCTTCAATTAACCAACCCAGAAGCGGTAAAAGAGTAATGTTTTGGCATTTAAGTTACCAAATATTAGGTGTTTTGTTGGTATATCCTTTTATAGCTTTTATATTTTATAAAGGACAATTATCTTGGATATATTTTGTTAAATTCTTTACCGAAAAATTTGTTTTTTCAACAGATATTGCCCGACAAATTGCAATGTCACATACTTTGGTTACTTTATTTACGGCATTTATAATATTGCCGCTTATACCGTTGCTTCATAAATTTTTTATGTTTATTTATCCTGATTCCGCGGCAGAACAACCTTTCGGAACCGTTTTTATAGATGAAAAATATGTTAACGATACCGATAAAGCTTTTGATTTGTCAAAAAAAGAAATAGAACGGCTTTCCGAGATACTTTCGGAGGTTGTAAAAGATTCAATAAATACGCTTAAAACAAGGCATGAAATAGTTATAGATAAAGTAAAGTATAAATGCTTGCAAATTTCACATTTAACCGACGAAATAATTCCATATATTACAAAAATTGCACAGAATAAACTTTCATCCGAACAAGCTCAAAAAGAAACGGTTTTATTGTATATAGTTGCCGATTTTGAGCAAATTGCCGATATTATAAACAGAAATATTATTTATATAGCACATGAAAAATTAACAAGAAATTTAAAATTTTCCGATGAGGGTTTAAAGGATTTAAAATATTTACACAATATTGTTTGGGAAAACTGTTCAAAAACGGTTGATATTTTTATTAAATATGATAAAACATCTGCTGCCGAATTAAGTTATGACATAAACAAACTTACATCGGTAGTTCACGAACTTAAAACAAAACATATTGCAAGGCTTCACGCAGGTTTAAAAGAATCAATAGAAACGTCATCTCTTCATTTGGATATTCTTGACCAATATATGAAAATAAACGAAACTCTACTTGATATTGCCGTCAATATTATAGAAGATTAGAAGATTGGAATATTGAAAGAATAGGAGAAAGAGTTTTGTATATTTTACTTGCTAAATTAAAATTTATATGAACCAAAACGGCAAAAATTTTTATTTTAAAAGAGTATTTTGTTTTCATCAGGATAAAAATATTTCCTTTCAAATAGTTTAATAGTATTTTTATATTTTCCATATCGGGTGTTTTTTCCAATGCAATATAACTTAGCCATAATGTTACAAGTTGTAATCTAAATTCGTATAATTTTTTTTGTAATTTAATTAAATTGTTTATTTTGGCATATTGTAATTCGACATTTAAAACTTTTAAAAAAAGTAAAAAATCTTTTCTGAATTTTTTTGTGTGTTGTCTGGATTTCGGATTAGTTCTGTAATAACACTCGTGTTTATTTAAACAAGCAATGTTTTTTACTCTTTTGAATGCAACAAATGTATACAATACATCCTGTGCAAAAGTTTCTATAAAACGGAGATGTTGTACAATATCTTTTTCATATAATTTATTCCAAACATACATATCGTTATAAAAAAAATCCAAAGCCTCATTGCTTGTCAAAATATTTTTTTTAGGGAAGTTTTTATTTTTAATCCATTTACCTGTATTTCCGACGGACCAATTGCAAATAACTAATTTTGTATTTGTTTTTAATGCAGTATTGTACATGTTTTCATACATGTCTTTTTCTACATAATCGTCGCTGTCTATAAAGCCTATATATTCTCCTTTTGCAATATCAAGTCCGGCGTTTCTTGCGGAAGAAAGACCGCCGTTTTGTTTGTGTATTACTTTTATTCTGTTATCTTTTAAACCGTATTCATCACATATTTTACCGCAGTTATCGGTTGAACCGTCATCAACTAAAATTATTTCTAAATTTATATATGTTTGATTAATAATACTGTCAATACATTGTTTTAAATATTTTTCAACATTGTATATCGGTATTATTATTGATATTAATTTTTGTTTATTCATTATTTATAAACCTAAAAAAATTTGTTTTATTTGATTGACGGTATCTTTAATGTCAAATCCGGATTTTTTTAAAATCTCTGAGCAATTTTCTCTTTTAAAATTTTTAATTTTTTCCCGTATTATAGTTGCCCATTCTTGCGGAGATTTAATTAAAGATATTTTTGTAGTATTACAAATTATTGCCTCGTTCGGAATTCCATCGGAAACAAAGCATGGAAGACCGCAACATTGTGCTTCCAATGCAACTATTCCGAAACCTTCATTTAGTGACGGAAAAACAAAAACATCCATTGCCTGATAATATTTATTTATATTGTTTTGTTGTCCGGTAAAAATAACATTGTTCGTTAAATTTAATTTTTTAACATCTTGTTCTATTTCTTTTTTTAATGGACCGTCACCTACTAATAATAGCATACTGTCTTTATTGTATTCATGAAAAATTTTAAATATTTGTAAAATAAATTTATGATTTTTATTACGCTCAAACATTGCAGTATATCCGATAATAAATTTATTATTGAGTTTAAGTGATGTTCTGTATTGATTACGAATATTTTCGTTATAAGAGAATTTTTCCGTATTAATACCGTTTTTTATTGTTTTAAATTTAATGATCTTTCCGTATTGAGCAAGCCCTGCATTACGAGAAACCGCCAAAACATCGGTAACAAATAAAAAAATAAGAATATTGGAAATAAGTAATTTTATTTTATTTAATTTAGAGTTTGTAGAGACATGGCTTATTGTAATTCTTTTTTTTATACCTGCTAAAAATGCAACCATACAGTCGAAACTTCCCAAAGTTTGATTGTTGTGAGAACAAAAAACTTTATAGTTTCCATGTTTTTTTAAAGTCTTATATAAATTAATTAAATATTTTGTTTTTGCAATAAAAGAAAAAGGTTTTTCTATTTCTTCCAAATTTGCAATTTTGTAAATATTGCCTCCATATTTTTTTATTTCTTCATAAAAAACGGATTTTATATTGTTATTAATACCAAAATCAAATTGAATATCTTCGGTGTTAATGTTTCTATACCAATTTGTTGTAACATTTCCGATTCCGCCTTCTAAAGAGGATAAACAGTGAAAAATTTTTATCACCTATATAAGCTCCAGTAAAATTAAAAATTATAATCCAACAAGATATTATAGTATTTTTATATGAGTAAATTCTATTGAAAAAATTTGATTAGTGGTTGTTAAAGATGTATAATAATTGCCGAAAATTTTTTATTTTAGGAATATTAATTATGAAAAGAGAAAATGTGAGAAATATAGCAATAATAGCTCATGTTGACCATGGTAAAACAACAATAGTTGATTCAATGTTAAAACTTGCAGGACAATGGACCGTAAAACAAGATCAGGCACAAGACATGGTTTTGGATTCAGATCCGATTGAAAGAGAAAGGGGAATAACCATTCTTGCAAAATGTACATCGATAAATTATAACAACTGCACCATAAATATTGTAGATACTCCCGGACATGCCGATTTTGGTAGTGAAGTTGAAAGAGTGTTGAAAATGGTCGACGGTGCAATACTTATGGTAGATGCTGCAGAAGGTCCTATGCCGCAAACAAGGTTTGTTTTAAGAAAGGCCTTATCTTTAGGGTTAAATCCGATAGTTGTTATAAATAAAATGGATAAACCGCAGGCAAATCCCAACAAAGCAATAGATGATATATTTGACCTTTTTATAAAATTGGGTGCAAATGACAAACAACTTGATTTTCCTATATTTTATGCTTCCGGAAGAGAAGGTTGGGCAAGCACAAAAATAGATAAAAAAGGAACCGATGTCGCACCGCTTCTTGACGGTATATTAAAATATGTTCCCGCACCTGAAGCCGATAAAGATAAACCTTTACAAATGCAAATTACAATGATAGATTACAATAATTTTTTGGGAAGGGTCGGAATAGGCAGAATATTAAACGGTTCAATAAAAAAAGGACAAACAGTTTTACTTGTAAATAAAGATGAAACAAAACAGGCAAAGGCTGTAAAAATAGAAAAATTTTTAGGACTTTCAAAAGTTGAAGTTGAAGATGCTTATGCAGGTGATATAGTTTCAATATCCGGGCTTGAAGGTTTAAAAGTAGGTGATACCGTTTGTCAAATTGATAACCCTTTACCGCTTGAACCGTTGGCAATAGATGAACCGACTATATCGATGGATTTTTTAGTTAATGATTCACCTTTTGCCGGAAGAGAAGGTAAATTTTTAACATCAAGACATTTAAAAGCAAGGCTTGAAAAGGAAGCTCAAACAAATGTCGGTTTAAAAGTGGAAGAATTGGAAGGTGAAGGAAGATTTAAAGTTTCAGGCAGAGGTGAACTTCATTTGACAGTTCTTATTGAAAATATGAGAAGAGAAGGTTTTGAACTTGCCGTATCAAGTCCCGAAGTTATTTTTAAAGAAGTTGACGGGCAAGTTTGTGAACCGATGGAATATTTGATACTTGATATAGATTCCGATTTTCAAGGTGTTGTTTTTGAAATGATAGGTAAAAGGTCTGCAAAACTGGAAAATATGGTTAGTGAAGGAACAGACCATTTAAGGTTGGAATATGTTATTGCTTCAAGGGCTTTAATAGGCTTTAAAAACGAATTTCTAACAGCAACAAAAGGTACCGGAATTATGCACCACAGCTTTTACGGATATTTTCCTAAAGCAGATATTTCGTCATTAAGAGGCAATGGTGTTTTCATAGCTATGGCTGCGGGTAAAACAACGGCTTATGCTTTACATAATTTGGAAGACGGCGGTGAAATGTTTGTCGGTCCTGGTGAAGAGGTTTATGAAGGAATGATAGTCGGACAAAATTCCCGTGAGAGGGATTTGGTTGTAAATCCGTGTAAACCTAAAAAACTTAGCAATATGAGAAGTAAGGCTGCCGATGAAGCATTAACTTTGACACCGCACAGAGTTATGAGTTTGGAACAATCAGTTGAATATATAGCTCCCGATGAACTTGTTGAAATTACTCCGACATCATTAAGATTAAGAAAGAAGATTTTAAATGCTCTCGACAGAAAAAGAACTGCAAGAAATGAAAGATACGAAGAATCTTTGTTGGAGGATTAAGAGTTTTTATTTGTTTAATAATTCAACAGCCTTATTTGCTATTAAAATACCGAAAATTGAAGTTATGACGGGACTGCTACCCAAAATTTTTTTATTGCCGTTATCAAAAATTACTTTTGTTTGTGGAGATTGTTCGGAAAAAACACAGGGTATACCGGATGATATTCCTAACTTTCTTAAATCACCTCGTAATCTTTCTGCTAATTTACAATGATGAGTTTCAAATAAATCGGAATATTTAATACTGAAAGGATCGGTTTTAAGTGCGGCACCCATAGAAGAAATTATTTTTATATTTCGTTTATAACAATACTCTATTAACCTTAATTTTGGACTATATGAATCAATTGCATCTATTACAATATCGGGAGTTTCGAGAAAAATTTTATCAAAAGTATCCGTATTTGCGAATAAATTAAAAATATTAACCTTACAATTCGGATTTATATCAAGAACTCTTTCTTTTGCTAATATAACTTTACTTTTACCTATGTTTGAATGAACTGCAAATAACTGTCTGTTTATATTACTTTCTTGAATAACATCAAAATCTATAAGAGAAATTGTTCCAACACCAAACCTTGCAAGTATTTCAACTGCAAAACCCCCTACTGCACCAAGACCTACGACCGTAATTTTTGATTTGAATAATTTATCAACAAAGGATTGACCGAATAAAAGACTTGTTCTTTGAAATTGCTGAAACATTTTTTAATAAAATTTAGTTGTCCATTTCCAATTCTAAATTGATTTGTTCCATTAAAATTTTTATTTTAACGTCATCTTGAACAAGACCGAACGCCAATTGTGCATAATTTAAAGCCTCATTAAATTTTTCAGCTTTAACATATTTTAATGCTTTTTTATAATTTGATATTGCTCTTTTTATGCTTCTCTCTTTTAATGTATAAATAGAAACCATTGCAGCATAGTTGTTAAACTTAGAATCTTTTTTTGATAAAGAGTTAACAATTTTACTTGCTTTTGTATATTTGCCGTCCCTAAAATAATTAACCGAATCTAAAAATTTATGTTTAGAATTAATATTATATATTTTATCGGCAATTTTATCCCTTTGTTCGGATAATTTTATATATGCTAATTTATCTACCGCTTCAGGAACCAACAACTCTATCTTTTTATAATACATAAAACCTTCATAAAAATTACCTGTTTTGGCACAAGAATTAAGTTCTATAAGATAACTGTCGGTTAACTCTCTTAAAAATAAAACATATTTCTCCCTAATTATAGATATTTTGTTTTTTAAGGAAATTGCTGTAGGATTTTTAGGATCAAAGTCTAAAACATTGTATACGGCTTCTTCAGCATCTTCCAATTTTAAATCAAAATAGAAATCTTTTGCGTCTGAAATTATGCTGTCAATATCCATGTCGGAATAATCTTTCTTTTCACCTGCTCCGACTTCAAAATAATCCGAATCAAAATTTTTTGATTTAGGAGAAACTGTTTTATCTGCAGCAAAACAAACTAAAGGAAACAACAAAACAGCTAATAAACAAAAAGTTATTTTCTTACTTTTCATAAGAACTCCAATAATAATTTTTTATTGTTTTAAAAAGGTCTTTTAAATTGAAAGCTTTTTTCTCTTCAACAAAAATATTTAATGATTTATCTATTTTGCTTCCCACAAGAGTTTGTTCATCATCAAACTTTTGTTCTATACTGTCAACATTTTTTTCTAAATATTCTTTACCTGCCAAAAATTGTTTTCTGTCTTCTAACATATTTTGCATTGTGTGTATTAATACTGCAATATCCAAAGGTTTTATAACATAATCATATGCTCCCATTTTTATTGATTCTATTGCTGTTTCTACGGAAGAATACGCAGTAACAACTAAAGTCATCAAATCAGGAGTAGAATCTTTCAGCTCTTTTATTAAATGAACACCATCTATATCGGGAAGTCTATAATCAATAATTGCTATATCAAATTTTTCGTTTTTTGATAAATCTTTAGCAAATTGTCCCGTCTCGGCAGCTTCTACTTTTTCAAAAACAGGATCCAATGCAGCCTTTAAACTTAGCAAAGCTACTTTATCATCTTCAATGATTAAAACCCTTGCAGGTATTTTAGAAGTATTATTATCCATAATAAATCCTAATTATTAACAATTCTTGCCGTTATAAATATTGTAAGTTCATATCTTGTTTTATTTTTTTGAACAGATTTGAATAAATACCCGAGTATCGGAATATCACCCAGCAACGGAACTTTTTGTGTTGTAGAATCTTCTGCTTCCCTGATCATTCCGCCTATTGCGGCAGTTTCACCGCTTCTTAGCATAAGTGTAGTTGTCGTTCTGCTTGTATTTACTATAGGAGCATTTTCATTTGCTGATACAACTTCACCTACTCTAAAATTTTGTTCAGGAGATACTGTCAATATTATTGAACCGTCCCTATTTATTTGAGGTTTAACTTTAAGCTTCATACCTATTTCTTTAAAAGAAACAGTATTAGATACTCTTCCGCTATCGGAAATTTGTGAATCCGAAATATAAGGATATTCTTCTATAATTTCAATAGTTGCTTCCTGATTATTTAAAACCAATAATTTAGGATTTGTTAAAACTTTTGCACTCCTATCTTGTATACCGGCTTCAATTGCTGCATCTACTACCCAGTCACCCGATAATATTGTAACACCCATTTGTGAAAAAGAATTTGTTAATCCCAAAAGCCCTGCACCTTGCTCATTAGCCTTACCTACTATAGTTGAATACATAAAATTGTGTTTTAAGATTTGAGAAAAAACAGGTTCGCCGGTTTCCGTTGTTTTAGCATCTCCGTCAATTAATGTAGTTTGCCCCTTTCTGTAAACATTATTAATTCTTGTTCCCAAAGAAAGTCCTTTCCCCAAATTAACATCAACAATTTTTGCTTCCAACATTACTTGTTGAGTTGGGACATCTATTGCTCTTATTAAATTTTCCATTTTTGCAATTGAGTCGGCAAGGTCGGTTATAACTAAAGAGTTTGTTCTTGCATCTGCTACAATTTTACCATCTTTTGAAATGCTTTCTTTTAAAATATTTGCTATTGTGGTTGCATTGGTATAATTACAGAAGATAACCTTAGAAACAGATACTTTTGCAACATCTGACCTGCTTTTAATAATATAAATATTCGTATTGGCTTGTCTTATATAGTAAAGATTATATGTGTCAAGTAATGCCGTCAATGCTTCTTCAGGAGTAACATCCTTTAAAGAAAGCATTATTTTTTTACCGTATAAACTTGTATCTGTTATCAATTTCATACCGGTTTTTAAAGACAAAATATTTAAAACCGAATACAACGAGGTATCATGAAAATCAATAGAAATTAACGGAGGTTTTTGTTCGTCAGTATTATTCGTTCCGTTAACGGCATACAAACCACTTGTCTGCAACATCAAAACACTTATTAATACGGCAAAAAATTTCTTCATAATTTCTCCCCGATTTTATTTATAATTTGTTTTTATTTTATAATTTGCACCTTTATACTTCACAATTATTCCGTTTTTTACAATTCTTAAAATTTTAACATCATCTTTATAAAAACTGCCGGTTCTATATAAATTACCGTCTATGACACATACGGGAGCATTTTTTTCATATAATATGCCTTCAATATAAATTTCTTTTATTTTTGCCGGTGTTCCTTTAGGTTTTGCCGCAGCTTTTTTTAATGCTTTTGCTTGCTCAGGTGTTAAGCTCAATTTAAAAGGATTTCTCGGTACAGGAAGCAAATCCCTCCAAGTAGGAACATTAAAATTACTCAATTTAATTAATTTGTTGTATGAATTTTTAAAGTCTTCGTTACTTAAAGTTTTTTCGGTTGTTATATAACCGCTTCTTCCCATAAAAAATTCATCTAACTCAACTTCATGCAATATAGGTTTACACTCTATTTTAATATCATATTTGTTTGTCATAAAAAATTTATTTACAATTGAAAATTTTTCAATATCAAATAAAGCAGAATATGCATTGTCATAAGGTGCATTGATTTTTAAATTCAATAATATATTTTTCATTTCATTATCATCCAATATAAATTGAACTGTTTTTGAAGATTTTAATATTTCATTATTTTTTAAAGCTTCATCTACTTTAGTTTCATAATCATGTATAATTTCATCGTTTGTAATAAAACTATCTTTATATTTATCAAAAGTTTCTTGAAATACGGGTTGTTGTTCTTCTATATTTTGTTTCATATTATCAAACTCATTCAAATCTAAATTGGCACTTTTTAAAGCTGAATATGTCTTTTTTGAATATCTGTAATCTTCCAATGAATTCAAATAAATAAAATGATATACAAAAAATAATAGCATAAAAAAAACAATTGCATTTATAACAAAAAAAATAGTTTTATTATTCATCTTTTTTCCTCTCGTCTATTCTCATGGTCACTTTTAAAATTGCAACGGCGGGATTTTGAGGCAAATCTTTAATTTCATTATTGAATAATTTTAAATTTTTTGATGAATTTGCTTCCGATTTCGAATCCATTCTTTTTTCACCGGAATTTATGTTTTCGACTTTCATTCTTCCGCCGGCAAAACATACACTTTTTTCAAATTGCTTTTTTAATACTGCAGCATAATCTACAGACGTATCTACTTTTTTACCATCTTTATCGACAACTTTTTTTACAAGTTTGTTTTTGTTAACTTTTAAAAGCAATTCAACAACGGAGTCTTCTATGGCAACAGCATGAACTAAATCTCCTTCAGGCAAATAATTGCCCAATTCTTTCATTGCAATTCCATATCTTGAAGATTTTTCTATTTGCTTTTTTATGACTGCTAATTTAAAACTATCTTCCTGCCAAAATTTTAGAGTTTCATCAATATTCTTACTGTTTCTTTGTTCAAACACTGTCTTTTTTAATACGTAACTATCCGTTTCATATCTTTTTGCAGATTTACTCATGAAAAAAGATAATATTAAGAAAAAAATTATTAAAACTTGAAAAATAATATTTAAAATCTGCAAAAATCTAATAAAAATAGATTTTGCTTTACTTTTTTTGAATAATGAAGCCGCAAGGTTCATGCTATACATTTTCTTCTTCCACCTTCTCCAATGCTAACCCTAAAGCAACCGGCATAAAAAAACCTAAATTCTTGTTTTCTATTCCAACGATGTTTTCGTTATCAAACGGGTTCCATTTTTCGGTCTCTATACCTAAATTATCTCTTATAAAAATGTCTATCCCTTGAACACATGCTCCACCGCCGGTTAAAACAATTCTGTCTACAGAAAGTATACTCTGCCTTGTTGAACAATATTCTATAAGTTCAAAAATTACTTCCAATAAAGTAGCAGCCGTTCTTTTTAAAATATTTCTTATATTCAAGCCAAACGATGCCCATAATTCCGGTCTTCTTTTGATTTCTTCTGCTAATTTTTCAGGTATTTGGTATGAACTTGCAATATCTTTCGTTATGTCCTTTCCGCCAAAAGCGACGTCTTTTATAAAAATTATTTTTTTCTTATTTAAAATAATAACATTTGTGTTAACACAACCTATGTTAACCAATACTACCGTATCTGTTTCTTTATATTTGGGAGCAAAAAAATTAAATGCATTTACAGCTGCAACCATTTCCGAAGTAACACCGACGACATTAATTGAACCTAATCCGCTAAAATCTTTTATCCTTTGAAAAATTTTTGTTTTAGGAACAGCCATAAATAAGATATTGTTTTCAGTATCGGAAATTTCTCTTGTAATTATGTATGAATGTAACATTTTTGATAAATTTTCGGTTAAACTTTGTTCCACTGCAAGAAAAACTGCACTATCTAAGTTTTCTTTATCTATACCTTTGGGTAAATTTATATCTCTTGTGATAATATCTTTTTCCTCTACCGTGCAAAAAGCCTTTTCTTTACCGGAAATACATATGGATTTTAAAATTCTCTCCATACTGTTTTTCTGGTTCGTCACATTATCTAAATATGTCATGGACATTGCACTTGCAATGGTAACTCTATTGGAGTTTTTTTCCTGGAGAATTTTACAAACTTTTGTAAAACATGTTCCTAAATCTATTCCTAACATTAACGAACCTCATTAAATTAAAAAATACAACGAAGTTATTGTAGCAAAATAATGTAAAAAAATCAAAAAAAAGTCAAATTTGTTTTATAAACTTTTAAGGTGTCTTATATCTTTACCATGAACCATAAATATTACATCTTCGGCAATATTGGTTGCATGGTCACCGAGTCTTTCCAAACTTTTTGCTATAAACATCAAATCTATTGCTCTTATTAGTGTTGTTTGGTCGGAAGTATTTGTCATAAAAGCCAACAAATCTTTTATTATTATTTTTTTAAGTTCGTCAACTTCATCATCTTTTGATAAAACCGTATCGGCAAGATCGGCATCACTTAAATTAAATGCTTCTATGCTATCCTTTACCATTGCAATTACGGCAACTGCCATTTTGGGAATATCTATCAAAGGTTTTAAATCGGGATATTTTAACAATTCTTCTCCTATTTCACAAATATTTACGGCTTCATCTCCCATTCTTTCCAAATCACTGTTAATTCTCATTGCCGATGTTATAAACCTTAAATCCGTTCCCACAGGCTGATTCAATGCAATAAGTTTTAAACATGTATCATCAACAACTATTTCGGTAAGATTGGCTTCTCGTTCTCTGTTAAAAACTTCTTTAGATAAATTCAAATCTCTTTTTACTATCATATCAACGGAAAACTTTATCATTTCCTGCACAATCTCCGCCATATCGACAAGCCTTTTTTTTAAATTGTTCATTTCTAAATCAAATTGTCTCATAAAACCTCCTGTTTGGAAGATTAGAAAATTGGATGACTGAAAGATTGGGAGCTGCTTCAAATCTTCCATTCTTCTAAATTAGCCGAACCTTCCCGAAACATAATCATCCGTTTCTTTTTTTGACGGATTTGTAAATATTGTAGATGTTCGGTCAAATTCTATTAAATTTCCCATAAACATATAAGCCGTATCATCGGACAATCTTGCAGCCTGCTGCATATTATGTGTTACTATAACAAGTGTATATTTTTGTTTTAATTCCTGCATTAACTCTTCCAAATTAGCCGTGGATTTAGGATCAAGTGCCGAACACGGTTCATCCAACAAAATTATTTGCGGTTTTATTGCTATAACTCTTGCAACACAAAGCCTTTGCTGTTGTTCCAATGACAAATTCAATGCCGACATTTTTAAATTGTTTTTTAAATCGTCCCATAATAAAACATCTTCTAAACTTTCCTGCACTATTTTTGCGGTTTCTTTTTTTGATTTAACCATTCTGTTTATTTCAAGTCCGAATGCTATATTATTATAAACTGTTAACGGAAAGGGGTTGGGCCTTTGAAAAACCATACCGACTTCTTTTCGAACTCTGTCAACCTGCATATCTTCTCCGTAAATATTTTTATCGTTAATAATAACTTCTCCCGTAATTCGAACACCGTCTATCGTATCGTTTATTCTGTTTAAAGTTCTTAACAGTGTAGATTTACCGCAACCTGAAGGACCTATTAAAGCCGTTATTCTGTTTGCTTTAATATCCATATTTATATTTTTAAGTGCATGAAAACTGCCGTAATATAAATTAAGTTTTTTGATTTTAATTTTTATGTTACCGTTCATAAAAAATACTCCAAACTATCCGAACCTTCCCGTAATATAATCTTCCGTTTTTTTATTTTTCGGTGTCAAAAATATATTTTGTGTTTTATCAACTTCAATAAGTTCACCCATTAAAAAGAAAGCTGTCCTTGTTCCAACCCTTGAAGCCTGTTTTACATTATTTGTAACAAGGACTATAGTATATTTTTCTTTAAGTTTTAACATTGCTTCTTCAACTTTTGCCGTCGAAATAGGGTCAAGTCCCGAGCAAGGTTCATCAAATAAAATAACTTCCGGTTCTATTGCCAAAATCCTTGCAATGCAAAGCCTTTGCTGCTGTCCGCCGGACATTTTTATTGCCGAAGAATCAAGCCTGTCCTTAACTTCATCCCATAATGAAGCATCTTTTAAAGATTGTTCCACAACTTCATCCATATTTTTGTTGTTTTTTAATCCCAAAACTCTCGGAGCATAAGCAATATTGTCGTAAATTGACATAGGTAACGGAATAGGCATTGCAAACAGCATTCCTATTCTTGTTCTTAATTTTTCGGGATTCATATCAAAAATGTTTTCATCATCAAGAAAAATATCACCCTGTCTTGAAAAATTTACATTCATATCGTTCATTCTGTTCAATGTTCTTAAAAACGAAGTTTTACCGCTGTTTGAAGGACCGATAATTGAAAGAATTTCGTTTTTTTTAACTGTAATATTAAGGTTTTTTAAAACCTGTTTTCCGTTGTAAAAACAATTTAAATTTTCAACCTTTATTTTATCTACCATTTTCTTTTTTTCCTGAAATAAAGTCTTGCAACTATTGCAAATAAACTCATTGAAAGAACCATCAATAATAATACCAAAGCTGTTGCAAAAATTATATTTTTAGGCATATTGGGAATTTGTGTTGATATAATATATAAATGATACGGCAATGCCATAACCTGGTCAAACATGGATTGCGGTAAATGCGGAACATAAAAAGCCGCTGCAGTAAACAAAATAGGGGCGGTTTCACCCGATATTCTCGATATACTTAAAATTGCTCCCGTCATAATTCCGGGCAAGGCATTGGGCAGTACAACTCTTCTTATTGTTTGCCATTTACTTACTCCAAGCGACCAGCTTGCTTCTCTAAACGAATAAGGAACACTGTTTAATGCACCGCGGGCGGTTGTAATTATTACAGGCAGTTCCATGATGGATAAAGTTAATGCGCCTGCAATTATTGATACACCAAAACCGAGCAGCATAACAAAAATACCAAGTCCGAACAATCCGTATACGACAGACGGAACACCTGCCAAATTTACTATTGCAAGTTTTATTATTCTTGTTAATAAATTATCTTTAGCATATTCATTTAAATAAATAGCCGCTAAAACTCCAACAGGCAAAGTAACACAAATTGCACATGAAACTATTGAAAGAGTCCCAAGTATTGCAGGCAAAATTCCGCCTGCTCTCATACCGTCTTTAGGCATTGTTGTTAAAAACTCCCAGCTTAATGCCGACCAACCGTTTTTTATAATAATTATTATAACCGTTAAAACCGGTAAAATAACAATTAGTGTTGCAAGTGCAAGTGCTGTATATGCTATTTTCTGTGATAATTTAGGACTTAATTTAAAATTCATCTTTTTTTGTTTTTATTTAAAAATAAATCTGCAATAAAATTTATTAAAAAAGTTATTAAGAATAAAACCAATCCTATACCGAACAGTGCTCTGTAATGAAGCCCGCCTCTAACGGTTTCTCCCATTTCCGCAGCAATTGTTGCCGTCAATGTTCTAACAGGATCAAATATTGAATCCGGAATTGCTGCAGCATTTCCGGTTACCATAAGAACTGCCATAGTTTCACCTATTACTCTGCCTATTCCAAGCATTACAGCAGCTATTATTCCCGGCATAGCAGCTTTTAAAACAACCCTTCTTATTGTTTGCCATTTTGTTGCCCCGAGTGCATAAGCACCTTCTTTATATTGCCAAGGAACAGACCTTATTGCATCTTCGGATATGGAAACAATTGTCGGCATTGCCATGAAAGCCAAAACTATTGAACCTGAAAATGCCGTTAATCCGGTTGGTATATCAAGAACAGTTCTTATTAACGGAACAAGTGTTACCATTCCTACAAAACCTAAAACTACAATTGGAATTGCCGCCATAAGTTCAACTATTGATTTTAAAATATCTTTAATACCTTTCGGGGCAAGTTCAGCTATAAATAATGCCGTCATTATACCTAAAGGAACTGCTATTATAGCTGCACCTATGGTAACAAGCAACGAACCTATTATAAGTGCCAATACTCCGTAAGAAGCAGGGTCGGATGAAGGATACCAATATTTTCCGAATATAAAATTAAAAACACCGTATTCTTTAAAGAAAGCAAAACCTTCTTTTAAAAGAAAACCGAATATCAAAACAACAAAAATTATTGCAATGATACCACACAAAAATATAATTTTTTCTATAATATAATCTATTATTTTACCGTTCATTTCCTTTCCAAAATTTGTTTTGCAAATTTTCCGTCGTTCATTATTTTAAAAGTTATCTTTTTCGCACTCAGTGTAAACAAAAGTTGAGGGTTGAGTGCTGAGAGCTGAATGTTTGTTGTAAAAATCGCTATGTGATTTTTAATTAAATATTAAACTTTTCACTATAGTAGTGAAAAGTACCGAAAACACTAAGCTCTAAGCACTAAGCTAAGAAAATGTGTAACATTTTCTGCCTCAGCTATCATTAAATCTATAAAAAACAAAAAAATCCTATTTGCTTCCAATCCTCACGTCCAACAGCAAATCTTCAAATGTTCTAATCTTCCAACTGTATCGGGACAAAAGAAGTTTCCGCAACAACTTTTTGTCCTTGTTTAGATAAAGCATAATCTATAAAATTTTTAACAAACCCTTTCGGTTCTCCGTTCGTATATAAATACAACGGCCTTGAAATAGGATATTTCCCTGTCATAACATTCTCAATTGTAGGATATATAAAATCTTTGGAATTTTTTGCGGCAATTGCAACGGCTTTTGTTTGCTCGTTCATAAAACCTATTCCCACATAACCTATTGCATTTGGATTTTGATAAATTTCATCAACTATGGCTTGCGATGACGGCATAAGTAAAGCTTTAGGAGAAAATTCGTCTTTATTGTTTACATCGGCTTGCCGTATAACCTGTTCTTTAAAAAATATATGTGTTCCGGAATTACTTTCTCTTGATAATAAAACTATCGGTCTGTTTTGTCCGCCGAGTTGACTCCAATTGGTTATCTTTGCCATAAAAATATCTCGTAGTTGTTCCATGGTAAGTTTTTGTATAGGATTGTTTTTATTTACTAAAACAGCCAATCCGTCAAGCCCGACAGTATATTCTTGATAAAAAACATTGTGTTCTTTTGCAATATTAACTTCTTTTTCTTCAACTTTTCTTGATGCCATTGCAATATCACATGTATTATTCAATAAAGCAGCAAATCCCGTTCCTGTTCCGCCGCCGGTAACTCCGACATTTATTTCATTATTTAGCAAACTGAATTTTTCAGCCCATACCTGAACCAAATTTACGATGGTATCGGAACCTTTTATCTGTATTCCTGCTTTTTCGTTATTATCCGTACAAAATGAACAAGAAACAAAAAAAATAACAGGAAACAATAATATTAAATAGAGTTTAATTTTATAAATGAAAAGAAACCTATACATATATACTTTATTAAATATTTTATAAAAACTATCAAAAAATCTTTCTTATTCTATTATTTTTCGTGTTTTATTGTCAATCAAAAAATTGCGAAGCAAATTTGGAAAAATTGAATAATTTATGTTGAATATGAAAATTGGAAGCATAGCGGAAATTTTATATTTAAAAAATGGTAAAACGTATTTAACCCTAATATCAAAAAAGTTAAAATTATGGATTTTTATAAAAATATTATAGAATATGTAACTATGAATAATATTAAAATTGTAGCGGATTTAATAAAACAGTCGAGGTTTGCAATAGCATTTACGGGTGCAGGCATATCGGTAGAAAGCGGGATACCGCCGTTTACCGGTGCAGGCGGTTTATGGAATAAATATGACCCTAAATTTATAGAGTTAAGTTTTTTCTATTCAAATCCTAAAAAATCTTGGGAAGAAATGAGAAAAATTTTTTTCAATTCTATGGGACAGGCAAAACCTAATAAAGCACACGAAGTATTGGCAAAATTGGAAAAAATAGGATATTTAAAAGCCGTAATAACTCAAAACATTGACGGACTTCATCAGGCTGCAGGTTCAAAAAAAGTTATTGAGTTTCATGGAACAATAAACGAATTAATTTGTATCGATTGTAAAACAAAATATAAAACTTCAAATGTCGATATATCAAAAGAGATTCCAAGATGTTCATGTGGCGGAATACTAAAACCTGATTTTGTATTTTATGGAGAAGGTATAGGTAGAAAAAATTATAATGATTCTGATTTAATTGCAAATAAAACGGATTTGGTAATTATAGTAGGAACGGCAGGGCAGGTTATGCCGGCATGTTATATTCCCTTTACCGCAAAAAGATCAGGTGCAAAAATAATAGAAGTAAATACTTTGGAATCTTCCTTTACCCGTCAAATAACAGATTATTTCTTTCCGGTTAAAGCAACGGCTTTTTTTACGGAACTTGAACAATTCCTTTAAAATTGGAGATTAAACAATGTTAAAAAAAATGTTAGATGAACTTAAAGAACATTATCCTTTTACGTTATTTGGAGCATTAACGGGAATTATTTTAATGATGCTTTTTAAAAATATGGAGCATGAAACTGCGCATACTTTATTTTATGTTTTTCATCCTTTACATATTTTTTTAAGTGCAATTGTAACGGCTGCAATTTATAAAAAATATAATAATGATAGTAGTAACATCGTAAAATTTATAAAAGTTTTAATTGTAGGTTATGTCGGTTCTATTGCAATAGGCACTTTAAGTGATTCTCTTATCCCGTATTGGGGGGAAACTTTACTTGATATGCCGCAAAGGCACGCACATATAGGCTTTATAGAAAAATGGTATTTTGTAAACCCGGTTGCAATCGTTGCAATTGTAATTGCTTATTTTTATCCGATAACAAAATTTCCGCATGCATCTCACGTGTTGATAAGTACTTGGGCATCTTTGTTTCATATAATAATGGCTGTAAATAAAAGTGCCGAAGCTGTTCCTTATTTTGCAATATTTATATTTTTATTTATAGCAGTTTGGCTTCCGTGTTGTTTTAGTGATATTGTATTTCCTATGTTATTTGTAAAAGAAAAAAACTACAAATAATTTGAATATAATAAATTAAATATTTGTACAATATTAGTTGAAGTTATTGTTTATTTATTAAAAAATAAAAAATTTAGTATAATCCTAAATCATTTCGAAAAATGGAAAAGAAAAAGGCATTAAATGCTTATTTATCAACTGTAGCAAAGCAAATGGTATTTATTCACGATGCCAATTTGCTTTCGAAACTTGTGCTTAAAATTGTAGCCGAAAGGTTAAAAGTAAAGCATGTCGGTTTGTTTTTGTATGATAAAAAAACTAAAGAATATATAATAAAACTTTCTCAGGGGAAACAGGGCTTAAAAATTCCCGTAAATTTTACAAAAATAAACAGAAACAGCACTATAATAAAATTATTTTCAAATCCTTTGCTTCCGGATAAAAATAAACTTTCTGTTTCAGATAATGAAATAAAATTATTAAAAAAACATTACAAAAATAATAGAGTGTTTTTTAAACAACTTGAAGATTTGGAAGATGTAATGTTTATGTACGGTTCCAAACTGGTTGTTTGCGGTTTTTTTAGAAACAAAATAATTGTTTTATTTTTTATAGGCGAAAAAGGAAACGGTAAAAAATTTACTAAAGAAGAAATTTCATTTTTGAATATTTTGTCTTCAGATGTTGTGATGGCAATACAAAACACCAATTTGTTTGAAGATATAAAAACTCAACTTGAAATAAATAAGCAAATACTTTTAAATACCGTCAAAACTTTAGCTACCGTTCTTGATGTAAAAAATGCTTATACACACGGACATGCCGAAAGAGTTATGAAATATTCGTTAATTCTTATGAAATATATACCTAAAAATATTTTAAAAAATTATAAAAATTTTGAAGATACTTTAAAAATATCATCGTTATTGCATGATATAGGAAAAGTTGGAATACCAGAAGATATATTGGATAAAAAAACAAAGTTAACAAATGAAGAATTTGATTTGATCAAAAAACATCCTTCAATGGGTGGCGAAATTTTAAAACCGATAAAAGAATTTTATGAAGTTTCTTTAGGTGTAAAATATCATCACGAAAGATATGATGGTAAGGGATATCCTTATAAATTGGCAGGTAAAAATATACCGTTAATTGCTTCAATAATATCGGTTGCCGATTGTTATGATGCAATGCTTAATGACAGACCTTACAGAAAAGGTTTGGCAAAAGATATTGTTATAAAAGAAATTATTACAAATAAAAACAAACAGTTTTCACCGGTTGCCGTTGATGCATTTGTTAAAGCCGTTGAATATAATCAAATGTAATTATGAAAAACATAAGATGTATAATAGATATACCGAGAAAAGCTTATACTAATATTGCAATTGACGAAATGTTTTTTGTGCAAGAAAACTTTGAACCTGTTATAAGGTTTTATACTTGGCAACAACCTGCATGGACTATAGGTTATTTTCAAAAATATTCAGATGTTGAAAATAAAAATAATTATCCCGTTGTCAGGAGGTTAACTGGCGGGCTTGCCGTTTTACATGAAAAAGATTTATCTTATTCGGTCATAATTGATGAACGGTGGCCGTATTTATACGACCAGGAAAAAACTTATGAAGTAATTCATAATGAAATAAAAAACTCTTTGAAGTCAATAGGTATAATTTGTGATAATATAACCAAAGGTGATAGTGAATATAAAAATTTTTCTTGTGTTAAAACTTTCTATAAAGACGATTTGTTTCTTGACGGAAAAAAACTTGTAGGCTCCTGTCAAAGAAGAAGAGGGAAAAAAATATTGGTTGAAGGTTCAATTCATACTTGTTTGAATTATGAACAAATAAATATTTTTGCTAATATATATATCAACAATATTTCAAAATTTTTAGGATGTTCGACGCAAACAAGACCGTTAACCGATGAGGAATTGTTTAAAGCGGAACAGTTGGTTTTGCAAAAATATAATACGGATAAATGGAAAAAACTTTTTTAATTATGAATACTGAATTTTTATATATACTTACATTTTTAATGGCATTTGTTATTGCAGCAATAATGACACCTTTTTTTAGATTTATTGCAATGAAATTTAATATTTACGATAAACCTATAACAGCCGTAAAAACACATAAAATAAGCACTCCTTATTTAGGCGGGCTTGCAATTTGGACCGGTTGGACAGTAAGTCTGTTGATTATAAGGCTTATTTCAAATTTTCCTACCGGGACATTAAATAATTTGAGGTCGTTAATTATCGGTTCTTTTTTGTTATTGTTGTTAGGACTATGTGACGATATAAAAAAAGGCGGACTTGGTTTTAAAATAAAATTTCTTATTCAGATAATAGCTTGTCTTATAGTGGTTGTCGGTTTTGATATAAGAATAAACTTTATTGAAAATTATGTTTTGTCGATAATTGTAAGCATATTTTGGATAATAGGTTTGTCGAATGCTTTTAATATAATAGACATTATGGACGGGCTTTCAAGCGGTGTGGCTGCAATTTCCGCGCTATTGTTTTTTATCATTGCTTTCCCCAGTGAAATGATTTATGTTAATTTCTGTTCACTTGCTTTATGTGCCGCTTGTTTAGGTTTTATTCCTTATAATTTATCTAAAAAAATGAAGATTTTTATGGGTGATACCGGAAGCCTTGCAATAGGTTTTATACTTGCAACGGTTGCTATGGGAACATCTTATACAAAAATAAATCCTGTTGCAATTATTGCCCCGTTATTTGTTTTGGCCGTTCCTGTTTTTGAGACGACTTTTGTAAGTATTATAAGGATGAAAAACGGAAAGAATCCTTTTTTGGGAAGTAAAGATCATTTCCCGTTAAGGCTTGAAAGAGCAGGGTTTTCTCGTCCTAAAATTTTAGCTTTTATTTATTGTATGGCTTTGTTGTTTGGCATTCTTGCTTATTTTGTTGTTAACTCAAGCCCGGTAGAGGCTTGTATTATTTTTGTTGTTGCCATAGTTTGTTTAATATTATTTTCAGTAAAACTATCTAAAATTAAAATGGATTAAAAAATGAACATAGACGTTGATGTTATTATCGGTGCAGGTATAACGGGTTTGTCGTATGCATATTTCTCAAAAAGAAATTTTATGGTTTTTGAAAAAGAAAAGCAGGTTGGCGGTTTATGTAAATCCGTTAAAGACAGCGGTTTTACTTTTGATTATTCAGGACATTTTATCCATATAAAAGATAAAAAAATAAAAAAGTTTATAGAAGATATTTTGGGCAAAAAATTATTAATCGTCCAAAGAAATTCCGTAATTTATTTTAAAGATAAAATAATTCCGTTTCCTTTTCAGGCAAACTTATACTATTTATCCGATAAAGAAAAAAAAGAATGTATAGCAGGTATTAAAAACAGAAAAAATATTAAAATTTATAATGATATGCCGTTTATTGATTGGTGCAATGCAATGTTCGGGCAAGGTATTACAAAATATTTTATGGCACCTTATAATCAAAAATTATGGAACTGTAATTTAAAAAAAATGACGGCGGCATGGACTGCACCTTTTGTTCCAAAACCTTCGGTTGAAAGTATAGAAAAATCCGCTTATCAAAAAAATAATAATTCTTACGGGTATAACAGTTGTTTTTATTATCCGCAAACGGGCGGTTGTGGAATTGTAGCCGAAAGTTTATATAAAAAGGTAAAAAAATCGGTTAAAACAGGTTTGAAAGTTACTAAAATAGATTACATTGATAAATGTGTTTATGCGGACGGAATATGGTACGGTTACACAAATTTAATTTCCACACAGCCGTTAAGGGAATTATTAAAATCAATTAGAAATTTACCTAAAAGAATAAAAAAACTTACAAATAATTTAAAATTTACATCGGTCAGGTGTATAAATTTAGGAATAAAATATAAAAAAAATATTCCCGAAATTATAAAAGGCAAACATTGGATTTATATACCTAACAAAAAATATCCTTTTTACAGAGTCGGTGTTTATTCTAATGTTTGTCCGAAATCCGCTCCGAAAAATTGTTACAGCTTATATGTTGAGTTTTCCGGCAAAAACAATGTTTATGACAATTGTGAAGACACAATTCAATATTTAAAAGATTTAAAAATTATAAATTCCGATGATGAAATTATTACCGCAAATGTTATTGATATGCCTTATGCTTACATTATTTTTAACAAAGACCGCCGAAAAACATTGGAAAAAATAAATGAATTTTTAATTAAAAATAATATATATTCTATCGGCAGATACGGCAGCTGGGAATATTCTTTTATTGAAAAAAATATTGCCGATGCAAAAAAATTGGCAGAACAAATAGGAAAGAAAAGATGAAAAAAAAAGTTGCTGTTATAATTACAAAACTTGAACTCGGCGGGGCACAAAAAGTTGCAATAGCACTCTGTGAGAAAATGAATAAAGAATTATTTGAACCGTTTATGATTTGCGGATGTGACGGAATTTTAAGTGACGAAGTAAAACAAAAAAACAAAGTTTATTTTGTTAAAGATTTAATAAGGGAAATTAATCCGATAAAAGATTTAAAAGCAGCAATTTCGATATATAAAATATTAAAGAAAGAAAAACCGGATGTAATTCATACGCACTCTTCAAAAGCAGGTATTTTGGGCAGGCTTTGCGGTTGGCTTGCAGGTGTTCCGGTTATAATACATACAACACACGGATTTTCTTTTAATGATACACAAAGTTTTTTGAAAAAAAAGCTTTTTATTTTCCTTGAAAAGTTTTGTGCAGTTTTTTCGACATATCTTATCTTCGTAAGCAAAGATAATGTGGATAAAGCAATAAAAAATAGAATAGGTAATCAAAAAAGATATAGATATATAGATTACGGTATAGATATTGATAATTTCAAAAATTTTAAAAATCCTTCTTTAAGACAAGAACTAAACTTAACCGATAATGATTTGGTTGTAACGACAATCGGACCATTCAAACCGCAAAAAAACTTACCGGATTTTATTAAAGTTGCAAGTAAAATATCAAAAGAACATAAAAATTTTAAATTTGTAATGGTAGGTGACGGGACATTAAGACCGGAATTTGAAAGTTTAATAGAAAAATATAATATTAAAGAAAATATTTTTCTGTTAGGCTGGAGAAGAGATATTGCAAATATTCTTCATTCAAGTGATTTTTTTGTTATGACGTCATTGTGGGAGGGCTTGCCTATTTCAACGATAGAAGCCATGACATGCGGTTTGACACCGATAGTCAATGCCGTTGATGGTCAAAAAAATATAGTTAAAGACGGAATAAACGGTTTTTTAATACCGCCTTATGCTATTGATCAAACTTGTTCAAAAATTTTATATTTAGCAAATAATCCCGATATTAAAACAAGAATGGAGCAGGCAGCTAAAGATACAATAGTTGATACTTACGGCATAGACTATATGGTAAAGCAACATGAACTGTTGTATGATACTTTAAAAAAAAGATAAAAAATACTATAATAAAAGAATTAATATATTAAAATTCTTTTGAACAAACAAAAAGGAGAAAGCTCAAATGGAAAATTATGGGAAATTTGACAAGGTCTGCCAAATTCTTGATGAAAACGGCAGAGATAAAGCTCGTTTAATCCCAATTTTGCAGGCAGTTCAGGAAGTTTATAATTATCTTCCGGAAGAAATTTTAACGTTTATCGCATCTGCATTGGATATCTCTCCTGCAAGAGTTTACGGTGTTGCAACTTTTTTTGCACATTTTACATTGAAGGCAAAAGGTAAGCATATTATTAAAGTTTGTGACGGAACCGCATGCCATGTAAAAAGATCAACCACAATCATTGAGGCAATAAGGACAAAGCTTAAACTTACGGATAAAGAAAATACTACAAAGGATATGTTATTTACATTGGAAACGGTTTCTTGTTTAGGTGCTTGCGGGCTTGCACCTGCAATGGTTATAGATAACGAAGTTTACGGGCAGGTTACACCTGAAAAAGTTACAAAACTTATTGACGATATGATTAAACAGGAGGAAAAATAATGTCTGTAGATTTAGATAAAATTTCCGGTAAAATTCAAAAAGCATTTAAGCAAATTTCCAAAAGAATAATAATTTGTGCGGGAACAGGTTGTGTTGCTAACGGTTCTTTAAAAGTTTATGATGAATTTTTAAAATTGACAAAAGAACAAAATATAGATGTTTGCATAGAATTAAATGACGAAAGCAAGGGAACACTTGTTTCCAAAAGCGGTTGTCAGGGGTTTTGTCAAATGGGACCGTTGGTTTCCATATTAAAAGGTAATGATGATATACTTTACACTAAAGTAAAAGTTGAAGATGTAAAAGAAATAATAGAAAAAAGCATAATAAAAGATGAAGTTGTTGAAAGATTATGTTATAAAGATAAAGATAAGTTTTATAAAGGTCATGCGGAAATTCCTTTTTATGCAAAACAAAAAAGATATGTTCTTAAAAATTGCGGTTTTATAGGAGCTGAAGATATAGAAGAATATATAAGTAAAGGCGGTTATGCTTCTGCAAAAAAAGCTTGTTTGGAAATGACCGATGAACAGATTTGTAAAGAATTACTTGATTCCGGTTTAAGAGGAAGAGGCGGCGCAGGTTTCCCAACAGGGAGAAAATGGGATTTAACAAGAGTTCAACCCGGTCCTAAAAAATATGTTATTTGTAATGGTGATGAAGGTGATCCCGGTGCATTTATGGACAGAAGTGTTCTTGAAGGAAATCCTCACAGTGTTATTGAAGGTATGATAATAGCTGCAAAAGCAATAGGTGCCGATGAAGGTTATGTTTATGTCAGAACGGAATATCATTTGGCAGTTGAAAGAATGAAAAATGCTATTAAAAAAGCAGAAGAAATAGGAGTATTAGGCAAAAATCTTTTCGGTTCGGATTTCAGTTTTACACTTCATGTTATGGAAGGAGCCGGAGCATTTGTTTGCGGTGAAGAAACTGCATTAATCGCTTCCGTTGAAGGTAAAAGAGGTATGCCTAAACCGAAACCTCCTTTCCCGGCACAACACGGATTATGGGATAAACCTACCGTAATTAATAATGTTGAAACATTATCAACGGTTCCTTTGGTAATAAGAGACGGTGCCGATTATTATAAAAAAATCGGAGTTCCAACATCTACCGGAACAAAAACATTTGCAATAACGGGTTATGTTAAAAATACGGGACTTATAGAAGTTCCTTTCGGAACAACATTAAGAGAAATTTTATTTGATATAGCAGGCGGAGTTACCGACGATAAAGGTAATGTTTCCGAAGATGCATTTAAAGCGGTTCAAATAGGCGGACCTTCAGGTGCATGTTTAACAAGAGAACATCTTGATTTACCTCTTGATTTTGACTCTTTAAGAAAAGCGGGTGCAATGGTCGGTTCGGGCGGACTTGTTGTTATGAACCAAACAACATGTATGGTAAATACCGCAAAATTCTTCATGCAGTTTACACAAAGCGAATCGTGCGGCAAATGTGTTCTTTGCAGGGAAGGAACGAAACAAATGTTGATGATGCTTGAAGATATTACCGAAGGAAGAGCCGACGACAATACGATTCCTTTACTTGAACAGTTGGCAAATGCCGTTAGAGTAGGTTCGTTATGTGCTTTAGGTAAAACTGCACCGAATCCGGTATTATCTACTTTAAAATATTTCAGAGATGAATATGATGCACATGTTAAAGAAAAAAGATGTCCTGCAGGAGTATGTTCAAGTTTAACTCAAATTACAATAGATCAGACAAAATGTATAGGTTGTACTGCTTGTGCAAGGAAATGCCCGGTAGGTGCAATTAAAGGTGCATTAAAACAAAAACATTCTATAGACCAAAGTATATGTGTAAAATGCGGCGCTTGTGTTTCTACATGTAAATTTGGTGCTGTTAAGAGAGGATAATATTATGGAAAAAACATTAACTATTAACGGTAAAAAAGTTTCTTTTGATAAAGAAAAAAATCTTTTGGAAGTTATAAGAAAAGCAAATATAGAATTACCTACATTTTGTTATCATTCCGAACTTAGCACTTACGGTGCTTGCAGATTATGTCTTGTAAATGTAGAAAAACGAGGGCTTGTTCCCGCATGCTCGACACCTGCCGAAAACGGTATGGTTGTTGTAACAAACAGTAAAGAAATAAGAGAATTAAGAAAAATAATAGTTGAATTGCTACTTGCAAACCACGACAGAGAATGTACTTCGTGTCATAAAAGCGAAAGTTGTCAACTTCAAACACTTGCAAGAAGATTGGGAATACAATCTGTAAGATACAAAAAAATAGTAAAAGATACTCCTAAAGATTTTTCTACACCGTCTTTGGTAAGAGACCCTAATAAATGTGTTCTTTGCGGCGATTGTGTTCGTTTTTGTGAAGAAATACAAACAGTCGGGGCAATAGATTTTTCGTTTAGAGGTTCACACGCAACGGTAAGTCCGAGTTTCGGTAAAAACCTTGCCGCTTCGGAATGTGTTTATTGCGGGCAATGCACAAGAGTATGTCCTACCGGTGCATTAACGATAAAATCGGATGTAACAAAAGTATGGGAAGCATTGGGAAATAAAAATAAAAAAGTTGTTGTTGCAATTGCACCTGCCGTTAGAGCTGCAATTGGTGAAGCGTTCGGTATTCCTAAAGAAACGGGAACCGAAGCCGCAGGTAAAATGGTAACGGCTTTAAAATCCATGGGCTTTTTTAAAGTATTTGATATCTCATTTGCAGCAGATTTAACAATAGTTGAAGAAGCCAATGAGTTTGTTGAAAGGTTTACAAAAGGGGAAAAACTTCCTCAGTTTACGTCATGTTGTCCTGCATGGATAAAATTTACTGAACAGTATTATCCGGATATGATAAAGAACCTTTCAAGTTGTATGTCCCCGCAGGGAATGTTCGGTTCACTTGCAAAAGAAATGTTACCTAAAATGTATGATATAAAAAGAGAAGATTTGGTAGTGGTATCTGTTATGCCTTGTACGGCAAAGAAATTTGAAGCTACAAGACCGGAACTTTCACAAGACGGAATTCCCGATACGGATATAGTTTTAACCACACAGGAACTTGCAAGAATGATAGAAGAATCCGGACTTTCTTTTGCACAACTTGAACAATCCGCATTTGATATGCCTTTGGGCTTTAAAACAGGTGGCGGTGTAATATTCGGTAACTCCGGCGGTGTTGCCGAAGCTGTTTTGAGAAATGTATTATCAAAAGAAAATTCCAACGATACCGACGAATTTGCATTTATCAGAGGAGAAGAAGGTATAAGAGAAGCCAACTTAAAAGTAGGTGATAAAGATTTAAGATTGGCAGTTGTTTACGGGCTTGGTAATGCAAGAAAAGTTATAAAACAAATTAAGAATAAAGAAAAAGAATATGATTTGATAGAAGTTATGGCATGTCCCGGCGGATGTATCGGCGGTGCAGGTCAGCCCGTTTATGATAAACTTGAAGTAAGGAATAAAAGAACAAAATGTTTGTATGAAAATGACAGTGTTCTTGAACTTCATAAACCGCAAGATAATCCTTATGTTAAACAGGTGTACAAAGAACTTCTCGGTGCAATAGGCGGCGAAAAGGCACACGAAGTTTTACATACTCATCATGTAAACAGAAGAAGAATAACCGAAAAACCGTTCTTAATACAAGCTGCAAAAGATGAAAATTGTGTTAAAGTAAATGTATGTTTCGGAACGGGTTGTATGTTAAGAGGTTCACAAAAACTTCTTAAAGCCATACATGAATTTGTTGAAAGCAAAAAAATTCAAGATAAAGTTGAAGTTAAAGCATCTTTCTGCTTTGAAAAATGTTCAAGAGGACCAGTTGTAAGTGTAGGAACAACAGTTATAGAACAGGCAACCGTAGAGACGGTAGGTAAAGCAATACAAGCAGAATTAAAAAATATAAAGTAAAATTATATTATAGGGTTATAAGAGTATTGGTAATTTATTTCCATCAAACTTATAACCCTATAATTTTGTAATCCGATAGTTTTATGTTATCAATTTTAACCGGCTTGCCGGTAAATAAACAAAACGACAAATTATTTGTTCAACAATTTATCAATACTGATGCAGCTAAAGTTATTTGCGGCTCTTCTACAATGAAAATGTTTTGCAGAATACAAAACATAACTCCGGAAATAAAAACAGTTTTTGAAAAAAATATTCCCGTTGCCAAATATAAAATAAAAAATATAAATTTGGCAACGGAAGGTGTAATAACATTAAATGAATGTTATAAATATTTAGTCGGTGACAAAATAGAAAATTCCGATGCGGTAAAATTAGGTGATTTATTAATTGAAAAACAAACGATAAATGTTTTCGTCGGACTTTCGCAAAATAAAGACGGTAGTAATTATAAAAATTTCGGTTTGTTGACAAGAATTGAAATTGTTAATAAAATAGTTGATTTTTTAAAACAAAAAAACAAAACAGTCAATATATTCAGATTATAGGTTTATAGGTTATGGAAGTATAAGTTATAACGACAGTTGAAAAGTCGTTAAACTTTTCAGTTGCTCAGCTTATCAGCTAAAATACCGGAGGCACTTTTTATAATGGATAAAATTTTCGGAAGAAATGCAGTTTTGGAAACATTAAAAGCGGGTAACAGAACAATAAATAAAATTTTTGTTTCAAAAACCGCACACGGTGCAAGTATTTCAGAAATTTTTAAGCTTGCAAAAGCAAAAGGTATTGTCGTAAATAATGTCCCTCCGGAAAAACTTGATAAATACGAACAGGAAAATACACAAGGTGTGGTTGCCGAAATTTCTGCAATAGAATATGTTGAACTTGACGAACTTATAAGTAACATAAAAGATAAAAAAAACGGATTGTTATTACTTCTTGACGGTATAGAAGATCCTCATAATTTAGGTGCAATTATAAGAAGTGCCGTATGTTTCGGTGCCGACGGAATTATTATACCTAAATGGAGAAGTGCAACAGTAAATGAAACGGTAGAAAGAACATCGGCAGGTGCGGTAGAACATATTAAAATAGCAAAAGTAACAAATTCGTCACAAGCAATATTAAAATTGAAAGATAGCGGTTTTTGGATTATAGGTGCGGAAAACGGAAACAACTCAATAAATGAAACAGAAATTCCTTTTCCGTCTGTATTGGTTTTAGGCAGTGAAGGTTTCGGGATACATCAGAAAATTAAAGAAAAATGTGATATAATTATTACAATACCGCAGGAAAATAAAATATCGTCGCTTAATGTATCTTGTGCAAGTGCGGTTATTTTATATGAAATATATAAACAAAAAATAACAAAGTAATTTTTTAAGGGAGAACAATATGCAAAAGGATGCAAAATTATTTACATTAATAGTAGTAGTTGTTATTGCCGCATTTATCGGTTTATCAAGTTTTTTTGTGGTTGAGGTGGGTTTTGTAGGTGTGCGAATAAATATTTTATCGGGACAAACTAAAAGTTTTCCTCAAGGAACATATTTAAAATTACCGTTAATTCATCAGGTTGTAAATTATGACGTAAAAACACAAAAGCAGGAAATTGAAGCGGATTCCGCTTCAAAAGATTTACAAACCGTTCGTGCAAAAATAGTTGTAAATTTCAGACCTGTTTATGAAAAAGTAAACGATATTCATATCAAAATAGGTAAAGATTATTTCGTAAAAGTAGTATACCCTGCGATACAGGAAGTTTCAAAAACGGCCATTTCAAAACTTCCTGTTGAAAATATTATAGTTGAAAGAGAAAATTTAAGGGCAGCAATAGAAGAAAATTTAAGAAAGAAGATTGAGGAATATAATATAATAATAGAAAATGTAAATATCGTTGATATACAATTTACCGCTGAATTTAACCGAGTTGTTGAAGAAAAACAAATAGAAGAACAGAAAGTTAAAAAAATTCAGTATCAAAGAATGCAGGCCGAGGAAGAAAAGAAAAGAGTTATTTTACTTGCCGAAGCGGAAGCACAAAAACAAAAATTGTTGAGAGATTCTTCCAACCAAACCGTTATCAATTTAAAATGGATTGAAAAATGGGACGGTCACTTACCTCAATATATGTTGGGTGATAAATCCAATTCAATGATAATGTTAAACAGCGATAACAGATAAAGGAGATAAAAGTGAAAATTTTAGTTGCCGGTGGTGCAGGATTTTTAGGTTCTCATTTATGTGATTTTCTTTTGAAAAAAGGACATTATGTTTTTTGTGTAGATAATTTACTGACAGGTAAAAAAGATAATATAACAGAATTTTTAAATAACAAAAATTTTAAATTTAAAAAAATTGACGTTATAAAAAAGTTTAATATAAACGAAAAGTTTGATGCGGTTATAAATTTTGCCTCTGTAGCTTCTCCCGTACATTACAACACTTATAAACTTGAAACATTGCTTGTAGGTTCTTACGGAACATATAATTTATTGGAATTTGCAAATAAAAATAATGCTAAATTTTTGATGGCTTCTACAAGTGAGGTTTATGGCGATCCTTTTGAAACTCCTCAAAAAGAAACTTATTGGGGAAATGTTAACCCGATAGGTGCAAGAAGTATGTATGACGAATCAAAAAGATTTTCCGAAGCATTAATTATGAATTATCACAGAGTTACCGGGCTTGATACTAAAATGGTAAGGATTTTTAATACCTACGGTCCAAGAATGAATGTTAATGACGGAAGAGTTGTCCCTCAGTTTATTTATCAAGCATTAAGAAATATTCCGATTACCGTTTTTGGTAAAGGAACACAAACAAGAAGCTTTTGTTATGTGTCGGATTTGATATCGGGAATTTACAAATTATTAATGTCTAAAGAAAACGAACCTGTAAATATAGGCAATCCAAACGAAATCACAATAAAACAAATAGCACAAACGATTATAAAACTAACAAACAGCAAATCTAAAATTATTTATAAACCGTTACCGCAGGACGACCCAAAAAGAAGGAAACCCGATATTTCAAAAGCAAAAAGAATATTGAAATGGGAACCGAAAATTTCTTTGGAAGAAGGGCTTAAAAAAACCATTGCATATTTTAAGAATAGTTAGATATTTTTTTGTTTAAGATTTTTTCTTTTTACTTTCAACTTCAAACTTTTAAATCTTTAGTTATTTGTCTTTAAACTAAAAAATAAAAAAATTCCTCTTTGCTTCCAATCTTCCAATCTTCCAATCTTCTAATCCTCTATTTCCTTCCTATCTGTATGTATTGAAATCCCATTTCTTTAAGATGCTGTGCATTATATTGATTTCTTCCGTCAAATATTACCGGTTGCTTTAATAATTTTTTTATTCTTTCCATATCCGGTCTTCTGAATTCGTTCCATTCGGTTAATAAAATCATTGCATCTGCTTCTTCTACCGCTTCATAAGAACTGTTTGTATATGTTATTTTATAGCCGCAATATAATTTAGCTGTTTCTGTTGCTTTTGGGTCATAAGCTTTTATTTTTGCACCCATATCAAGCAAAGCATTAATTATTGTAATGGCAGGTGCTTCTCTCATATCATTAGTTTTAGGTTTAAATGCAAGCCCCCATACACCGAAAATTTTTCCTTTCAAATTCTTCCCGAATTTAGCAGTAATTTTATTTATAAAAAGTTGACGTTGTTTTTTATTTATATCATCGGCTGCCTTAATTATTTCCATATTGCAACCGTTTTCGGATGCGGTTTTTATAAGAGCTTTAACATCTTTCGGAAAACAACTTCCACCGTAACCTAAACCGGGGAATAAAAATTTATTACCGATTCTTGAATCTGTTGATATTCCGACTCTGACCATTTCGGCATCGGCACCTACTTTTTCACATAAATTTGCAATTTCGTTCATAAAAGATATTTTTGTTGCAAGGAAAGAATTTGCGGCATATTTTGTCATTTCGGCAGATTTTGTGTCCATGATAATTACACGATTACCTGTTCTGAAAAAAGGTGCATAAATATCTTGCATTATTCTTGTAGCTCTTTCAGAATTTGAACCTATTATAACTCTGTCGGGATATAAAAAATCTTCTACGGCATTACCTTGTTTTAAAAATTCAGGATTAGAAATGACATCAAACGGTTGGTCCGTATTTTCTCTTATAATTTCAGCTACTTTTTCCGCTGTTCCTACCGGAACCGTTGATTTATCTACAATTACTTTATAGCCGTTAGATGCTTTTGCTATTTGTTTTGCAACTTGAAATACATATTGTAAATCGGCGGAACCGTCTTCACCTTGCGGAGTACCGACTGCAATAAAACATACTTGAGATACTTTAACCGCATTATCAATATCGGAAGAAAAACTTAATCTTTTTTCTCTAAAATTAATTTTAACAAGTTCATCTAATCCCGGCTCATAAATAGGAATTATTCCTTTTT
>Ga0247611_10000754_pt1 | contig 63252 bp, 75 predicted proteins | sample 177DNAGHGhighgp2_FD_192422 | JGI IMG/M metagenome (GOLD analysis project Ga0247611, IMG submission 192422) | Sheep rumen microbial communities from Palmerston North, Manawatu-Wanganui, New Zealand - 1770 DNA GHGhigh gp2 | ecosystem: Host-associated > Mammals > Digestive system > Stomach > Rumen... | reverse complement strand
CCTAATACTGCACCCATATCAGCGGGTGTCATTGCATTTTCTGCCATAGTTTTTTCCTTTTGGTTTAATTGTTAAGTCACCCCAATAAACTACGAAGTTCTGGGGGAAGTTGATTTAAGTCAAACCCACGAGATTTAGCAACATTGCGGATTGTTTCCCTTTGTTGCTCAACCGATTTGCCTGCCATCATTTGATTGACAGTTGACATCAGTGGATGATTTTGAAACTGTCCTTGCATAAACATATTAAAGATTGTCATTGGATTCATCACCGCCTCCTATGTTCAATTTTTTTTCAATGTTCGCTATGCGTTCCAGTATCTCTTGTGTATCCGTTTTCTTTCTTTGCTCGCCAGCCAATACGAATGTTTTTACTTCGGTCAAGCCATCATTGTTCATACGCTTTATAAATATTTTCCCCTCTCTATCGTTTAATCCCAGATAAATTGTATTTGGCATTGGGACAATAGCCGACATTTGTTCTGCTGTTTCAACATTGTAAGGAATAACCGTTGGTCTTATCACCGGTTGCTGTGGTATGTTTTGCAAAGGCATCCCATGTTGTGGTTGTTGCCCTGCTTGTTGCATCATTTGCATGTAATACGGATTCATAAAAAACTCCTATGGTTTTATACATAGGAATTGTAAGTTATTTTATGGGTGGTTTTTATGCCCAAACTTATGCGTTGTCTGAGCCACTAATTATGCGGTGTATAACTTTTTTATGCTTTTCAAATACTCGCCTTAGCGGTATATTCAATTCAATGGCAATCGATTCGAATTTCTGTTGTGGATCTTGTACGTAACGCAAAGACATTATGCTTCTTGTCGTTTGGTCGTCTGTTAATTCGCAAATCCATTTGTAAAAATATTCAGGATATCGTTTACCTATCCTGCGAAGAAAGACGTGTGTAAGCCAGAAAGCAATAATCTTATGCTTTACGTTTTCCATTTGCCACTCTTTTAAGAAATACAAGTTTTGGTATTGTGGTATTTATATGTGGTTGTTTAATACCTGTTGTTGTATAAGATACTTTTATTCTTTGTCTAGCCATTTGTTAAACTCTGGTTGTTATCTTGTCCGTCTTGTATCATTTCTATACTATGTGTTGTCGGGGTTGTTGTTTTATGTATATAATATACTAACAGGCCGCCAAATACTAATATTACAAACACTAATATAGCAGCCATAACTTTGAACACAGACCAGCCAAATTCAGTATCAAGTGTTGGTTCTTTCATATTATTCCCCTGTTTTAATCCAAAGTTTCAATCCGTCTTGCTTTGTAAAGGTTATTTCATTTGTGGCAATACCGGCAGTTGGTTTTTCAGCAGAAACAGCAAACTGGCAGTGTCCTTTAACTGCGATGCGGTATGTCTTGCCAACTTCCAACTCTTGTTGCATAAAGTGTTCCAATGTTTCCCATTGCCCATGTGTGTTGATTTGCATCGGTTCAACTTGTTGGGTAGGTTGTTCACTAACCTGTTCAACTTCGGTATCAACTTCCTGTTCTAATACTTCTTCTGGTTCCATTTTCTTACTCCTTATTGAATTGTGACTTCAACATTTGGGTCAAGGTTCGCATCTTGCACTTCTTGAATTGTCAGCGATACCGCCGCCTGATACTTTGCTTCTAATTCCAACCCGTCGATACTCGCCTGCGTGATTTCCAGCGTATTATCGCCTTGTGTCACTTGTAATGTCTGTCCTGCTACGACTTCCGTTGTCGGTGTTGCAAGTGGGTAGACGATTATTACAGGCGTGCCTGCGGCGTATTGGGAAGCAAGAAACGCTTGAAATTCACTTGCTGTTTCGTAGTTTGTGTAAACAAAAACCCTTTTTGCGTTTGTGAGGAAGTAGGTGCCATGCACCGCCCCAGAACCTGCGTAACTATAATGCGTGCAAAAACCCTCGGTTCTTTCAGAAAATGATTTCATATCGGCAATATATGTGAAATATCGGCCAGCACTACCACTCGCTGTCCAACTCTCTGTTCCATCAAGCACCTTGACCCCAACATTCCTTGTGATATTGCCAGACAATATTTCCTGAACATCGGTATAGTTGCCAATAGATAATAACGGTTCGCAGGTTGCTGTGCCACCGTTGTAATAGGGTTCGTAAGCGGTTGCGGTTGAGCCACGTTCCAGTTGGACTTCTGTGTTCATAAACATTTCGTTATACAAATTTTTGTCTACACCTACATTTATTCGCAAGTAAAGGAATCCGCTATCCCCCGTTGTTATGTCTCCATTGCGGATACCGACTGTTTTGTGTGCTATACACAAGTAATCTTTGTTTTCTATCGCATTAGCGGTAACCAAAACAAAGATACTTTTACCCTTGCTTTCATAACCGTTGAGGTAGCGAGTGGACAGATAGTATGTGGTATTCGGTTCAAGTTTGATTGGAATATTAAAATAATTCACAACTTGACTTGCGTGTTTTGCCTCCTCATAGGTTGGCATTTTGATAAGATTCTTCCCGTGTGCGTTTATTGTTTCCACTGTGCCGTCTGCGTAGACTATTGGTGGCGTAGGCGACATAGTCATTTGAGTAAAATTATTTCTATACGAAGCACGAACATAACAATTTTCACTAACTGAGAAATTAAATGTTGTTAAACCTGATGTAGTTTGGATATTAAAAATAGCCCGTATTGGGGTACCATCATCTATGTTATATGACCAACACCTAAAATATCTATTACCAGTCCCATCATCAAAAAATGTACCAGTATAATCGCCAGCCAATAAATAAATATAATCTGTAACATTATAATTAGCATTTTGATTTATTTCCCCGGTATATGAACTTATAATATAACCAGTCGCTACGCCATCTGTAGTAAACTTATTACCTGCAAAAACTTTAATAACCCCATTATTGCAGACAATATCAACTGGTGCATCTGGGGTTGGTGTGCCGTTCTGTTCTGTTCCACCAAACGCCTTGACATACTGCAATGAGTTAGCAATTGCGTCGGGCAGGGATAAGGGCGATACATCTTTGACGATTATATCAAGATACCCACCAAGCGCACTCCACCTTAATATATTACGGCGATAAATAACAAGTGTTGCATTATCAACATCGTCTGATTGCGCCTTTCCAAAAAGCAATACATCAGTTAGTGTGACACCCATTTTGACACCTTATGTTTTTATATTTGCGAAACAGAAACTTTTATAACACCAAGTGATTTAGCTTTTTTAACATATAAATAAACACCAGATTCTGGTTTGTATTCTGCATATAAATCGTTATTTAAGTGTTCGCCATCGTCTAAGTTCACAGGTTCGGTAGCTGAATTACAGACATAAGCACTGAGATTGTCCTCTGCTTTTACTGTATCAACCTGAATTGAATACTTTTTATCTGTGTCAAAAGCAAATGAAGATTGCCCACTGACTTGGCTTTTAATCAAATCTTCTAACTTTTCCCATTCGTTTGTAATAATAACTTTTCCAACATAAGCCATTGCTTAACTCCTTTTTTATTATTATACTTTATCGCCTGTTTTTTTTCAATAGTTTTTTAACTTGCTGCCACACCGCTGACTCGCCAACTGCCATTAGCGGAACCAGACGGGTTGATAGAAAAACTCGATGCTGTTTTGGCTGTTATTCCAGGAACATTTTGACCGTCGATATTTTTTTCTTGAAACACCAACAATGTGTAGTTGGTATCAGACATTGTTATCGGCAAAGCAATCGTTGCAACGGAATCGGTCATAGATGTATACCCCCCTTGCTCAACCCAACCAGATTTGTATTTGCGATACCATGTGTAATTGTTTTCTGTGGTTGGCGTTTGCGATTCAATTACATAATCCGCATCTGCGATTGCTGCGGTATTGGTTGCTACTTGCGCCGTTACGGCTGTGCAGGTTTCCAATGCTTCGTCTGTTGCGCCAGTTGCCAACTGAACCATTGCACGGTAACGAACTGCATTGGGCTGAACCGTTGTGCTGTTGCCATAAATTGGATTAGATTCAGATGCCGCGCTTGTAACTCTAGTTTTATAAGCGGTTAGACCACCATATGTTCCGCCGGCAAAAGTAAAGGTACTATCATAAGTTGATACCGTATGCGTATGGTCTGGCAATCCAGGTTTTAAGTAGTCTCCAATTTGTGTCGCTGTTCCAGTTTCAATAAATATATCGTTCAGTAACGGGACACGAAATGCCGTTGTAGAACCGCCGTCCCAACCAAACGCGCCAACAGAGCCATTTGTTGCCAATGCTGTCGCATAATCTGCCAATGACACATATGGAATTTTTCCTGCCACCAACAACGCACCAATGCTTTGTGCCCCTATAAAATCTGTTGTATTATAGGTTGCACCATTACACTCAACCGCACCGTTTAATTCGCTGTCGTTGCGCATTGTAAGGAATATGTCGCCAACATTTAAGCCAGAACCACTATTTGCTGTCGCATTATCAACATATTCTTTGTTCGCTATTTGGTTGTTTGGCGAACTATTAGTTGGTGTTGGTGCTGTTGAAGTACCAGTGAGGGCTGCATTTTTAAATGAAATGATTTGTGGATACGGTGTAAAGTCTTTGCTTTGGTGGTTCCAAAGGATTCTTCCGCCTTGTTGTCCTGCTTGTTCTGGAATGTCCCATATTTTGCTTGTGATTGGCACATACCCGTCATATTCGGCTGGCGGTGTAATTGTTTCTGTCAATGTCCAAGACCCGCTAGCACCTGTGTATATTTTAATTACTGGATTATTATCACTGTCAACCTGTGAAAAGTCCGCATAGTTTTTGCCATCATATTCGGCACCAGTTGGCACTGTGCTTGCAGCATACATTTTGGCAAACCAAACACCTTGGTCTGTAATCATACGACCAGAATTAGCCGCTAAATCCACTTCACTCTTTAATGCCAATGTTTGTGGGCTATTTGTCACTGGAACAGCAATATCATGGCCGTTGTTTATTTTGGTTGTATGTAATTTTTCAAGTAATATCGCTGATTGCGCTAAATCAAGAATTATTGTTTTGTCCGAAACGCCACCTTTGTAGAGAACCAACCTGTCTGGGGTTGTGGCCGATTGGTGCATATACAGTGTCGGATATGAGGCAGAATACTTAAACGCCAAGTCGCCGGTCATTGTATCGCCAGATTTTTTTACAAAATCGTTTTCGCTAAAATCACTTGCAGCGACCTTACCATTTTCATCACTTTTAAGCAATTTATTTGGTGTCAGGTTGTCGTGAATAATACTTGTGACCGCACCTGTTAATGTTTCGTCTGATGCCAAAGGAACGGCTGTAATATGTCCGTTCTGTTTATCAAATCTGCACTCGTGCAAGGTTTTTGCACTTGCTTCATAAATATAAACAATATCGTCTTGAAGCACAGAATTGGAAATGGCCTTGAAATAATCTTCAGCCAGAACTTCGTCAATGCTGTCGTCCGTTGGAACTTTATACAAATAGACCTGATTCATAAAATCAAAATCTTGCGCGTATCTTTTCAATTCTGCACCAATGCAACAAAAATATGGGATTTTCATATTTAATCCTTTTTATAAAACGTTTTATAATATTTTACTATATCAAAAATCCTGTAATTTTTCAATAATAAAATCCCCCCAATTTCTGGGGGGTGTGTTTATTTCAAGAATTTGGCTTTCCAACGCAACCACATTGCTGTGAATCCGCGCTGTTTTTGTTCTATATTTTGCAAGAAATTACCGCTTTCAATGATTTTTTGCAATTCGTTTGCCTTTACACCGTCTGGGTGTTTTGTTATGTTTGTCAATGAAAAACCTTTGTGGATCAGTTTTTCAATCTTTGCTTGTTTTAATGCCAATGACGATACGCGGCCGGATTTGCGGATTTCTTCCAATTTTTTTGCACGTTTGGCTTCGCGTATTTTTTCACGCAGTTTGGCGATTTCTTCATTGGCGGCATAGATTTTGCGGTTTAATTCCCTGCGTTGTTCATATGTTTCATTTTTAAGACGGCTGTTTTCCAAGACATTTAATCTGTCTTTCCAGAATTTTAACTTTTCAACATCGCTTAAATCGTCTTGTTTTTCGCTTTTTGCATTTTTTGCAACAGGTTCAGATTTGGTTTCTGGTTCTGTTGGTTTATCTGCATCAGCAGGTTTTAATGTGTCAAGAACAGGGGCTTTGGTTATGCCTTCGGCTTTCAAGATTTCCACAATCTGTTTTTGAATCGCCTTTGCAGATTCCGTATCTTTTGCCGAATTATACTGTTCCAACAGTTCTTTTATCTTTGGGTCGGTGCTTGCTTCTGCTGCATCCTTCCAATTCATAACTTTTGTTTCTGCCATTTTGAATCCTTATTTTGTTCCAAAAAATTGTTGCATCATTTGTTCACGGCGAACCGGGTCTTGTTCTTTTGCAAGTTCGGCACGCATTGCGTTCAAGTCCTTTGTTGATATTGTTCCGGATACGACTGGAACGTTGCTGCCGTCTATCATTTCCGTGACCATAGACACGAACATATATCCCATTGGGTCATTTTGTGTCATTTGCAAAATGTAGTTTTTCATTTCTGGATTTGATGTGAATATGTTTTCGGATTTCAAGAAGTTTTCTATGATATGATTCTGTTCTTCTTGTGTTCGGTTTGTTGATTGGAGCAATGGTTTGATTGCTTCTGAAAATTCAGCTTTGGCTTTTTCAAGGTCTGCTGCTTTTTCTGCATCACTTCTATTGTCTAGAATACCGTCTTTGCCTACTAAATCTTTCATAAACCAGTCCATGGTTGCTTGGGCAGCTTCCTTTCCTATGCCGTGTTCTTTTGCAAACTGAAAGTATTCTTTAAATGCATTTTGAATATTTTCATCTTCCATGAATTTTTCGTATGAAGAGTCCGGTTTGAACGTATTCATGTATTCGTTCACATCGTCTGGCACACCGTTTTTCTGCTGATACTTTGTTTGGAAGAAAGCAGCGGTTTTTTTCGCTTTTTCAGCACTGTTGTAAAGTTCCACAACTTTGTTGAAATCCAAAGTGTGTCCATCTTCGCCCATATATGCACTTAAATCAACACCGTTGCCGGTTGGTGTTGTTGGGTTTGTTTCAGGTGTCGCCGGTGTCGCCGGTGTTGCTTCTGGGTTTGCAGCAGGTGTTCCCGGGTTGATTACATTATCTTCCATTAGTTTTCTCCTTTGGTTAGTTTGTTGATAATGATTTCTAAATTGCTATTTGTTGTGATTCGTCTTGGTTTGCCCCTGACATTTGTGCCAGTTGCACGCAGCGAACCGTCCTTGAAATATGTTTTATATTCGCCGTGCAATTCGCCCTTGACATATTTACCGGTTTCACGAACGATGCCATTTTTATAAAAGCAGATAAATTCGCCGTCAAGAACATCGTCTTTGTATGAACCACTTTCTTTGACTTCGCCGCTTTCATATCGCCAAGTCCATTTACCAGATTTTTTACCGTTTGTATAATGTCCGGATGTGATTTCAATACCACCTTCACTGACTTCGGCATAATCGCCATCCACAACACCGTTTTTACAGTGAAATAGGTTTTTCAATTCGCCGTTGCCGTGATAGTATCTCCACTCGCCATCCATTTTACCGTTTTTGTATTGACCAGAAATGGCAAGATAACCGCTTGCGTAATACTGCAAGAACCGTCCGTTTTGGGGTTCTTTGTCCATTTCGGTTTCGTCTTTGATGTCCCAAACCTTTTGAACAATGCCATTGTCTGATTCAATGCAGACCAGTTTATCATTTATCTTGTGTGCTGTTCTCATTGTTGCTTACTCCTTGTTTTAAGATTAAAATACCAGTGTCTATGAAATCCTGAATAAGATGTATTTTTGCATTTAATGCAATCGCTTCCATTTCGTTTTTCGGAATACGTCTTATCAGTTCTCGCATCTTTTCGTTCATTATGGCAACAAAATCTTTGTCCCCAAAGACCTTTGCCGTCAAAAATTCGTATGTCGTTGCATCCATTTCTTTTCCTTTGGTTTTACCCGATAAACCCAGTGTCTATTCGGGTTGTTATATTCTGGGCTTGGGCTTCAAACACAGAACTTGTAAATGGACGTGTCGTGCAATACCATACACCCATCATTAAAGCATCGGCGATGTTTGGCGATTGTCCTGCCAGTGCCGGTTTAATCTTTTCTTTTTCATTGACACGATATTTATTATCTTTGGTTTCCTTTGGGTAAATCGTGATTGCTGATAATTCCAATCGTGCCTTGCGACCTGTTGTTTCGTCCCCAACGAATTTTAACATATTCATTTCTGCCAACTGTGCGATTGTGAAATAACCTTCGCTTCTGGCATTGAAGAAATCGTCTTTTATGGGTTTGCCACCGCCTTTGAACGTCACGACATTTGATTGCTGACGTAATTCACGTGGGCAACGGAAATCCAACGCAGCATTTCCCAGACCATCGCCGTCCCATATTTCCACCGATGCACCCATTTTAACACGTTCAATTTGCACATCGTGGGCAAGAATAGGGTAATTTGAATTGTATTCTTTGGCAACATCCCAGAATATAATCTTATCTCTGGTCTGCCACAATCTGACGATGCAATGTCTGTCGCCCAATTCGCCACCAACGTCAATCGCAATACATTTGAACATTGCCGGTGGTAATGCCCCTTCACGTTTTTCAAATATCATATCAAGTGCAGTTGCAGAAATAATCGGTGTGCCGTCTATTTCGTCAGCGGAAAATAATGTTTTCGCTTTCCACATAGCAGGGTGCATAACACGTTCTGTTTCCAACTGTTCAAACAGATAGTCCGGTAATGCTTTGTTTTCCCAGTAATCTATGCGGAAATGATTGCAGTTTTCGCCAAGGGTTTCGCCCCACTCAATCAACCAATTCGGCAATCTGTTTCCGATAATGATAATCACACGTGCGTTTTTATCACGATACAAGGTTTTCATTGCATCCAAACCGGCTTTTTCAGACCAACCACCCATTTCGTCCATAATAACAAGGTCGTGTGGTGTGTTTAAGTCCTTTGCTGCATCGCCACGTGATTTGTGGAATCCAATCAGTTCAATTTTAGCCGGGGTGTCGGTTATCTGTGATAATTCTTTTGAATTGCCTTCGTGATATACACCACCGGTCAATTCTTGTATCAAACCGGCAAACCCACCCAACATACCTGATTCTGTCGGTGCACCCAGTAAAACAGATAATAATGCCTGTTTGCTTATTAAACCAGACGTAAGGCGACCCCACCCTTGCGATTTGCCAGAATAACGGCTTCCTTCTGTCAAAATCACATACGGCGACATTTCCGGATTCTGCAACCGTTTTATAATTTCTGGGATGCAGTTCAGAATCTTTGGGTTGATGTCTTTGCAATAAGCAGGTAATTTGAATTTCATTATTTTGCCTTTCTGCGTTGTAATTCTGCACGTGCAAAATCCGCTTTTATTTGGGCATCAGAATCCCATTTATTGCTGTTGGTATAATTTGCCACAATCTTTTTTAATCTCTCTGTGGACATCTTTTTATAGCGATTGCGTTCAAGTTTAAGCCAAGTCCAAGCCCATACAAAAAATGCTGTGACCAAACATAAAAATATAGTTCCCATTTCTTTTTCTCCTTTCTTTTTTGTTATTTGATTTCAACTTCTATTTCTTCTTCCGGTTCGGATGCAGGGTCAGTATCAACGATAATGTCTTCAATATGCCGTTCTTTGTTTGTCTTTGGTTCTTTTCGTGCCAATTCTTTGATTGCGGCAATCTTGGCGGCATCGGTTGTATTCGGATTTGTTGCGATTTCTTTCAGTTTTTCAATCGTATCAACATCTTCGGTTATCTGTGATTGCCGTGGTGGTTTGAATAAATCCCACTCTTTGACGATTGTCAGCAAGTCCCCACGAATCGTTTGCCATTTCCACAAAGACACTTTGCCGTGAATAAAATCATTGACACCTTGCATAAATGCCCAAGCATAATCTTGACGATTCAGATTTTTAACATCTGACAGGTCAGGTGCATTTTCCCAATCTTTTGCCCCTGTGTCGCCTTTCTTGGTTTTCCCTTGTGGTTGTTCGTCTGGTTTGGTTGCTTTCGCTGTGCGTTCAAATTCGTCAGCAATTTTGATAACAAATATGCACTCTTCCGATTGTTTCAAAACATCATATCTGCCTGCCGGTAATTGTTTAGGAAAAGATACCAACAGACCGTCCGGAATCTTCACGCATCCTTGCGACCACGAATCACGATGCCAGAATATCAGGTTTGGGTTTGGGTTTTTCTTGTTTTTTTGGTATTTAACATACTCCCCAGACCGCCACCATTTCGGCATATCTTCCGGTGCGAAGAATAAATTTCCTGCTTTATCAACAAAAGTATATTCTTGTTCTGCCATTTCTAGTTATTTTATCATATTCTTATTTGTTTATCAAGTATTTACCACCAGATACAAAACCGTAATTGTTCAGTGTTTTCATTTTTATTCCCCGGTCAGTTCAACAAAATGTTTCAATGTTATGCCGCAAGTTTCACACAATTTATTCACTGTCTGAAAAGACAACCAGTGTTCTTTGCCGGTTGTGCGGTTGATTTCATTTCCTTTGTTCAAGGCGGTTGCATCCAAGCCGGTTTTGATTGCCATCTTGCTTCGTGACATTTTCGCTTCGGATGCCATTTTATCTATCGCCTGCCAAAATTGTTTATGTGTAATCATTTATTTTTACCTTTTTGTTAAAACGGAATTTCGTCCCCACCATCCATAATTTGATTGGCGGTTTCAAATGCTTCGTCTATTGTCGCACCACCGTTGTCGTATGGGTTTTCTTCCACTGCCGGCGGTGTGGTTTTCGCTGCACCACTGCAAATAATCAGTTTGGAATCATAACCTTGCAGGATTATTTCAGTTGTGTATTGGTCAATGCCTTTTTCGTTTGTCCATTTTCTAGTGTGTAATTTACCTTCAATATAGACACGTGTGCCTTTCTGAACGATGTTTTTAATCACATCTATCAGGGGTTCGCTGAATACCACGACACGATGCCACTCGGTCAATTCTTTTGTTTCGCCGGTGGTCTTGTCCTTCCATTTTTCACTTGTCGCAACAGAAAATGTCGCAACAGGTTTGCCGTTGTTTAATGCACGAATTTCAGGGTCTTTGCCTATGTTTCCAAGAATCGTTGCACGGTTTATGCTTGCCATTTTTAGTCCTTTTGTTTTTCTGTTAGTTTCAAATTGCCTGTGATAACCGCATATTCGCATAATTTGGGGGCTTTGCGACAGGTATCAACCACCAATGCCAATGTTTCGGTTTCGTTGCGTGCCGTTGCGGATTTAACCAAGTAATATATATCAAGTCCAAACAACGCAAGACCGAAGTATGCAAATGCGTAAAATATGAATTTCAAGATTTTTTTAATTATGTTTTTCAATGTTGATTTTTTATAATTGAATTGCAAACGGAATTGCATCAAGAATTTATAAAAATCAAACAAATGTCTATTAAAACCTGCGTTGATTGCATCCTGACGAATCGCAGACCAACAAACAGCACAGTATTTATTTTGGAATATAAAATCTTTGAATTGTTTATACGTTTTCATTTTTAATCTTCCTTGCACATTGGGTGTTCTGGTTCTGGACGTTCTTCTTTTGCGATTTCGCTTCTTGGGTATTTTTTGTCTTTTTGTCTTTGCTGTTCGTTCAACATTGCTATTGTCTTGTCCATTTCATTTACGGAATCTATCAAATCGTTGATTCTGTTTTCAAGTTCGGTGACCCTGCTTGACATATAACTTGCGGTTTCTCTGGTAATAAGACCTTGGATTTCTAAAATATGAATAGAAACATACAAAGCATCTGCATCAAAGATTCTTTGGTGGGCTTGTGCTGGGTAATCATTATTCATTTTGTGTCCTTTTGTTTATATTTTGTTATAATCTAAATGGTTTGTGTATAATAAAATGTAATCTGTTATACACAAAAAGTGTTGTTATTTACAGAATTTATACCACTCTTGTATATCTGTGTCTGAATCATATTTTACACTTTTTAACAATGATTCGTCCGGTCTTAAACAAGAGATTTTTTTATCTTGAATATCTATTAAATATAAATATTCTATATCGCCGTGTTGTCCTTTGGTTATTTCAAAACCATCGTCTTCTTTGTCTTTGAACATTTCATTTGCAATATCAAAAATATCGGAATAATCTTTTTTATGTTTTTCCATTATCTGCATAAGTTTCCAACCAAGATAAGATGGATAGCCGTCGCAATGATGGTATAACCAAAGTGTGCTTCCTTTTTCTTGTAAAACTATATTTGCTCTTGTTGACATTTTTAATCCTTTTGTTCTGTTTTAATTGTTATACATTGCTTTTACCAAACGATATACGGTTCGGCACTCTTCTATTGTTCTTGTGTTGCCTGTGTGGTATTCATAACCCAACGCATCAGACAATCGCTTGTAGATTTTTTTGCGTGTTCCTGACGGTTTGTCGCCCTGCCACAACGGGTCAAGGATTTCGTGTATCTTGTGTCGTGCGTTTTTAAGTTCGGGGGTTGGAATACAACCAAACGCACGAATATTATGTTTTCTGCCGTCCGTTCCCATACCCCATTTTTTATGCGTGCCAACATAGTTTTTACAATGCGGACACCGATAAAACTTTAATTTATACAGGTCTGGACGGTGTGGGTATATGATATTGCCGCCGCACAATTCCGCTTCCACATAATCATTACAACCACAGCACCACAATTTCATTTCACATCCTTTTGTTCTAGTGCTGTTATTTCGTCTAATGCCCCTTGTGCATTGGCATAATCTTGCGCGCACCAATCTATACTTTTCAACGCATCAACAGCAATCCCCAATGCCTTGCGTGTGCGCATAAGTTCTTGCCACATATCTTTCGTTGCAGTCATAAAATAACCATTGCACTCCAACTTGGGGCAAGCCAAACATTGAATGTCGTGAATAGAAACTTGTTCTAATTCCTGCTGACAGAATGGACATTTTATATCACTCATTTCACATCCTTTTGTTCTAGTGCTGTTATTTTGTCTAGGGCTTTTTCAATTTCCCATTTCCACCTATTTCCGTTTGGCAAACCATCGTTCATAATTTTTAACAAATCCACAGCGACATCCAATGCCTTGCGTGTGCGTGCAATATATTCCCAAACATCTCTGGTCGCTATAAAGTTAAAACTTGCATCACAACCCCAAGTTCCACATTGGAATTGCCCACTCGTGCCAATCGGTTCTAGTTTTTTATTACAGAACGGACATTTCATATCACTCATTGTCGCCACCTTTGGTTTCTGGTTCTCTGATTGTTATTAGATACCCTGCTGGTATAGGGTTGTCTGTCACAACCGTTGCCCCGTTTTGCCCATAATACTCTTTTGTATGACCATCTGTCATATATGTTGTCGCCACATAATCTGGTCGCACATTTTCCTTTACTTTTGGTTGGGCAAAGTCAATGGTTGGTGCCAATTTGTTTACTTTCGTTTGCAATTCATTGATAACATCTACAAGTTCATCAATCTTACCTGCCATTGCAGATATAGATATAACATCGATTTTACTATATACATCTTGTGGGTCTAATTTTTGTATTTTCATTGTCATTTTAACCCCCTATTTGTTCCCAGATATAGTAATCCTGATACCCGTCTATTGGCTGGCAGGCACACAGCATTGTCAATATCAGTATTGTTTTCATTTGTTGTCCTTTTTCTTTTTATGGTATTCTCTCAAATATTTTGCCCTTTTTGTTTGCATGCAAGGTTCTATAATAGTGATTGGATATCCATTAATCCAAAAGTGATTTAGTCTATCTGAATATCTATGTTTTGCGGTATCTAATGTTGACCTATTTACACCAAGAAATTCTGCAAGTTCTTTTAAGGAATTAAAATAAGCATCTTCTGGTGTATCATCTATTTTTAACTTTATCATCGCTGTTTCTCCAATTTCTTTGCCAGATTTATTATCTGGTATGGATTTGTGCGTTCGTAGGTCACGCCCTTCCACCAGAACGAGTATGTTGTTATACCCGTCTTGGTGTTCAGCGACATCCAAATGTCAATGTCGTTGTAACTCTGGTAAAATTCTAATTGCTCTGACATGTTGTATCCTTTAATCTTGGTGGGCGCAGAAGGAGAATTTTATAATTTTGGAAGGAAAGTTCTGCGCCCATAAATTAAAATATGTGGTTCTTTTCAAGACGATTCATTTTATCTGCATAAAATTCGTCCGCTTCTGGCTTGGTATCAAATCGTTTTGAAATGTCTTTTTTGTTTTCGTCACGAACATACCAAGGGTAAGAAAAAAAGATTTCCACATACCAACCTTTTTTGCCTGCCGGTGTGTCTATGGGTCTATAAAACACACCTGCGGTTCTTACTTTCATTTCCCTTCCTTTCCTTTCTGGGTTGTTATTGCTGCAACACCTTGTCTGTCAAATCGGTATAATCAAATAATTGTTTTAATTTACCGATATATTCCAGTGCTTCAACGTTGCGTTTTTGCAAATCCGCCAGTGGTTGCATCCCACGTGTATATTTGATATATGCAACCTTATCAAGTTCAGGACAATACCAAATTGCATAACATCTTGGGCAATCTGCAATCAACATTGCCATCTGCATTTGGTAATACATTTCAGGTTTCGCAAATTCGTCCATTGCGTTCATAAACCCTTGTAATTCGTATGATTTTATTTCAAACAAGCAATCTATCTTGCCGTCTTTTTCAGTATAACCATCTGGCGAATAACCAAAGTTGATGCCGTCAATGGTTTCACTGATAAAACCGATGTCTGTGTTGATTTCAATACCGGTTTCTTTCTTAAATAATTCTCTGGCACGTTTTTCAAACAACAAACCACGTTTGATATTTGCTTTTTCGTTCCAACTTGCTTCCGGTTCTTCCCAACCATACAATTCAGCAACATATTTTTTAACAACTGATTTGGATGTTTCGCCCATACCGGCATCTTTTGTGCGACCATTGGTCAAATATGCCTTGGCATTGCTTGCTGTGATGTGACCACGTCTTGCTGCCAACCACTCCGGATTAGTTTCAAGTGGCACAGATTCAATGATGTTTCTGCGGTCAAAATACGATGTTGCAGCAGCATAATCGTTCAACATATTGCTATATTCTGCATCGGACAAACCGATAAAGTGTTGTTTTACTTCTGTTAGTTTCATTTTGTTTCTCCATTTTTATTAGTATTTATAAACCCACTGATAACCACCTGCTGTTTTCTGTTTTTTATTAGCACACTTTATTATTGAAGCAGGTTGAATGCCGGTTTTTCTAGATGCTTCTTGCGTTCCATAAAATTCGGCAATAACTTTGTTATCTTTTATTTGTTGAACAATTTTATAATATGCACTATTTTTTCCACGTTTTCCCAGCCAAGCACGAGTAGGTTTTCTGTGTAAAACATTAAACGAATGTAAAACATTTTCTTGATTATTAACCCACTCCAAATTTTGAACTCTATTATCGGTTTTAATGCCGTTTTTGTGATTTACTTGGGGTTTATTTTCTGGGTTCGGTATAAATGCTTCCGCTACTAGACGATGAACGTGCTTTGTATATCTTTTTATATTGTTATACATATACGTCTGCATATATCCCTTTGGTGTTTGGTGTAATTTTAATTTTTTGATTCTTCCAAATATTTTGTCTGTTCTAGAATATATGTTTCCATCGTCTGTCACATAATAATTAGGAAAATTTTTAACCAGCAATGCTTTGCTCATAATTTTCTCCATTTTTTTAATATCGTTTCAATTTTAGTTCTTGCAATATAAAAATCGTCGCTATAATGGTCTATATTATTGTGACACCAAGGATGTAGGGCTACAACATATTTATCGTTGTCTATATTATGTGCCTGCCCACGACGTTCTTTGTAATGATGTGCAACATAATTACCTGTGATAGGTTTGCAACATAAAGGACAATATAAAACACCATCCACAGTGCAGATTTCTTTTGCTGTCTTGCGCCAATTAAATGTTCGTGATTTCATTTTTTTAGACATCTGGCGAAGTGGGGTTTTTCTTTTCAAACCCTTGCTCACATCCGCTTTCAATGTGCTATTCCATAAACGAACTTTCATTTTGACTCCTGTTATGTTATAAATCATAATGTATTTTGAAATAAATGTCAAATACTTTTTTATGATTTTATTCATTTTTTTACCCAGATATTTTTATACCCGGCTTTCTGTAATAACTGATACACCCGGCAACGTGTGATGTTGTTTTCTTTGGCAACACTGATAACCGTTTTGCCTGCGTTCAATTCTTCCACTATTTCTTCAATGGACATTGTTCTTTTTTGTTGCATAGTAATTCCTTTTCTTTTCGTGCGATACACTCGTCCAAAGTGATTTGCTTTGGGTCAATCATTTTTCTTTGCTGCCTGCGTTGGTCACGTTCTCGCAGGTATTTATACAGAACATCAACTGGTATTGCTTTGTAATTCATAGTTTTTGTCCTATAAGTTTTGTCAGGTCTGCGATTTTCTGGGCTTTTTCATTGTTTGCCGGCAGTGCGATTGTTTTCTGAAAACCCCAATCGTCCGCATTTGCCAACTGTTCTTTGAAAAAACGAATCGCTGATGGTATAGAATAAGACCGGGCATAGTCCAGTAATCCCTGCCAACCACCACAGATTCGCAACCCTGCTTGTTCTCTTTCTGTCAGTTCCGGTTTGATTCCGATGCCGTTCTGGTTGATTTGGATGTCCAACCACGAAGATATTGCAGCAAGCAAATCGGTATCAGGTGTCTTGTCTTTTGGTTTTACAGATAACCAATGCGAATCGGTTGGCAGTGTGAAAATCTTGTTTTCTGCCACAATTCGTGATAACACAGCACCGATGTTTTCTTGCCGCAACCAATCTTTGTGTGCACCCCAAGTCAATGTCAGGTATGCAATAAAATCCGGTTGTGTGATTTTAATTGAATTGCGAATCACAAATGCACGCATTGCATCCAAGAACCACCGTGGGCATTTTACCGTTTGTGTGTCTTGGGATTCGCTTCTGTCTATTTCATAATCCATTTCTAAAACCCTATGTCGTCAAGTGATACATTTATATTCATAATGCTTGCAATGTTTGGTGTTGAACCGCCAAGATATTGTTTCCGCATTGTTTCTATTGTTTCCGGTGCGAATCGGTTTTGATTCAAGTATGTTGCCGGATGTGGTATAGGAAAAAATCGTATTTTCCCGGATTTCAACATATCTGCACCTTGTTTCATAAATGTCGCCCCGGCAATCATTTGCATCGGGTTTTCGCCACGCAGGACGGCATTATTCCACGCATTTAATGCACCCTTTTTATTTACTTTCAATGGGTATGCTTTATAGAATAAATCAAAGTCGTTTTGGGCTGTGATTTCTGTTTCTTTGAAATTAGAATCTATCATTTTGATAGCCGTTTCAGGTTCGTCAGGTAATAAATCTCTGACTTTTGCAATCAAATCTATCAGTTGTGCCTTGGTCATATTTTGTATTTTCATTTCAGTTCCTTTTATATTTGCGGTATGATGTTCGCTTTGTGTTTATATTTCAGTTTCAGCAATAATGCTTTACTGGGGTTTTCAATGGTCGTGATGTATCGTGTGCCTTTGTAAATCAAAAATGTTCCTTTCATTTTTGTTCCTTTCTGTTTTTTCTTTTTATATTTTCTTTTTATTCTTTCCTATTTTTTTATTATATTATTCATATAATATAGGGGTTGAATTAAAGTGATTTATCAACATCGGCAATTAAATCCAAGATTCAAGTATGATTTTCAATCTTTCTAACTTGTCCTTGCCTTGTTCCTGTAAAAAGTCCAGTTTATTTTTGCTTGCCCAGAAATCAGATTTCCAAGGGTAAAACGATTGCCGCATCAGTTGTGAATATGCTTCATTGTATATTCTTTCATAACTGTCGGCGGTCTGGTCTTGACGTAATCTTGCGATTGAACGGACAAGATTCACAATATCGGCACGAAGGTCTTTTGCTTTTTTGCGACCACGTGCATCGTCTGTTGCTATCAGTAATCGCTTGTGGTGTTCCGTGGCACGATTATTTGCAGCATCAAGGGCTTTCTGATATTCTTGTCTTACTGCTTCTGTGGCGGCAGCAATCGCACGAATAAACACTGGGTCTTGTGTGATGTCTATATTGCGTATCTGATGTTGTTTCTGCAATTCGTATGCCGCCTGAATTTCGTGGTCTAAATAATCCCAACAGGCCTTGGCAAGTTTGCAGTTATTCAATCGGGTCAATAAGAATTTTGCAGTGCTGACACGTAATGCAATATCGGGTGTCTTTTTCTGCATTTTTTTGTCAAGTTGAGAACCGCAGAAATCTGGTTCGCCCCTAGGGGCGACTAGGCAGAAATCTGCGTTTTCTTTCAAAAAGTCGTTTGTCAAGATTTGTTCCCTTGCCCAACGGCTGTAATGCCTTGAATCTAGCCCCATTTTTAAGTATAGGTTTCTTGCCATTATTGCTTTCTTGGTGCATAACTTTCCATCCCATACTGCTTCAACCGGCACAATCAGGTCGGTAAATGGGCTTTTTGATTCCAATGTATCTTGATGTAATGCTTTAACATCTGTTGATAAGTTATTCATTTTACGTCCTTTTAATCTTCAATAAGTCCGCAGGCATCCGCCAACAAGACAAGCCCACCAATGAACATAAATATACAAAACATACACACGACAAATGCCAAATCGCCTTGTGCATTATTTTGAACAAGTATAATCCATCCTGCTAAACCCAGTGATGCGATTATGATTCCGAATATAAATTCACATATTTTACCAAACATTTTTTTTCTCCTTTCTGGTTGTTCTGACAAGTTAAAATTTCACTCTAACTTGCCAGAATTGTTTGTTGATTTTACTTTGTTTTTCCGAATTATGTTATTTTCCATATATCTTATAATTGTCAGATAACCACTGTTCAATTAAAGCATACACACGCAATTCAAATCCTTCATATACATCGCTGTCCAAATCCAAGCAGCACAACAGTTCGTATGCGATGTCTGTTTTTTCCTTGTCTGTGCGGACAGGATGTGATTTAGTGCCGATGCGTTTCAGGTCGCCGTTGGCATCTTTGGTGTATATTGGTTTTTTTACCATTGTGTATTGGTCTTCCATACAGTGCAGAACGAATACATCAACAGATTCGTCACGATATTCGGGCAAATGTGGATGGTCTTCGTCACAATAATCGTTTTCCCAATCGTAATCGTCAAATTCTTTGTCCAGACGTGCAATAACAGCAGGTTTGATTATGTTATCAAAGACATAATCTTCTGCTTCGTTCTGCATCGTGCTATTTAATAATTCAAATGCTTCTTTTGCTGTCATAGTTTTGACTCCTTTTGTTAAACCTACGCATAATATAATACATTATATTTACAATGTCAAGTATAAAATGAAAAAAAATTTATGGCAATAAAAAACCGCCCGGATTTGAAGGTTTAATGGAGTCAAAATAGGGCGGTTGTGTTCAACATTGTCAATGTCAATGGAGAGAGATATTGACTTGAAAACAATTATATTATATTTCTTTTATTGCTTGTTGTCAATCTGTATTATTCCAAGTCCTACCGCACGAATCCAATCATTGACCGATGGTTCTGCACCATCCAGACCAAGTTTCCGAATCGTTTTATTCCCCATCAGGTAAGGCGAATCTAACACGATTCCGCTTTGATGCCCAAGTGCCTTTGCTGCATCAGATGCGATTGTCGGTATAAATTTACCCAATTCGCCTTCAAGAAACGATGTGCCACCCTTTGCAGGTTTCGTCAGTGCATATTCCAATTTGCTTATATCAACTGGGATTTGTGCAAATGTTCCTGCAACAACACGTGGCCAAGCACCTTTTGCTGAACTGATTGCCCCAAGTAATAATCTCAATGAGGTTTCCATAGCACCAAATGAATCAAGTTTAATCCACACACCACCGATTCGCAATGAATCATAGTGACGTTTGGCATCGTATTTTTCGCCAACCTTATATGGTGGTTCATAATCGCCTGATAATGCAGCGGTCACTGCGAATAACAACAATGCACCGGCAAGATTGCCCAAATCAACACGATGTTGCAGCGACACGTCTTTTGTTGTCGCATATTCATAAATGCTTGTAAATGGACTTACGATTGCCCTTGCACCCATTTCCACGATGTTTGATGGTGTTTTGGTAAATGGTGCAATCAGGTTTCCAAGACCATATCTTCTGCCCAGTGGTATCATTTCGTTCAACACACGGCGAACTTTGTTTAATGCCTGTGCCAATGAACCATTTTGTGTAAATACCGCTGTATGACCCAACAAAATCGCTTCTTTTCGTGCATCGCCTGCGGTTTCGTTTGTTGTTGATAATTTCTTAAATTCTTTGAATACGACATCTGGGTCAAGATTGTTTTCTGTGGCATATTGTGTCGCACGTGCCGCCAACGATGCCAAATATACTTCACGTCTGAAATAGAAATCAGAACGTCCAAGCATCGCAAGTGGGTCAGGGATGGATGTTTTGCCCAGTGTTTGCAATCTTATGCCTGCGATATTTACCGAATTATCAGACAAACCATAACCTTCGCCGTGAACAAGTGTCGGGTCAGACAGGTTTTCCATCTGTGGTATTGAAAGCAAACTTGATTCATATATCTTGGTCAGACGGTTTCTTTCCTTGGTAATTGTTTCGGTTGATACCTGTGATTTTCCATATTTGGTTGCGATTGCAGCACGGACAATCCAGTTTTCAAACTTATTGCCAACCAAGTTCTTTGTTTGTGTTGTCAGACCAGATAACATCGCACGGTTGAAATACTGCCCGGCAACTTTATCAAACCAGTTATCAGCAACTATGGATTCCGCAACAAAGTCGTGGTATCTGCGTAATGCTGCCGATGCTGCAAGATATACCGATTCGGATTCTGAATCAAGGTCGGTGCTTGCAATCTGGGCTGCGGTTGCAACTTCATTGAACTTTGCAATCTGTTCCCCGGACATTTCCGCACCGGCTTGAACTTTAATCAAATGCTTCATATATTTGATAAAATCCTGTCTGCTTGCGTTCTTTGGTAATTGGGTCTGTGATAATACCTGTGAATCTATACCATCAACCTTGCCGAACTCTGTCGCAGCCAATGCCATTACATCCTGCCACGATTTACGTCCGGACATAACATCGCTTGCATATCTTTCACAGAATTTCGCAATTTCAGAATCAACACGTGCGGTTGCGTTCTTGGTTGCACCGAATCGCTTTAATGCGTATGCCTGATTCAAGTTATTTTGTATCTTACCCAAACCAATCAAGAACATTGAATCGTGCGTATCGTTGTTCAATCCGCCCGTTTTCATTTCAAGGGACTTTGCCATCGCAAAATTCGCACGTAATAAATCTTTGATTGCCGGGTCGGTATTCTGTTCAGATACAGCACGAATCAACAATGATGTCGGTATTTCTGTTGGGTTATCATAGTAATTCGGATTCAATTTTGCGATTGCAAGTGCTTCGTCCCAATGCTTTTTTACCCAATCATTGACCTTTGCCATTGTTTCTTCACGTGTGTCAGTTCCACGTCCTGCGTGCAATATGTCAAGGGTCTTTTGCCATACACTGCGTTTTTTATCGTTGATGTCGTCTGAATTTTCAGCAGGTGCAAGAAAATCCTTGGCGGCTGCATCATAATCTTGGATTTTATCAACAATCTTTTGTTTTGTTTCAACAGGGACATTTTCGTCAATCGCTTTTTCTGCATCCTGACGTGTCTTCAAAACTTCTTTGTGTGCATCGTCCAAGATTTCTTGACGTTCTGTGCGGACATCTTCTTTGGCAGGTTCGTTTGATACTGCGAACTTTGTCATTGTTGGCGAATCGCCAAACAGACCCATACCTGAATAATACGCATCAAACCAATGTTTTGAATCTTCGTTCAAGATTGGGTTCTGCACAACACCATTTCCATCAACCCAACCCATATCAAGAAATGAATTATATCTTTCTGGGACATATTCCATATAATCTTTGATAACTGGTTCTGTGCCGGCAGGTAATGCGGTCTTGTTGAATATGTATGCTTCGGTCAGATTCGCAAACTTTTCCTGTTGGTCTTGTGTCAATGTTCTTTGGTCTGGTGTTATGCCTAAAACACGTGATAATTCGTTCCACGATGTGCGTGCGGATTCTGGGACATCTTCTGTCTGCATCCGGTTAAACATTTCCTGCAACCAAAAATGAGCCATTTCGTGCGGTAATGAACCGGTGTTCATACTCTTGGACAAAATGATTGCTTTTGTTTCTGGGTCAAACCCGGCAAGATGTTTGCCTGCACCTTGGTAATAAATGTTTGGATTTGCAATATCAAATGTGCCACGGTTATCTACTGATTTGATTTGGTTTGACTTGAAAGGTATATAATCAGTTGTATAATTTTCGCTTTCTTCATCATCTGTCCAATCGTCATTTATATTTTCAAAAATAACCCCGTCAAAATCTTTATTAGAAACCTTACCTATAATTTCACGAGTTGTAGTGCCATATTTAGTATCTAACTGATTCCATTTTTTACCTTTTGCATCAACAACCAAAGGTTTCGATAATTTCAAATAAACTTCAAAAACTTTTTCCCCACTAGCATATCCATCAGCATTAAAATAATCATTAGTAAAAAAACTATTTTCCGCAAACGTATCAAAATCTGCGGTTGTTCCATGATATACAACTAATGGTCTGCCTTGTTCGTCAACAACTTTTGAATCGCCAAACCATTTATAGAAATTACGCAGGGCAGGTTCTGATTGTGCGATGCGTTCGCCGTTTGAATTATAAACTGTGCGTTCTTTTCCGTCTATGTTGATTGTTTCCCCTTCATAAACTGGGTTTTCTGCATCAAGACGTGCATTTTCTGCTGCAAGGTCGGTTTGATTCAAAATATCGTCCGGTATTGCATCAAAATCTATCTGGTCTTCCTGTGATGCGGTTTCTGGGTTTTCGCTTCTGTATGCAGCACGAACCAATCTGTCCCAAGTTGCATCGTCCATCGCATCTATTTGTGCTTGGGTATAACCATTACGCAACAAGACCATATCGCCACTGACAACATTTTGTTCTATGGCACTCAATGCTATGCGTTGTGCGTTTCTGCCTGCTGATACACCAACATCCTTGCCAATGAACCATTGCCAGTTCAGACGTGCAATGTCTTTTATCTGTGTGCCACTCATATCACGTGTTTTGATGCCGTTTTGTTGCAATATATCTGTGATATAATTCACATCGCCACCACGAATTGCAGCAATCGTGCTTGCTTTGCTTTGCATCGTTTTTTGATTGTAAAGCATCAACAGGTTTTTATCTTCGGTTGTGCCGTCAGTATTCCATTTGTCAGGGGTGTTTTCTTTGATAACCTGTGACATAATGTCGTCTGGGGTTTGCATCGCACCGTCTTTGTATGATTGTTGTGTCTGCAATCTTTCTGTATAACTTGCTATCGCAGATAATGATACATCCGGGTCAGATAACAGTAAATACGCAAAAGATGCCGATTGAAACGGATTTGCATCTCTGGTGGGTGCTGCCATCATTTCTGCAAAGTTGTCCATTGTCAGACCGTTTGCGATGCGTTTTAATGCGTTTTGAATATCTGTTTTGATGTCTGGGTGTATCTTTGCAACGTCTTTTATCTGGGTTGCGTTTGATAACAGATTCGCCCGGACAGATTCTGGGATTGTATTTCTTGCAAACCATTTGCGGTATGTTCTTGGTGTGTCAGATAACCAACCTTCCAAACCTTGTTGTGTTGGTGCTTCTGCGGATGCAATGAAATTCTTGCCGGCATCTATTGCCTGACCAACAACATCAACACCACCATTTTGTCTGCTGACAATCTTGTTTTCTATCAAATCTTCTTCGTCCAGACGTTTTATTTGGTTCTGTAATGCTTTGATTTGCAGATTCAACCGGGATTCTTGTTCGGTTTCGCCTTCCACACCTAACTTCTGGGCTTTTTTTTGTGTCTTGATAGAACGCAATTCTTTTAATTGGGCTTTCTTGTCTGCGATTCTTTGACGTAATACAACTTGGTCGTGCATATCAGGTGTATTCAATACCAACTGATTACCAATCGCTTCAATGTCCGACAGGTTCAAGATTGAATCTGTATCGGTCTTGAACATTGCCGCCTGAATCATAACCTGACGTGATAAATCAGATGCAACGGTTTCAACATAGTTTGTGCGTTGTTCCGGTGTCAAAAATGATAAACCTTGAACATTGTTTATCACGGTGTCAATCTTGACTTTCAAATCTTCGTATTTCTGCCCATAGTGTTTTTCCAACTGGTCACGTGTAATCAGTTCTGCGATGGTTGTTTTCTTTGCATCGTCAATCGCTTCAACTGCCATACTTTTTGCTGTGGCAGGGTCAAATCCTTGTCTGGTAAATAATTCGGTCAATTTGCCTTTGTTTGCATAATACATACCGAATCCCATAACACCACCGCCCAATGCACCATAGACAGCACCGGTCAAAGCATCCTTAAATACTTCCAATTCCCCACGTTCATTATAACCGGCAACAGAATCAGCGGCATATTCTGCATATTCTTGTAAAAATTCTTCTGCGGCTTCGCCCAATGCGGCTTTTCCGGCTTGTTTTAATGAACCCTTGGCAATCAAACCATTTAATACACGTTCAGCACCCATACCGGCTTCAATCGCAGCAGATACACCGGCATAAGCAAGGGCAATCAAATCGTCCTTCGCTGATTGGTCTTTTAATGAATAATCGCCTGTTTCCTGTGCATATTTGATTGCATAATCGCCTGTTTTGCGTCCAAACTCTTGAACACCACCCAAGGCAATAGGCACAGCAGCACCACCGGTTGCAACACCGATTGCAGCAGATAATGCCGCCTGACCGATAACATTGGATGCCTGAAACGCAAATCCACCGATTCCTTCACGATTCAACATCTCTGCACGATTCGCTTTGATGGATTCCAGATTGTGTGTTGCCAATGCAATTAAATCTTGGGCTTCCTTGTCGTTCAAATCCGGAAAACTGTTTTTCTTAAAAAACAAGTCAATTCCGGCACTTGCTTCAAGAAGTTGAGAACCAACTTGAACTAAACCCGAACCGATGTTTTCCATTGTTCCGGCTTCACGTGGTGCAAGATAATTTTTCACTTGGTCAATCGTGATGGTATAGTTTTTACCCATTTCTTCAACATCTTGGGTAAATTCCATTGGTTTTGCTTTCGCCCACGAATACGGATTGCCGTTGTCAAGTTCTCTGCTGCCAAACTGTGTTGTGTTTTCGTTGGCGATGTCTTCCAATGTGTATTCTTTTTCCATTTAATCCACCTTTGTTGTGAAAATTGCGTTCTTGTTTGTAAATCCTTTGAAATAATAAACCTTTCCCATATATTCATACGGTGCAGGTTTGCCTTCATTATACAATCTTTCAAGACGATTCCAATCAGATTCTGTCACACCATACGGCGATGCTTGAATCTTGATAATCTGTTTGTTGCCGGCTTCCAATATACTTTGGGCTTGGTCATAATCGCCAACTGCCGCCGCTGTGATTGCTGCCTGCATAACCTCAACTGCATAACTTCTCGCGTTTTCGTTGGCGCGTGCCACCGCTAATGACAAACTAGACATACCAAATGCCGCCATACGGCTTGTTTTAGGGTCTATCATTGTGTTTTGCCCTGCGATTTTCTGAAATGCAGGGTTATTGAAAGGCGATGTTCTGTCATTGACAGCGGTCATAACATTTAATGCTTCGTTGATTGCTGTTCCGGCAAATGCAGGTTGCAAGGCATCAGAAAAGTTTTTATCAACTAAGGTCTTTGATAACATTGTCATAAAGTCCTGTTGGTCTTCGTCTGTCAATTCGTTTTCACGTGCAAATGTAGAATACCCTTTAAGGATTTCGGTTGCAGCGGTAAATCTTGCTGCTTTACCTTGTTCCGAATCGTCCGTATTGCTGATTAAAGGTTCAAGGGCGGTCAGCATATGCGATAACTTGGTCGCACTTTCCACCTTTGATACAGTGGTATTTTTGGTCTTAAATGCTTTTTTCATTGCATCATACAGGTCGTCATTGACATACCCAGTATCACGCAAAGCATCCACAGATTCCAAGTCGCCATTTGCGATTGCTGTCGCCTGTGCAAATTCCACATTGTTTTTAATATCATTGTCCGCCATTTCTTTCAGTAATTTTTGACGGCTTTCAATGTATTTGCGTTGGTCTTCATAATCTTTCAGGGTAATACCGGTTTCTTCTCGCCATTTCTTTTCATTGGCAAATGTATTCGCATAAAAGTTTTTCAGGTATTCAGGGGACATACCGTTGATTGTTTCCTTGAATATCGTCATTGAATCATATTCGCCATTGGCAAGTTTCTTGCGGTCTGATGCACTATACACATAACCGTTGTTGGTTATCATTTGTGATGCACCTGCCGCTTGACGTTTCAACTGGGTAATAACTTCCGCAGAACGTTTGATGCCGTCTTCGTCATTATTGGCTTGTGCAGCATACATATTCGTATATGCCTGTTGCATCTGTGCGTTCCAAGCATCCAAATTGTTTTGTGCCAGTAATTTTGCCGTTTCGTTCTGTTTGGCTTTGATGTTCTTTTCAATGGTCAGAATTGTATTATTTGAATTTAATGCGATGTTTTCACGGACTTTATTCACAACACCCGGCAATAAACCTTGGTTTTGTGCCATTTTTTCCAGACCTTTTTCAACATCACGATTAAACCCTTCAATACTGGTCGGATTGTTTTTATATGCTTCACGAATCAGACGTTGTGATTCCAGTTTGATTCCAACTGCATAATTTTGCTGTGCAACTGTATCGGCAACAGAACCGGCAACCTTGGCAAGTGTCCCCAGTGTTGCAAATTTCGTTTTAACAAAAGTTCCTTCCGGCATTGGTGCAGGATTGCGATTGTATATTTTTTCTGCCATTTTTTACCCCTATATGAATAAACTTGCTGCGGTCAGCATACCCTGTGCAATTTGTAAATTGCCTTGTGTCTGTGCCGCTTTTTTCTGTTCTATTGCGTTGTATTTATCAACTGCGTTCTGAAATTTTACCGCCAACTGTTTTGAACGGACATCTTTGCCCATATCAGATAAACCACGTTCTTTTTGACCAACAATCGCACTTGAAGATAAATCAACGTTCTTTGCTGCGGAAATCATATCTAACTGTGCAATCGTATCACGCATATTTTCATATAACAGGGCTTCGCTTTGTTCCAGATTTATTTCACGCATCTTTGCTGTGCGTTCCACTGCATCCACACCGGCATTTGCATTTGCAAGGGTAATGATGCCTTGTGCGATTTCGGATGCGGCTTTAACACCGGTTGCGAACTGTGCCCTGTGTAAATATCTCGTTGTTTCTTCGTTGGTTTTTACCTGTGAATCACGAACCGCTTGTGGTGTTGCAGGTGTCGTAAATGCGTTTGGCACTTCCACTTGTGGTTGGGCAACAACACTTTCTGCACCTGCTGTGCTGACAACAGACATTGCAGGTTTCTTTGGGATTGACATTATTGTTTGTGTTGGGGTTGCCTTTGAATAACCACCACCGGTTGCAGATATACCTTCCATTGACACAGGGTCAATATAGGACATATTCGGATTCAAGGTTTTCACGATGTCAAATGATGTATCGGTTTCTTCAATCTTCCAAGTGTCCGGTTCAATCGGGGTGTATTGTGGGTAGCCCTTTCCAGATGTGCCAGTGCTAAATAATGATAATGCCATTTTTACGCCTCATAGTCAATTTCCACCGACATAATGTCAATGGGGTAAATGTCGTTTTCAATCACAAACCTTACGTCACGTCCTGGGCGGTTCGTTCTGATAAAAGTAATTAAATTGCCCTTCCTTCTTCCAAACTTTCCATTTATGGTTACGTATTCCGTTTTGCTTCTATCTGTCACTGCAAGTCCAATTTTGAATATTGTTTTGTACAGTTCCTTTGTTTCAATACCCACGTTTATTGGGTTTGATTCAAAAACAGAATGGATGTTATAACCCACCTCTGATATTGTAGCAGGAAATGTCGTTTGATTCAAGTTATATGTTCCACCAGATACGGTTCCGGATTCGACAAATATGCCATCGCCGTCATAGATGTTGATTTTCTGGCCGTTGTATATTGCTAGTCCGGTTATTGTCCCTGTGGTGCTGTTGTATGTCGGATTTGGTATCGCACAGGCGGTTTTGTATAATTCGCTTTCGCTTTCCAGCAACATTGTGCCGTTGCGTTCCACCAAGAAATACAACACCCTATCAACCTGAATGCTTTGTTTGAAATAAACATCGTCTGCACTTCTATCAACAAATGCTTGAATCTGTTGGTCTTGCAGATAGTTTGCGATGATCAACCGGCCGCTTGCAAGGCACAAACATATCAGGGTATCGTCTGTTGTTGAATACCCTTTGCGCAGCACCATATCTACGATTGGGCTGTCGAATATGTTTGTTAGTAATGATATTGACGGTGTTGCGTATGATGCTGATTCGTATGTGTATGTGAATCCGGTTATACCGAGTCCGTCACGTGGGACGAACAATGTCGAGCCGTTTGCAGATATAATCGGTTGTACCGAAGAAGAACCGATTTGTGAATTTCTCACGAATCCACTTGATTGTGATAATATTTCCCCGGATATCAACCATTCTGATTTATCTGTGAATATCTGCACACCTTGGTTTAACAAGATGTTTTGGATTTCTTCTTTTTCCGTTGAACCGATAACCAACTGAAATGCCAGATTTCCAACATTTTCATAGTTATTAAAGTCATTATACGAACCTTGAACAGAACATATTATCTGAATTGGGTTTCCCTTTGTTCCGCCGATTATCAGACGTTGCTGATAGAATAGGGCGGTCAATGGGTAATTTGATGTCCCTTCTGGGTTGTTTGGTGTGCCGGGGTAATCCGAATCGAACACCCTTTGCTTTGAAAACTGAATTGTGAATCCTGATGTGGTTGTTGTATTTACGAATGCCACCAATGTCGCAGCCGTCACTTTTGTGATTGTGATGGTCTGTCCTGATACACTTGAACCTGTTATATCATTTATGATTGCCACACCGGTTGAATTTTTTGCAATAACCCACAAACCAAGCAATTTATTCTTTGCATAGGTCAATGGGTCTATGCCGGCAGGTGCGGTCATTGAAAACCCGGTCAATGTGATTGTAATCTGTCCTGCGGTCGCAGATGGTGTGATGTTTCCTGAATAATCGGTATCTGCTGTGTAATCGTTTTGAACGATTTGCCACATTGTGCCGCTGTATGCGTAAGTTTTTGAATCTGCTTGATATTGCACCAAGTCCCCGGCACGTGCGGTATATGTTTCGTCTGCCCAGATTGGTTGTGGGTTATCTGGGTCGCTGTCGTCAATTCCACCATATACTTTTAATGTCCAAGGAAATGTTGCAGATGGTGTGGTTGGTGCATTTGGCAGGTATTTTGCCCCGATTGCGATGCCGGATGTGTCAGTTGGCAAACCACCAGAAAGCAATGTTGCAACCGGTGTTTCTGTGTATTCTTTGATGTTTGCCGCTTTCAAAATACTTTGTGCTTCAATCTCAAATAGCCCGATAGATATTGAATACGGTGCGGATGTGCCATTTACTTTCAGTTGCAATAATGGGTTTTCTCCACGTGAATAAATGATAATGTATTCGTTGGATTGTGCAACACCGGCAAGATTATAAGTCGTTTCGTCAAAGTATTCAGATACATCTATAACATTTGACACAACAGAACCATTGCGGACCAGATACATTTTCTGGGCTGTTCCGTCTAGTACAAGCAGGGTATCGATGCCGTCAGGTGTTTGTACCTGTAAGAGTTTGATTTTCTTGTTTGCGCCGAAGTTGTATTCGTATTTTGTGCTTTTGGATGTTGAAAACAGACCATATTTGCTGTTTTGGAAATTATGCACGGTTTGTCCGGATGTGTCCAGTATGCCAAGGTCGGTTCTTTCTATCAGTTCCGGTGCGATTTGCCCTTTAGACAGTTTTACGATTTTCTTTTTGTACTGTGTCATGTCGCCACCTTTTAATATATTTCGAATTGATGGATGGAGCTGCTTACCTCGTCATGATGTGCCATGTCGTAATCTTTGTTGGTTAATGTAATCCAGTCGCCTTGTGCTTTGGCCATTAGGAAATTCTTTCGGTCGTTTGATATACCGCCGATGTCGCTGGCCTCTGCTGCGATGAATATCATCAGATAGTCAATTACCCATGGGTCCAGGTTCTTTTCCGATACGTCTGCGACATATTCCAGCACGAATTGTTTCAGGTTGGTACGCATGGTTGTTCCGCGTGTATCTACGCAGTTGTGCGCTGGTGCCTGTCTGTTTGTGTCTGCCCAGTATCCGACCACCTTTAAGAAGTCGGCTGGCACGGTTGCGCTGTATTTGTATCTTGGGTCGCCTGTGCCGCCTTCTGGTTCTGTTGGTGTTATGGTCGCGTATTTTGTTGCGCTGCGCCAGTCATAGCTGGCCAATGCGCGTTTTTTTAATTGGTCATATACTTTAAGCAACAAGTCCTCTGGTGAATTTGTGACGACAGCTGTTGGGTTGTCATCGGTTCCAGCGAATTGTGGTTCGGTGTCGTATTCCCAGTATAACAACATTAACTGTTTCAAAAGGTCTTTTTTTGTTGTCATTTTATACCCCTTGTTTTTTTATCAGTTCGCGTTGTGCAATTGCATTTTCTTTGTTGGTGTCTATGGCCATTTGCGCCTGCACGTCGGCTTCTGCTGCCTGCCCTTCGGCTTCTGCTGCCTGGGCCTGTGCTTCGTCGATTTCTTCCTTGGTTGCCGTGATGTCTTGTGGTAATCCCATTGCTTTTTGCAGGGTTACGAGCATCTGGCTGCGGCGCAATGATTGGTATATTGCCTGTGGGTCAAATTGGCCAACAAAGCCAATGTATTGCGATATCTTGTTGATTGTCTGGGTATCGATGTCGCTGCCGTTACCAATCTGTATATCAACCATTTCGATGAATTGTTCGTATGGTATTGTCAGCCCATATTCCTGTGCTTTTGTGCGGTACAAGTATTCCACGATATCTGTTACGATATCTTTTATCACGTCTGTCAGTTTTATCAGGGACGCGTTTATCATTTCGTCCTGTGGGTTTGTTCTGGCATATACTTCTGCCGCTGTCATGTCTTTTGGATCCGCTGGCAGGGTGTAATCGAGCATGATTTGTTTGATTTCCATTTCCTCGCGCTGGATTTCCAACTGGAATCTGTTTGCCTGTTGCGACAATTGGACAGGTATTACTTGGTTTGGGTCGCCGTTGGTTCTGATTATTCCGCCTGGTTTGAACGTGATGTTTTTATCAAACAATGCGTTGTTCTGGGCTATGAACATTGGGAATGCGAACGGCAACAGTTCCAAATTCGCTTTTATGTATGCGTTTAATCTTTGCAGGGCTGGTAATGCTTTCAGTCCTACACCATCACCGTATGGCATGTCTGCTGGTTTGTCCCAGTGCATGATTTTATATACCGGTTTCTTATATATGCGTGACAGTATGATTTCGCCGTCCTGGCGCAGATAATATTCGTATTTCTGTGTCTTTTCGTTGAAGTACATTATGTCCTGGAACGGTAATTCTGTCATTTCGTTTTCTTTTGTGACGATGTGTTTGCCAATCATTGTGCGGTTCTTTCTCAGTTCCGGGTATGTTGCGAATGCTGTGACCGGACACATTTTGAAGTCGCGGACGACCGATTGTTCGTTTTCCAGGCCGAGTTTTACGTCAATAAGTGGGATGTTGATGTATTTCAGGCCTGTGATTGTTTGTTGTCTTAACAATACCGCGGTTCCGAGTATCAGGTCGTAGTATGATTCGTTCAGGACCTTGTCCAGTTTGATTTTGTCTTTATATTCATTTACATCGTCTGACAATGATGCCAGGAAGTCGCGTAATTCTTGTTTGTACGCATCATTTACGTTGTCCTTTGGTGCCAGATTGACCCATGGTTTTTCGAACGGTGTAAGGCGATTTTGTACGCGTGCGATGAATATCTGGCTGCCCTGTCGGCCTGCTGTTGTAAATAATGGAATCTGTTTCAATTCCTCTGGTAATCCTTTTTGCCGCCAGATATAGTTTCTGTTTGGTATGGTGTATGCTCCAACCGTCCAGAACGTACTGTTCCACGAAGTTTTGAACGTGTTTGCGCTATTAACAATTTTGTCTAATTGCGGTTTGGTCAGCATTTCCAATCCTTTTGTTTTAACCTAAAACAATTCCAGAAACATTTTCCGCATTTGCTGCGCCTTTAACTGCACTGCCTTTCAAAACTGGGATCAATTGTTTTTTCAAACCTTTCAACTGGGCTGTGCGTTCTGCTGTTGCCTGACGTTCTGCTTCTGCTGCAGCTGCGTTAGCTTCTGCTTCTGCTATAGCCTGTTCGGTTCTTGCCTCGTATGTATCGTGGCCTTGTTTTGCGCCATAAGCACCTGCTGCAACACCTGCGGCTGCGGCATAACCTGCAACTGCGCCTGCGCCTGCGGCTGCACCTGCACCGGTTGCCCCTGCTGCTGCACCTGCTGCGCCTGCTGCTGTGGCGCCTGCACCGATACCAGATGCGCCCAAAGCACCTGCTGCGGCACCACCGGTCAAAATTGCTGCTGCGGCGATACCGGCAACGGTTACCCCTTGTCGCCAACCTTTTGTCCATTGATCATTGAAAATATGTTTATCTATTTCGTGGCCAGCTTTTTTTGTAATTCCCCAATTCATTGGATTTGCTTCATGAAACATTTTTTTGAAGAACGACATTTTTATACTCCTTATTTTATATAATAAAAATATAAACTGTAAATTTGTATTCTAATTATATTTTGGGTGGGTATATTTCAACCCACCCTTGGTATTAAGATAATGCGGCCAATGTGATTACACCAACATCTGAAACTTTTGCAACATATGTTGTGCGTGTCAAACCAGTGATCTTACCACTTGTCAAAGCAAACAAGTTTTTGGTGACGATGTCACCCTCTTTGATACCACTTTCTGCTGGGAAATAACCGGCAGTTGTGATATCCTCGGCTGCTTTTAAGTTGTAGTCATAATGCACTGGTGCTTCAGGTGCGATATGTGCAGATGTGGCGACTAATTTTTTGTGATCGTATGCCATTTTTTTTCCTTTTAAGTTATGGCAGGGCAGTTACCCACCCTGCCGGTTAATTAGAACGGCAATGTGCCAGACATTTTGATACCGATAACACCTTTCTTGTCGATGATTGTTGCACCGCAAGAACCGTTTGCCTTGAAGACAATCGGGTTACCTTGTTTTGTTTTGTCGATGAACACGTCGCCTTCGATGTTTTGATTCATACCGAATCCAACACGGTCACGGATCCAGGCATAACCTGTTGCTGCACTATTGGCTGTTGCAGGCAAACCAACAACATTGTCGCCGCCTTTTTGACCCATAAATGCAATGTTCCAACCACGCCAAGGATACCATATCAAAGAGTTGGTATCTGCAACTGGTGCACCCGGATTTGCCAAAGCACGACCTTGATACAAAGACCAAATTTCATAAAATTTAGCATCTTTCTTCAAAGCATTTTCTGCTTGGGGTGGCAATAACAAGAAACGGTTGCCATCTGGCCAGTTATTTACACGAGCCATTGTGTCCAAGTCTGTCATGAAATCGACATCGAATGTGTCGGAAGATGTACCCAATTCCATGTTGGTGTCATCGTATTGAGCCAATGCTGTCAAGATGACATCTGTGAAACGGTTTTCAATCTTGTTCATGACCTTTTCAGCTGCCGCTGCGCGTAAGCCTGCTGCGCTGTTTGTGGATGCCAAGACAAATGGGTCTAACGAAGTTGCCCCTTCGTAAGGCACGATGTCGGCTTCAACAGTATCAGCAACCAATGGGTCTGGTATTGTTGGCGAACCAAAGTTTGTTGCAGATGCTATACCATCCGTATCAACCAATGGCCAGCGGATCGTTTTACCAACGACCACACCTTTGTTATTTGTGACGGCACGTAAACCGCCGACTTTGTTATGATACAGGCGAGTCAATTCTTCGACGAAGAATTTGATATTCAAAATACCTGTATTTACGTCTACTGGATTCATTTTATTTCCTTTTTTTGTGTTAGTTTATGTTTTTAACAATTTTCGGAAAGTTGTCCCAACAAAAACGGGTCGCTTGCGCGGTTGTCCTATTGTACAGGTTTTTCTTTATTCGTATTATAATGCATTTTGCAGATAAATTCAACAATAAATTAAATGATTTCAATCGTGACGATGTGTTTGCTGCATGCTGGTTCAAGTATCGCCATCAGTTTTTTCATTGTGTCGCGTGATTGTGTGACCATTCCTTTGATGGTGTTTCGGCCCACAAGGATGCAGCCCTCGGAATCTTTGGCTGTGTTTCCGCTGTGTATGCGCACCCCTGAGAAATATGGCACATTCAACAGCTCTGGCAGCTTTTTTTTGAATCTTGGCGACCAGGTTATGACCACCCTATATGTTCCAAACGGTATTGCTGTTTCGCCTGGTATCTTTTTTCCGTCCATTCGCACTGTGTCCTCGCATGTGTCGCAGAAGTATTCGCCGTCAATGTATAATTTCCCGATGGTGTATGTTGGTCGTAATGCGATGCGTTTCAGTGTCAGTTTCATTTAAGGACCTTTTTTGCTATGAGTGCTGCAAGTATAATTCCTATGAATCCTGCTATCAGTTTCCAGCGCAGGGTTTTTTCTTGTTCGGCCGCTATGTCGCGCTGTGCTGATGCTTTTGCTGATTCAAGGCTGCGTATGTCGTCATTGTATTGGTTTATGGCCATTTCCTGGCATTGTTCCAGTGTTGTTGTCTTTTTTATTGTGTGAATTGCTGCTTGTGTTGAGAATATTGCGTTGTCGATTATTGTATCTGTTGCGGTTGTTTTTGCGCATCCTGCGAGCATTAGAATTGAAAATATGGCTATTATTTGTTTCATCTGTGTTTTCCTTTGTTTGCCATGCCACCGCACCGGATAAAGTTCAGTTTTTTCCATATTTCGTATTCCTCTGGTGTCAACGATCCTTTTTCCTGGTTGCATTTGTCGCAGCATATTACGATATTTTCTGGTTCGTTTTTTCCGCCGCGCGATTTTGGTATTTTATGATCTCTTGTTCTGTGTCCTTCGGGGATTGGTTCAAGGCAGTATGGGCATATTATGGTCGCCAGGTGTTGTTTTGTTATGGTGTGCCATTTTGGGTTTTTATTCTTTTTTTGCTTTTTTGTTGCCATTTTTTCCTTTCCCTTTTTGTATATCTATTCCTGTTGTGTCTTTGATTTTCTTGAATGACAATTGTGTTAAATAGTCAAATGCTTTTAATCCTGTGATGTCGCGCAGGTTTTCCAGTATAGAATACACCTCAAGGCCGGCGAATACCGTGCAGGCCATGCGGCCCAGCTGTAATGTTCCGGCGATATATGTTGGCAGTATCAGTTGTTCCAATGTATGTATTGCGATTATGGCCACGCAGTATGTTATGGTTTTTTTGACAATCTTTGATAGTTTTGCGCTTTCTCTGCGTTGTCCGCGGTATGGTGCGGCGATGAATCCTGTGATTGTGTCCAGGACCATGCATATCAACATTCCGACAAGGGCTGTGTGGATGCTCTGTGTGAACGAAACCAGCGCACCCCAGGCTGCGTATATTCCGCTTGTTGTTGTTAGTGTTATTTTATGCATACCGCTTTTTCTCATCCTTACCACCTTATTATACATAAATACGCAAATTAAATCAATACTTTTTATTGACATGTGCAGAAAAATATCACAACTATGTGATTGTTGAATTTACCATCTAAACAGGGCTAGGTTTTATTCTAGCCCTATTTTTAATACTTTCTGTCGTCAGATCCGCCACGCATGCTGTCATAATAACAGGCTTTTGATAGACTTTTATCTGCGGAAGAAATATCTTTTAGAATGTCGCTGGCATCCATCATCTGTTGAATTGTCAATTCGCTGGACGATTCGAACATTTTATGAACTTTGTTCAACAAAATTCCAATATGTTCGTATATTGCTTTGCGCATTTCGTGTTTTTCTTCATGTGTCATTTCTCGTCCTTTTTGTTTTGAGTTTTTAACTCTTTCAAGATATTTGTCATATACTCGAAAGTATCAAAAGGTTTGGTTTGAATCGTTTGAAAGGCATTTGTAATATGGAACAAATTTTCTATATTCGCTTTTGGTGCCAATTCAATAATTCTGTCCAGTAATGCGTTTCTCGCTTTTTCAATCTTTTTTTTCATTTTTATTCTCCATCAGTTGTTGTTACCGCAGGTGTAGCATTTGCCAAAGCATCAGCAATAGTGCAACAAACATTTACCAAAGTAATGTGTGTTCCTGCTGCCGTTCCTACGATGTATTTACCGTGATAACGTTTGCGTGGACATAATCTGTCTGTCCGGATTGGATAACCCCACATATCTAAAATAGGCACAGCTGTTCCGTTTATTGTTACGGTATAAGGCACAGGCGCACCTGTTATAATGTTGTTAGGATTCAAACAGATAACCAAATCAAAATCGTCAAATGTAGAGATGTTGTTTGGGTTTGTGACAGTTAGAACGCCAGCGGTAGTTAAAGCAGTTCCACGATGTAAATTTCCACAATTACAATTCATTTTTTATCCTTTTTTATTGACAAACAAATCGGAGCAAAGTAAGCTTATTAATGTCTAGTTAGCAAACTTACTTTGTTAATTTATCTGGGGATTTTACTCCCCAGATTTTTTTAGAATCCGCAACCGCAACCGTTGCAACCGCCACAGAATGGTGATTGTCCTGCGTTATACGAAAAAGTTGTCGGATAACGCACAACACCAGCAACTGCATTGTTCAATTCTAATTGGTTGATACGACCGCGCAATGCTTCCATCTTGTTTTCGGTGATTGCATCCAAGATTTTCTGCGTTTGACCAATTGTGACAGCATTGATGTCATTTGTGTTTTTCAATGCATCATAACGATTTTGTGCAGATGTTTCTTGTATCAACATCTTGGTATCGCAGCAACACGCGTTTTGGTTAGCCAATACTTGGGCGACCTGACCTGAAACACCATAGATGTCACGTGTCAATTCGCCGTACTTGTCCTGAATAACATTTAAGTTATCGTGGAAGTTTTGGTTGACCGCCGCCAAGATTTCTCTTTGATTCGCCATCGTGTTTTGGTTGTCAAAGCCTTGTTGCATTTGGTTTTGAATTGCTTCCGTGCCGAATTGACCACGACCGCCCATACCCCAAGCACCACCGCCCATCAACAAGACGATAAGCAAGATTGCGAACAGACCGCCGTCACCGCCACCAAAGCCAAAACCGTTTCCACCGTAAGGATAGCCACCCCAACGGTTTCCTAATACTGCACCCATATCAGCGGGTGTCATTGCATTTTCTGCCATAGTTTTTTCCTTTTGGTTTAATTGTTAAGTCACCCCAATAAACTACGAAGTTCTGGGGGAAGTTGATTTAAGTCAAACCCGTATGATTTTGCTGTATTTATGATAGTCTGCCGCTGTTGTTCAGGCGTTTTTCCAGCCATCATTTGTTGCACAGTTTTCATCAACGGGTGATTTGCAAATTTTCCTTGTATAAACATATTAAGCAACACTTGTGGATTCATTTTTAACCCCCATATTTGCTAGTAAGTTCTTGATTTCAGTAATATTATCAGCGATGACTTGGATTTCTGTCTTTTCTTTCTTTCCGTCTATCAGCGCATAAGTATTAAGTTCTACATTTCCGTCTAGGTTCATCTGTCTTACATAAAGTTCCTTACCATCGCTGTTGATACCAAGGTATATTGTATTCGGCATTACAGGCATATTTGCCAATTCATTAGCGGACTTGACAGAATAAGTTATTACCTGCCGTTGTGCCGGTTGTGATATACTTTGGATTGGTTGTGGCATAGCCCTTTGTTGATAAGGGTTATAACCATTAAAATTACTAAATTGTTCATACATAAAAAAACTCCTATGTTTTTACACATAGGAATTATGGGGGATTTTCAATATAAATGTTATGCTCATAAAACTGCGGGCTAAACTGCACCAATCATACGGTCTATAACCCCTTTATGCTTTTCAAATACTCGTCTTGGTGCTAGATATAATGTTTCAGCAATCTTTTCAAATTTCATAGGGTTGTCGCCCATATATCGTAATTCCATTATTTTTCTAGCGGTTGCATCATCTGTTAAATCTTTAATCCAACGCATAAAGTATTCTGGGTATCTCTTGGCAATTCTACGCAAGAAAATATGAGTAAGCCAAAAAGATATTATTCTATGCTTTGCGTTTTGCATTGTTGGTTTTCCTTACTGCTAACTTTGGTCTAACAACACTTATATGTGGTCGCTTAAAACCCGTTGTTGTGTAAGATACTTTTATTCTTTGTCTAGCCATTTGTCAAACTCTGGTTGTTATCTTGTCCATCTTGTGTCATTTCAATACTATGCGTTGTTAGTGTTGTGGTTTTGTTTATATAATGCAATAACAATCCACCAAAAACTATTATCACAAACACTATTAAAACCGCCATAACTTTGAACACCGACCAAAATAATTCCACATTTAGATTAGGTTCTTTCATTTTTAATCCTTTTTTTCTCGCCAACCACTAGAAAAAATTGCTTTCATTTGTCGTTCTGCGCCTGCTCTGGTTTTATAAACTTTACCACTCTTTCCCCATTTATAACCCCCAGAAACTTTATGTATCGGCATATTTTCCCCTTTTTTTAACTTGCTGCCATACCACAAACGAACCAATCTTTTGTTCCTGCGTTTGCAACATTTACCGTGCAAGTGAATCCCGTAGTTGTTTTAGCCCGCCACCCAAAGGTTGACCAGTATTGGTTGGCAAATGTAGTCTTTGCGGCATTTCCTAATGTTAGTTGCACCTGATAGTTATTGTTCGCCATAGTAACAGGTAAAGTTACAGACAAGTCCTCTGATGACGAAGTATCTGTTCCCCCTTGTTCAACCCAACCATCTGCATATTTACGATACCAAGTATAATTATTCTGGGCTGTTGGTGCTTGGAACGCAATTACCCTGTGCGGGTCTGCTGTTCCGGCATCAAGGTCAATCGTAGTATTTCCGCCCTGATTGGTTGTAAATGTTCCTTTGGTCGTTCCGCCTTGCGTGATTGTAATTGTTCCGTTGCCAACATCACTTGGTTGAACCGCTGACCTTGCTAATGAAACATCGTTAGTCGTCACTCCTGAATTTATAGATGCCCATTGTTGCGCTGTAAATGACGAATTATTTAATGCATATTCAAAAACCCAACTTGCAGGGGTTGTTGATGTGGTATATTTATAACGATTATAAACAGTATTTCCGGCAGAATCTGTCGCAACAACAAAACCATAATCGTTTTCATCAGCCGTCACTGCTTCTAATTCTGCCAAAGAGTTATATGTTCCACGAAATGTCGCTGTTGATGTAGCAATAGAACTATTTACAAAGTTTTGTGTTGCTGTGCTTACAGGTTTATTCAAATCACTTGTATTATCAACATTTCCTAACCCTACTTGTGCTTTTGTGACCTGATGCGGATTGTTTGTATTGCTTGTATGAGTTGTTAAATTTCCACTAGTTGTTTGCGCTATACTTTTTGCATCACTTGCATTTTGTTCGGCTTGCGTTATTCTTGTATCAAAGGTGCCAACAGTTTCCGCTGTATCTTCTGCAAGTTCTTTCGCATCGATAGCATCTTGTTTCGCATCACTTGCATCACCTTCGGCTATTGTCAATCTGTCATCAAAAGTATCTACCTTATCACTTGCCGCTTGTGCAATATCTTTCGCATCTTGTGCTACTTGTAATGCTTCGTTTGCTGTTGCTTCTGCGTTTGATTCAGCATCATACCAAACACCATCGACTTTATATTGTAATCTGTATTGAACTGTTAAATCTTCCAATACTGTTTCTAGCCGTCTAAACTCTGTAATATCGGCTGATTTTGGCATTTTAATAAAATTATTGCCGTCTGCTGACACTTGTAAATTTCCGCTAACTATTTGGAAATACAAACCTTTCTTTAATATTCTAGCATTATAATCAACAACCACACTTGCCCCATCATCGTCTGGGTGTAATAAATCTAATTGCCAAGGTGTTCCCTGTAAAATCTGTGTTGAAAAACCGTTTGCTTTTAATTCTTGAATCATAGCCACGATTTTAGACAGTATATTTTCTAATGCTTTGGCATCATAACCTTGTAATGTTCTAAATGGTGTATCTTGTAAATCTGGGGTTTCTCTGTAAATACAAACTAAATCTGTATCTAACGGGGCTGTTTCACTTTCCCCAAACACCACTTTATGAGAATCCAAATCAACGCTAAAAACAGGGACATAAGTAGAATCATCACTATGTTTAACTATAACTTTAATAAAGTTTTCACTAACTTCTTCAAACAGATAAGAAAACTCTTTTGTTTCCCCATCGCCCAATACAAAAGTCGGCTGATATTCTCTAACAAGTGTCATTTTTACACCCCTGTTTTAACCCATAATTTATTTTCCACATCTGCTGTATATGTGATTTGATTGGTTTTAATGCCAAGTTTTGGTCTGTCCTTGGAAATCATAAATTCACAATGCCCATTAACACGAATGTCATATGTTTTGCCGATTTCAAACTCGGTTTTCATCGCTTCTTCAAAGTGTTTCCACAATCCATTTGTTGTGATGATAGTATTTTCTTTCATATTTTACTCCTTATGACAATGATACCGACACGTTGTTGTCAAGTCCTTGAGAATCAACTTCTTCAACAGACGCAACAACACCTTTCATATACTTTGCTTCCAATTCCAACCCCGTCAAACTAGCCTGCGTGATTTCCAGTGTGTTATCGCCCTGTGTCACTTGTAATGTCTGCCCTGCTACGACTTCCGTTGTCGGTGTTCTTATAGGATATACTATGATTACAGGTGTCCCTGCGGCGGCTTGTGCAGCCAACCAATTTTTCCATTGGGTTTGTGTTGAAAACTGCGTTGTTGCACCAAAGGCTATCGTATATTCAGGACCTTTGTTCACAATAAATGCCAACCCTTGTCTGTCGCCAGTTCCAGGTTGTGTAGATGTGCTATCAAAATGAGAACACATAATCGTTCTGTCAGCGAAGTTGCCAGTCCCTAATGTGTTTGTCAATGAATAGCAGTTTGTTGCGGTTGCAGTTTCAAAGTTTTCGTCCCCTGTCAAAACTTTAACCCCGACCTTTCTTGTAATAACCCCGTCAAGTATGCTCTGAACATCGGTATAATCGCCAACTGCTAACAATGGCTCGCAGGTTGCGCTATTGCCGATTGTGTCTTCAATCGTTTCCACTGTGCCGTCTGCGTATATTTCGGTCATATATGATACCTCATAACCCATTGAAACAGGTGTGCCTGTGCCTTGGGGTTCCAAGAACGTGCCTGTAAATGTTTCGTAATAACCAATTTTGCCGTCAGACACACGTTCGCAAGGTATGTATTTCAATCTGTTGCTAACGGTTATATTACCAATGATATTGCCATCGTATTTGGGTGAAGACGAATTAGGCAACGAACCAATCCGGAACGTATCCGTGGTTTCAAAGTCTTCTGCATCGTATGTGACATCGTTTAAGAATCCGTCTGTGCCTGTTGGTCCCATAACCAATGTTCTTGTGCCAGTGCCATATCTCGGTCTGCCTAACTTTGTTCCGTGACGCAAATATGAATTATTTGTTGCCCCATTACCATATATATACAATGAAAAATTACGGGCATCGTCGCCTGTTCCTGAATATGCACCGATAACATTTTGTCCAGCCGTTTTTGTGTTTGACAATCTTATTGTTAAAGTGTCCGAACCATATAATTTTTCGTTGGTTTCGTAGTATGTGTCAGAGTCATAAGTAATACCCGTCAACCGTTTATACCCAACTGGCAATTCGGAATCTTTGACTTTCAGAATACCGTTGTTGCAGGTTATTGTTGCAGGTGCGTCTGGTGTTGGTGTGCCACTCAATTCTGTGCCACCAAATGCCTTGACATACTGCAATGAGTTAGCGATTGCGTCGGGCAGAGATAAGGGCGGAACACCTTTAACAATTTCTTCAATAGCACCCGCACCAATTTGATTTACTAACTGGGCTGTGTGTGTTTTACCATTATCTGTAAATGTGCAAGTGCTTGATACTCCGTCATAATTTGGGGTTGCATTTATTAAAACACATCTTAAAGCACGAACAGTTTTTCCATCTACAACAACTGTTTCATATAAACTTGGCACATCGTCAGGTGTTCCTGTTTCTGTTGGTTCTACTACATTTAATGTTCTGTGGCCATCAACAGTTGAATATAGACAAGGCACATCGTCATAATTTACTGTTCCACTAACCGCAACACACAACATAACTCTTTGAGTTTTACCGTTTATTGTGACACTTGCGTATTTAGAAGTTGGTTCATCATCATAAGTTATAGACCCATTATAAAATTTAACAATACTAGCAACCTGTGTATTTGGTGCTACATCTTTAATTGTTGCTACATCTGATGAGATTTCATATTCAACTGCCATAACTTTATACCCCTTATTTTAGATTATCATTTTTGCCTTGCTTTTTCAATCTTTTTTTTGATGCCTTTTTAGGTTTTTCTAACCCTAAATCAACCTTAACATCTGTCAATGCTTCCTTGTGTAATTCATTAACGACTTTTCTTTTCTGGTCTATATCTAACCGTTGATATTCAGGATTATCCGAGATGTTTTCAAGTTTCTTGGTAAAATCTTTTCTAACCCGATTTACTGCTTTTTTATAAGCAACTGTATCTTTACCAAGTTCTTTTAATTTACTATTACCTTCACGATAAGACAATGGCTTACCTGTTTCAGCAAATTCATATCTAACTTCATCTGCACCTGTTGGTTCTATATAATCTTTAATACGACTACCAGTAGCCAAGTTAAATACCGTATCTGTCTGTGGGATAACTTCGCCTGTTTGAGTGCTTGTTCTTTCAGGTAATTTTTTTCTTAAACCCGGTATTTTCGCTTTCATTTTATCATACCAGTTATTCCAAGTTTCACGCTTTGATGTATCAGCAATAGATGCAATCTGTCCAAGTAACGCAGATACAGGTATCAAACGAACTGACAATTCTTCAATCTTATCACTTGCCAATTCTGCCACACCTTCCCACTCGCCTTTCATTTTAGACATATTTGTAAATGTATCATACATAGATTGCAATTCGCCAACACCGGGCAACAAATCAACACTACTTACTATTGCATTTGTCCAAGCATCAGAAGAGAAATTACCCCGTCTGGCAATCATATACATCTTTGCATATTGTGAGCCAATACCGAACAAATCCAAATCAACCCACTTATCGCCCAATCTTACAGCATATCCATAAGGTGCGTTGCGATTCGTTCTAATATCTTTATCTTTGGCGGTCTGTCTATCATAACCCAATACATAATCGTCATCATCGCCACCCAAAGCAAACGACAACAATATCAGTATTCCAATCACATTTTTAATTGCGTTCTTTGTTTCGGGCAACACTTCTTTCCACGCTTCTTTTTTCATTTCTGCTGTGGCGGTTTTATCAAATGTGGTTGCTATTGCTTTGATTGACTTTGGTGTATTTCTGACTAATCCCAAAGAATAATTCAATACAGTATCTTCTGCGATATTAGCAATCGTGGTAGTAAACGGCATAATTACATTACCCAAACCAGTTTTACCGCCAAAATTCAACGCCTTTCTAACTTTGTTGATTATTTCGGCTGTTCTAGTATTTTGAGTAAATGTTGCTTCTTCCCCTTCTTGAACTGCCGCTTTTCTAATCTTTAATCCGTCAATAGTAATTGTTCTTGGGTCTGTATTTAATGCCTGATAGAACAATTCCTTGGCACGCTGTTTAACTTGTTCTGCTGTCCAGTTATTTTTCTTACCTTCTTCTCTGGCTTGTTTTGTTGCCATAGAATCAACCGCTTGCAAGAACACAACACCCTTATTCATAGTATCCATCAAACCTAATGCGGTCAATGGCACACGAATACCTTTACCCAAGACACTTTGTGCTTCATAAAACTTTTCAGCCCAGATTGTTTTATTATCAAAGAAATCACGCAGAGAAAATATATTATAACCTGTTTTTATCTGTGTAATCAAAGCACTTTTGATAATCTTTGCTTTTTCTCTGGCTGATATTGTTCCAAATGTCCAGTTATTTATAGCCAATGCGGTCAAGTGTGGTATCATTTGCACCCAAGTAGATTCAAGATTGAATACATTGGTTGCAGGATTCCACAACATATTCGCCATCATATAACTGTTAGCAGCATCAGCAAATGTTCCCAAGTATCTTGTTGGCAACTGACTATTCATATAATTATTCAGTTCGTTTTGTGCTTCTAACACTTTAATTGGGTCTATTGCAGATGTTTTATTCTGTCTAACATCTTTACGGAAATCTGCTATTGCTTTCTGCACTTTTACAGCACGCTTTCTAATTTCACGAACTTGTTGTCTTGTTGGTTCAAGTCCTAATGCCTGTTTCAATGCACGCTTTGCTTTACCACGATATGCCTTGATAGATGCCCGTCTTTTCTGTTGTTTTCTGATTTCCCTTGCCTGTTTTCTTTCTTCCTTATCTTCAATCGTTTGGAAATCTAATTTACTTGATTCGTCTTTATTCAAAGATCCGATAGTTCTAACCGCTTCATCTTGTAATGCGGCATAAACCATTTCCCTTTCTTCGTCTGTTTCTGCGTTCAAGAAATCTTTTTCATACTTGGCAACCAATCTATTCATAGCAGCATCTAAATCAGCCACAGCGGTCTTTTTATTACCGAATTTAGCCCTAGCCAACTGTTCTGCTTTCGCTATATTTAAGGTTTGAATTGCGTTAGTAAATGGTGTATTTAATGTTCTTGCCGCTTGTAATCTTTGTGCAGCATCAGAGAAATCGTCAGCGGTTTCTTCAATCAGTGCTGTTGCTTCCATTTCACGCCCAGCATCTAACAATTTTTCTGTTAAAGCACTACGCAAGAAATTCGGGTCAATCTTTTCTGGGTAGGTTTCATTGTCCAAATCTTCTAACGCCTGGTCTAAACTTACTGTTTTCAAGTAATCTTCAACCATTTGTTCTTGGATTTCCCAAGATGTAGATTCGTAAGTTCTACCACCCAATTCTTGTGCAATCTTACCCTTTGATTCTTTCTGTTCGCCACCACCGATTTCTTTTTTACCGATAATCTGTTCGTTAGAAATACCTGCTGATTGTTGAACATCCATCAGGTTAATTTCATTATCAGCGGTCTTGAACGATTCGCTATTTTTAACATTTTCCCTGATAGTTTCGTTTTCTTGGTCTGCCTGCATAACTTCTTTTTTATCTTCGGCATCTTTACGCAATCTTTCAACGACAACTTCGGATTCAACAGGGTCAGAATAGGTTTCATAGATAGATTTCTTAAACCAATTTTTAACATCATCGTTTAATTTAATTGGTCTGCCAAATTTATCAGTTAAACCCTTTGCTTCATCTAATTCAAAATCATAGTGGTCTAATACAAAATCTCTAAAATCGCCCAGAGATTTCTTTAATACCAATGGCACTTGTTCTTCGCCCAAGAATCTTTCATAAGCACGAGCAAATTTTTCACTTGCTGCTTTATCTAAATACTTATCGTCTGGGTCAATACCAAGCCATTTTTCCACAGCAGACCATTGGCGCATCCACTCTTGACTTGCTTTACCACTTCTAGCCCACTTAAAGTTCTTTTCAATCCAGTAATGCGCAAATTCGTGTGGGAAAGTAGTGACATTTGCACCAGAACCTAATGTAATACTACGAGTTCTTGGGTCGTATGCACCACCTTTACGAGATTGCTTTTGTGTCTGATAATAAATATTCCCAGTATCACTACTATAAGTTCCACGGTTATCTACTGATTTGATTTGGGTTGGCTCAAATGCAACGATTTCCAATTCGTTTCCACCCCAAACTTTCGCTATAACCCCATCAAATCCTTTTTCTTTTGAATCTTTTGGGTATTCTAATTCTTTAACCATATTTGGATTTTCTAACTTTACATAAACAGGCATTGTTATTGGTTCGCCACGCTTTGCGCCCCATTTTGTTGCAACTTCTTTATCTGTTGTAAAATAGAATCCTTGTCCATATATGGCTGTTCCGGTGTTCTTTCCACTTTCGTCAATACTGAAAGTATCAAACTTACTGCTTGTTCCATGATACACAACACGTGGTCTGCCTTGTTCGTCAACAACCTTTGAATCGCTAAACCACCGCCAGAAGTTAGTTAATGCTTCTTTTGACTTTGCTATTCTATCGCCATTGGAATTATAAACTGTGCGTTCTTTCCCATCTACTTCTATTGTTTCCCCAGTATATTCAGGGTAAATAGCATCTAGCGATTCGTTTTCGTCTGCTAAATCTTGAAACTGTAAATCATCCGGTATTGCATTTAATTGTTCTTCGGTCAATTCTGGTTCTTGTTCCTGATTTTCTTTACGATATTGAGTTAATACTGCACGATTCCAAGTTTCATCATCCATAGAATCTATCTGTTCTTTTGTATAACCTGCACGAGTTAATACAGCATTTCCAGATTCTACATTTTTTTCAATAGCAGATAACGCAACTCGTTTATCAGATGAACGCATAGATTCGCCTAAATCCATACCCTTAAATAATTGCCAGTTTAATTTCGCCAATAATTTTATCTGTGTTCCAGACATATTACGAACTGCAAAACCATTATCAGACAACACTTTACCAATAGTTTCAACATTACCTGATTTAATCGCTTTTGTTGTTGCTATTTTTATATTATTCGTTGATTTTACTTGTTCTTTCAGCGACTTTTCAACCTGTTTTGCAATCTCTTTGGCGGATTTTTCATCAAGTTTAACTCTCTGTTCTGCTTCTTTGGTTTGTTGTGCAGATTCAGCACGAATCCGTCTTTCTCTTGCCCTTTCAGCACCTTCTGCCATTTGGTCTGCCAACCGTTGCGCCCTTTGTGCTTCTCTTTCAGCATAAACCGCATTTAACAACGCTTGTCTAGTTTCTTCGGCTTGTCTTTTTGTTTCTTGTGCGTAATCTTCCCCTTCAAGATAATAAGTTCCTGCAATAGTAATACCCTTTAATCTTGGGGATTCTGACAACGGTGTGCCTTGTTCCAAAGATTCTATAACGACTTTATCTGTTTCATCGTGGGCAACCTGTTCGACATATTGTGCCAATTCATCTTCGGTCAGGTTTTCAAACTCACTACCTTCGTCTGTATCTTTCATAATATCCATTTGATAATCTATTGCTTTTTTAACATTATCACGGATATTTTCATAGATTTTACCTTGATATTGTGTTGCATCTGTGAAATCTACAATCTCTTTAACAACATCAACAGACACTTCATTTTCAATATCTTTTACTTTGTTTTCTGCAAATTGGCGAACTTCTTGCTCTGTCTTATTTGGTTTTTGTGCCATAATAACATCAACCAAATCATTGACATTTTTATTGTGATAGTAATTGAAATATGCTGTTCCTATTGTGCCTTGTGTCCAACTGCCAGCAACACCGTCAATCACATTATATGGTATATTATTTATCACATCCATAGCAGATTGGTTGCCTTTCACAAATTCAGACACATCGTTGATTTCGCCCTGTGTAAATTCTTGAACAAAACCGTTTCCCCACTCTCCCCACTTTTTAACTGCTCTCGGGTTTTTAATAAACTTGTTGAAACCCATTTTTTCTACGACATTTTGTGTATGAGTGCTGAAAGCATCCAATGCGGCTTTTCTAATATCGCCTGTATAATTGGTTAATTCTGTATCGCCTGTATCTTCAATATACTTTTGTATAGATTCTAATGCACCTTGACCCATAATATCGCTAGACATCTGTGCTGTCGCTGCGCCAGAACCGATTTTATTGCCAACCATACCTGCATATCTATCAACTACATCTTCGTATTTTGTGCCTTTCTGTGCAGTAAATTCAGCGGCTTTACGACCAAATCTATCTGTTGGCATTTTAGATGCTTTAATCGCTGTTCTTGCAAGTTTAGCAACACCAACACCGGTCATAAGATATTCGCCTGCCGACATAGGTGCTGTTGCAAATCTAGCAGCAACCGAATCAGCATCAACTTGTGGCATAACCGATGTTCTATATTCCAATCTATCCATAGCAGATTGTGTTAATCTTAAACCAAGTGATTGAACTTTCGTTGGTTGTTTTAACCTTTCAATTTGTTCATCTGTATAACCTTGGCTTTTTAACGATTTTTCAATCTGTTCTTGGAAATTTACATCAGGAAATCTATTTTTGACCGTTGTTTCAAACTGATTATTCAAATCTTTTGTTTGTTGTGTATATTCGTCATAAGATATTTTGCCTGATTTCCAATCTTTTTCTAAACTTTCAATTTTAGGTCTATAAAAACTATCAAATATTTCCTGTGGTGTATCTTCCCCACCTAACTCTGTTGGGCTTAATGCTGTCAAAAGACCGCCCATAGCAGCCGTTCCTAATGCAAATGCACCCGCTTGTTTTAACACACCCCCACCAACTGCTTGGGCTATTTTGCCACCTGCGTATGCTTCCGCTGCCGAACCTACTACTGGCGAATAGTCATCTGTCACTAAAATATTACCTAATGCCGCTTCTGTTCCCACGCCCGACATCATAGATGCCATTTCTACAATAACAGCATTTTTAGCATTTTTTGCAGCATCTTGTTCTTTTGCTTTTGCCAAATCTAATGCCATTGACTTTCTTTGAACATCAGGCAATTCCGTTGCTTTAATGTATGTTCTAGTTTGTTCTTCACTTAAAGTTCTATATTTGGGGTATTCTAACTTATTTTCTTTTGATAAAATATCTACTCTCTGCGTAAATGAACTTACTGGACTATATTGTCCTGTCAATTCATTTTCGTTTGTTTCTACGGGATTATTCATATCATTAGAATTTGGCATCGACTTTTTCCCCTGTGCTTTCAATTATGTATTCGCCATTTGGCAACCGACCAACTATCTTGGTCATATTTCCATTTAATTCTACCATAGCAGAACCCATTTTAGCAAGTTGTTTATTCACATAATCGACATCAACAACATCTCTTTTTATGAAATCATACGCTTCTGCAATTCGTCTATCATAGGTTGATAATGCTTCTGCAACTGCTTGCTTTCTTTGTTCTTCATTTAGGTTAGGTTGCGACATAGTATTCATCGCTTCAAAATATGCTTGTCTGCCCATATTTTCTACATACTGCACATCATCGTCTTTAACCGTTCTTGTGAAAAATGCTAATCCGCCTGCACGACTTGGGTTTTGCAAGAATAACATACTATCAAAAGATGGTTTGTTAGCCAATGCAGCAACACCCTGCTTAAAACTTGTGTCTGTCATAGCCAATTCTGTCATACGATGATATGTTTCTAACTGTGATGGACTTGCACCTGCTTCACGCAAAGCCAAATCGCCTTGAAATGCTTTTAAGATATTATCGTCAATACTGCCGTTATCTCCCACAGTAATAGATGCGACTTTCTTTACAATCTTATCTAAATCGGCAGGGCTGACATTACCATCGCCAACCTTATCAGACATACCGTAAATCTTTTTGCCTAAATCTTGAATATCTGGGTTTTTATTAAACATAGGCAACATTTTCAACGATTCGGGCATATCTACATCTGCACTTGGATTTACTCTACTCATATTTGCTTTATAGATAATAGGGTTATCCATAAATTCCATAGCAGAGCCAAGTTTTTCATTTGCCAAAGTTGATTCTTCAATCTGTTTTTGCAGGTTGATATTATAGTCAATAGTTTTAGAAACAGTTTCTTTAACTTCTTTGTTTATAACCGACAAACTATCATCTGTGAAATCTTTATCTTGTGTATCTTTGATTTCTTTTTCTATCTTGTCTTTGGCTTTTTCAAGTTTGCGTTTTTCTTTTTTATCTTTTTCATTGGCTATGCCTGCATTTACAAGAACCAACTCATCGTTTAATTCACGCATTTTTTTACTTGTTTCAATATTATTAACATTATCAACCATTTCTTCCGGCACAGTTTCCTTAAATAACTCTGGGTTTTCTAATAGAGTTTTTGCTTTATTTGGGTCTGTTTGCGCCAGATTTGTATAAAAATTCACTAATGATTTTTTATCTAATTCGTATAATGCAGGCATCGCCCCGTTTGGTGCGGCTTCTTCAATATAATCTTTTAATTTTTCTCTGTTTTCTTTATGTGAATCCTTAAACCCTTGAATATCGCCATTTGCACCATACATACCTGCTGTATCGTTCATAGATTGGGCGATGTTTTTTGCTGATTCTTCCCCTTGTTTAATCTTTTGTTGATATGCCCATTTAACATCGTTCCCTATCATTTGATTGACAGCATTTTGGGTTTTACTTGTAAATTCGCCTTTACCGACTTCGCCTAAACCTTGTGAATACTTTTCAGACAGTTTAGCATAGTAATCACGCATCGCTTTTTCGTGGTCTGGCGAACCGATATAATTGGGGTTATTCTGTCTTTGTTCTAGATTCCAACGCAACAAATCATTTTCTAATCTACCTGCCATATCTGCTGCGACAAGTTTATCAGAAGCATCAAATGCTTTCTGCTGTTGGTCTAATCTTGCCTTTTCAGTTTTAATATTATCTTGGACTTGGGATTGGTATTCTTTTTCTTGGGCTTGTTCTTCCTTGGTAATACGATTACCAATGCCTTGCATCACTTTACTGAACGATTGTCCTGCTCTGCCTATTGCGACACCAACAGACGATACATCTTCGGTCTTAAAATCTGCATCTTTACTTCTAATCAACTTAACCATTTATACCCCCTTAAAATACTGCGCCAGAAACAAAATCTATAACATTACCAGCCTGTGCTATACCAAATCCGATTCGTTTTGCTCTTTTTTTTGCTTGCAAGTTTTCAATCTGAACATCATAATTTCTCTGCATAACACCCATATCTTTTTCTAATGCCTGTCTATTACTTGTGATAACATCTTGTGCAGAACCCGCAATATCTAACCCCGATGAATAAAAACTCATTTTGTTTTCAGCAACCGTATCGGCGATTTTCTGTTGGAAATTTTCAAGATTGTATTGTTTTTCTAATTCCAATAATCTTTGGTTGTTTCGCAACTGACGCATTTCTGCTTTATGTGCAACTGCCGTTCCCCACATATTTGCCAATTTACCCATACTGCTAACAACCGTTCCAGCACCACCAAACCCAGACGATGGTGTTGCTAGTGTATATTGCGATTCTGGATTCCCATACATACCCCCAGAACGAACCGCCATTTCATCGCCCATCATCTTAATCACCCCCTAAATTGCTATAATTTACATACATATCTATTGCTATTACTGTGAAAGGAACACCTTTATTTGACCGTAAAATCAAGTTTTTAGTTGTTTCAGGCGTATCACTCAATACCAATCTATATGTATCGTTCATTGTTATTCTCGTCAAATCATAATAACTTGAATCGTCAATCTTTTCAATATTTTGTGTGTAGTCAAAATTCGTTCCAACTTCTAAATGTGTGCTGTCTATAACCGATAAATCCACTTGTGCTATATTTTTCAGACTTTCATACGGTGCTTGTAATTTAATTATAGCAACAGATTCATACAACACCCCATAAATAACCTTGTGGCAGGGTGCAGGCAGGTATATTTTACCGTTTTCATCTGGTTTTGTGGCATTAAAATATCTACCTTCGCTAATAACACCCACATCAGCAACCTGTGGTAAATTCGGTGCAAATTCTGTAAATTCAGGATACGCCTTTGTAAAGTTTTCTGTTTCTCCCCTTTGGGCTTCTATTGTAACCGTAATAATATACCCATTACTATCAGAATTTTCAACAGATTCCACCCTAACAATAACAAAATCTTTATTGCCATCATTGGACAACATAATTGTTTTTCCAATAAAACTACTTAAATCTATATTAGACTCGATATGTGTTTCATCTAGCACCTTTGTTTCAGCACTAAAAGATTCATCATAAGTCTGATAACAATCCAAAGCAATATTATTCTCTAAATTGTCATAAGTTGCCCATTTTTTCTCTTCATCTGTCAATCTTGGCGTGCTTGTATCTATATAATTGCCCATATCTAACTTTTCTTCCAGATACCAGTTGCCATTTCTGAACACAACCATCAACAATTTATAATTTCTGCCGACTTTTATAGGACAAATATCATAGACAACACCACCAAAATCCAACGGGAAAAACCCTTGATATTGCCCTTTTTCATACAACAGAGCAAACATCGAACCTTCTTCTGTCAACCCATAAACCAGTTTTGATTCATTATTGACATAGTGCAATTCTGTGATTTTTGCTTTTGTTATATCTTTTGCATATTTTGCTAAATCACTAACCTGAAAACGATTGACTAACAAATCAAAATCAACACCATATAACTTTGTTCCATCACTTGACGAATACAGCATAACATCGTCTTTGAATCCGGGTGTTGAACCACCCGCAGGCATACGATTCTTTAACTTAAACTCTATATTTTCATTTGTGGCAAGCAATCCAGTAGAACCCCCGTCAATATAACTGATTCCATCTTCCGAGAAACAGCACATAACATTTTGACCGCCAACTAAATTTCTAATCTTTGTTTTTAATTGGTTGCAACGCAGATTCAGATAATCGTCTTTCTGAACTGGCGAACCACTAGTAAATGTTTCATAATCGTCAAATTTACTTGCGACAACCGTTGTAGGATTATTCTGGAAACCGCCAAACCACACACGATTTTGGAACATAGAAACCGCCGCAGGATACCCGCCCATTGTTTCCCATAATGTCGGTGTATTTGTCGGTGTAAAACTACCCCAAGTCAATTCGCCATTATTATTCTGCAATCTATACGGTATAACACCTTCGCAGGCTATGAACATTGTATTTTTATCCTGCGAATATTTAATGTTTTTTAACTGTTCTTCGGTATATGATACATTTTCTTCAAACAAATGTGTTTCGCCCGCATCTACAAATGAAACACTATCTATGAAAGCACCGACCGATGCAGTTCCTGTTTGGAAATACACCCGCCAATATCTATGATTTTCGCCATAATTCGTCTGTGTGATAGTCAGTGAGTTTTTACTTAAATATCTTGCAGGCATATGAACAATTCCTGCCTGTGTATTTACATCTTGTGGCGGTGTATAAGATATTGGGGTGTATTCGCCCGCCCTATAATCCGTTTGAACACCGACCCAAGTATCCCCATCGTCTGAATATTGTATAACTGGATTTCCCCAATATTTATACTGATAACCAACTTCTGATGCTGTCCAGAACCACAATTTTATTGAACGCATACAAGATTCTGTTGTTGCATTTGATATTGTAATACTTTGTGGCGCAGATGCTTTATCTGTTGGTATTTTATAGCCTTCCCAAGTTGATGTGGTATAATGTCCATTTAATAACCACCCGGGGTATTGCGACCCCAACAAACCACCAATAACACTACCAGACGAAACCGCAAAAAATGTAAAACTTAAAGTCCAATCCCCATTTGATACTGTTCCTGTATTTGCTGTTCCATCAGACCAAGTATTACCAGCAGGGAACGCAACAACCGCATCTTCTCTAACTGACAAAAGCGGAATCACACCATTATCAACATATTTATAACCGACTATTTTACCAGAACTTGATTCAAGGGCTAAAACGACATCGTTTTCATCGTTCATACGAAACGGAATCAAGACCGTAGCACCATCTAACTGTTTCAGGAACTTTGTGCCTAATCTTTTTCTCAATTCCCCTTTATCACTAGATAAGTTATTTTTAGAATAAGACAACCCACTAGCAACAATTCCGCCCTGTGAAACAGATTCTTGGTTTTGTGCTATTCTATCATATTGTCCACTTACAAAACTTTTCTGTGATAACTTTGGCATTTTAATATCTCCGTGGGAATAACCAAACTCTACTTGTTAGTGCATGATGTTTCTTTTTAATCTTTGTATCTCGTGCGTTTAATGCGTTAAATTCGGCTAACTGTAAAGCAAATTCATCGTTGCATACTTTCTTTGCGTTAGAATCTTTTGTTAAATATGTGACGGTTTTTTTAGCCAATGCAGCCGCCATAAGTTCGTCAAACTCATCAGACCAAGTTAAAGTATCTACGACATCTCTAACATAATTTACAGTAATAAACCGTTTTGTGCTACATTTCACATCTATTCTATTGCCATATTCTGTAAATTCTGTGTGTCCGTCAACCTTTTGAATATACAAACAATCTTGTGGTTTTAAGAATTGCAAATCAGAATCAGGATTCGCAGGGTCAACTGGTGTTGCTAAAATTTGATAATCTTCAACACAGGCGAATCTAGGTCTAACTCTTTTAATCATTTTACGCCGTGTTTGATTATAGAAAGCGTGAAAAACCTTATCGGATTGCGATGTAGGATTTGAATCTATATTCGTGCAATCTGTTCGTAATCCCATAATTCTTAAAGCATCATTACATAATTCAACTGGCGTTTTCATTTTTATCTACCTTATTCTGTGTTGGTGGGCTGGCAACCCCGTCAACCCACCAAACTTTTGTGACATTAGGCTTCAACTGTCGTTTTCAAGATTTGAACACGAGCACCTTCCGTGCGGCAAGCACCTGCTTCAATTTTGAAACGCAACATTTGAGAGTTCAAATAAGTTTCCATTGTTGGGAAATGTTCAACTTCTTTAATGTCAATCTTTGCCATCAAAGCACCCGGTGCAACAACCAAGCAAGTTCTAGTTGCAGCAGCACCGCCTGTTCCAGCCGTTTCCGTCAAGATTGGGTTAGAAACAGTATGGTCGGCATCAGAACCCGGAACAACGAATACATTGTAAGAATCAAACAATTTCTGGCACTTTACTTTGTTCGAATCAGAATATGTTGTGTATAAACGATTGAACAATTTATCCAATGCCAAGAACGCTTTTTCTTCTGAACCTGTGACGAACACAGCGGAATTTTGCCACTCTTCATCATCAACCAAGCCAGAGTTCTGGAAGTTCTGTGCGATTTTACGCAACAATGCTTCGGTAATACCACCTGTTGCATCGATAGTCACACCACCGTCAGCAGCAAAGGCAACTGTCGTTTTGGTTTGTTCAGGCGCACCGCTAGAAATAGAAGCCGTAGCAGCAACTGCACAAACACGGTCAATTTGACGATTACCCGCAGCAACCGCATTTACCATCAACGAAGATGTTGGGTCAGCAATCGCTTTCTGGACATCGATTTGTTTGTCCATCAACAATTCAGCATAGTAATATGTCGTATACCATTGACGGTTATCGGTTGTCCAAGCAGTTTTGGTGTTGCTGTCAGACGCAGCGTTCTTTGAGTTGATAGCAGACATTTCAAACGGTTTGATACGACCCAAGTTATGAATAGCACCATCTTGACCGTCATATTCTAACACGCCTGCTTTTTGGAATTTAGATTGTTTTTGTTGTGCTGTTTTGAAGTATGTATTGCGGAAAACTTCTAACAACACTGGTGAAGTAGATTGCATAATTTTTCTCCTATATTTTTAATTAGCATCTGTTCTTGTTCTTTTTAGTTCTTCGCAAGTCAGGTTTTTCCGATAAAAAACTTTTGCTGGTTTTTTTATTTATAGAAGAAAAGCGTTAAAAACTTCTGTTTTGTTAGAAGTTTCTTGTCGCCAAGAGTCCGCTTCTGATACTTTAATAATAACAGGTTCTAAAATAAAAAACAAGGGCTTTTTACACCCTTGTTCCCACACTAACAATAAAGGATTCTATTTCAACACCAATTTAGGCAGTTTTTTATAATCAACTGTTGATTCAATGATGCTGATAAACTCTTTTTTAGCCATTTCTTCGTGCAAAGATTCATCTGTTTTGATTTTGTATTTCATATAAAACAGTTTTTGTAATGCACGCAAAGATGGATTGGTATAGTGGCAACCTGCGATTCCGTAATAATCTTGTGCCAATACCAACTGTTCTTTTGACAGAGAAAACACATCTTTACCGATAAAATCCAAAGTGATTTCTGTTTCTTCAATTTCGTCAATAGCACGAGTTAAAACCCCATCGTGTAATTTACCCTGTTTAACCAATTCCATTTCAACAAAGTTTTGAATATGGTATTGCAATTCATCGTCTGGGCATTGTGGAATCGTGACACTTACACTATAAGATTCCATAGTTTCGCCTTTACGGACATTACCTGATACAGCGATTTTATATGCGGAAATCTTTCCGTTCTTTGCTTTTGCAACTGGTTCTGGTTTCTTTTTCAACTCTGCATCTATTTGAGCAGAATAATCATTACCTGCGACCATAGAATCGTTTTCTCTTTCAACAACACCGTGAATTTCTGGTTTATCTGTTAAACCGAATTGTTCTTTTGCGCTTGTCATAGTTTTTACTCCTTATTTATTCCAAGATTCTATTATTTTTTCATATCTTTCTGTGGCTTTTTCTTGTAATTCAGCACACATATCAACAGCACCCTGTGGGCTTGCTAACTTTTCCGCTGCTTTTTGTGCGATTTCCAAAGCCGTTTGTGCGATTTTGCGTTTTACTTCCAATGTTTCCTGAATAGCCGGCAACGCATCTATAACAGATTGTTTATCCCACTCTGCCATTTTATGTTCGCTGTCTTTATAATATTCAGCAACCTGCTTATCTATTTCAACCAATGCAGGCACGATTGTATCGTCTTGGAACATATAATAATCGCCAACTTCGTCTTTCTTTACAGCCCAAGTAAATTTCATACCTTTCATATCTGGACATTGTGTTTCACTGGCGATACGAGTTTGACACAGATACACAGCCATACTTGAAATAGTCAATTTCGCTGCAAATGCTTTATTGTCTATAACGAACCCAACAATCTGTCCGTCCATTACATATTTTTTGTTTTCATCCTGCTTAAACAGGTCATCTTGTGTTAAAAATTTAATCATTATTTCCACCCATATTTCTTAAATATTGCGTCTTTTAATTCTTGTTTGTTAGGCACATTACCGATAGCCAATAATTCGTCTTGCATCTTGCTTAAAGCATCTGTATCCATTGTGCCGTCTTGTCTGTATAATGTATTTCCACCGTTATTTGTGTTTGTTGCAGGTGGTGTTGGTGTTTCTTTAACTGCAAACAAATCAGCAATATCGCCAAACACAGAATACAGATTTACTAATTGTTCGTTCTTGGTTGCATTTAATTTATCTAACGCTTCCTGTGGCAATTTAGACAGCATAACATCTATTTTGTTTAATCTATCTTCCTTACCCTTAAACGCTTCTGCTTTCATTTGGTTAAAAGCATTTTCATCAAGGTCTTTTTCCTTTAATGCTTCTATAAAATCTAATATAGGTTTAGTTTGTTGTTTGACAAGTCCTGCACCTTTGGCAACTTTAACAAACTCTTCATCCATACCAGACCAATCCTGCTTATCGGCGACAGCCTTCGTTTTATCAAAAAACGAATTCCAGACATCATCACTATCGTTTTCTGTTGGCATAGCCCTTTCGCTTTTCAGTTTGCCGATGAACGATTCGTCATCTACAATCTTTTTGCACAAATCTTCAACGGATTTGCACCCTTGCACCGCCTGCACATCTTTATAGGATTCGGGCAATACAAAATCGTTATTATCTTCCATTTCTTTTCCTTTATTTTACATTTCTTGTTTCGTCAATAAGTTGTGCCAAGTTTTCAGCACTCAATTCTCTTAAAAACAATTCACGCACCAATTCTCTTTGTGCCTGAACAACTAATCTATCGTCATCTTTATACTTGAATACAGAATCCCAGTATTTTACATAGCCAAGCATATTTTTAATCACTATACGACCATAATCTGTATTAAATAAACTATTTACAGCATCGTGATATTGCTGGCGTTTCTTTTCCAGTTCTTTTTTCTGTTCTGGGGTCAACTGTTTTGGTTGGAATTTTTCTAACAGTTCTTTTAATGTTGGGGTTGCTTTATCCATATTTTACACCATTGGTTGAACTAGGTTGCTAGCCTGTGCGTTATTACGATTGGCTTGACTTTGTAAATTGGCAATCTGGGCTTGTTGTGCCTGTGCCATTTGCATTTGTCTTGCCGCCTTATTCTGTTCGTGTTCTGTCTTTGTTGGCAGAGCATTTTTCAATACAGAATCTTTTACAATCGCCAATACTGAATCATACAAGTCAATATCAGGTGCGATAGATTGGTCTATTTGTGCAGCCATCATAACTGTATTTAGAGTATTCACAAAATCTCTTTGTGCGGAACTATTCATAATGTTTGTGATAGAGTTATTGTATTTGACTTGATACCATTTTTCGCCATTTGCTATTGCTTTCTTTACATATTCAGGTGCGTTTTCAAAATCAAAGAACCCTGCCCTACGAGTGCAGATACCGATAATTCTTTCATAAAACCCTGATAACTGTGCCAAATGGCGAGATAACACACCCGACAATACTTCACTTTGTAATGCCAAACGATTTACAAACTCTGTTGCGGTCATAGCATTTGTTTGAACGATTGGTAAAATAATATCTAACTTAAATGCTTTTGCTAATTCGTCACGCAAGAAAGTCAGCAACACATCACACAATTTACTTGGGTCGCCAATATCTTGAATTGGAACGATTGGATTTGCCGCACTTGCAAAGGTGGAATCTAACGCAACGATAGCACCTGCATCTGTGTCAATCTCTGTATCGTTTGACAATGCGTTGTCATAGATACCGATTGCTGGGTCTGCCATTTTAGACAGAGATTTATATGCAAGATAGATAATACCGTTGATTGCCGCTACTGTGTTGATAAAATTAGACACATCAGAACGACCATAAACTTCGCCACGAATACGAGCATAACGAGATACTGCCAAAGGATTTTCAAAGAACTCATTTTCAGCAAATATCTGTTCGTCATTTTCAAAGAACCAAACCGCCTTAAACTTTGCTCTTGCTTTACCTAACTTTGCTTTTGGATTGTAATCTGGGTTTTTATGAATCACACAATAAAGCATATGTTGCGTATCCCAATCACCAGATTCATATTCACTACGGACATCTTGTGGCAATTTACCATAAACTGCATCGCCAAAGTAATCAACGATAACCTGTGGATACCAGTTAAAAGCCAATACTGCATATTCAGGTTGAGAGTTAGAACCGTCTTGAATCGCCATAGAATCTATACCAAACTCTTGAACTACAAACGGACACTCGTCATCGTTTTGTTCTGTCACGAAAAACGCAGCCGTTCCAAATGTATCCCAATCACGATAAAAGACAGGTTTTATTTCCAAGAACCCTGATTTATTGTTATACAAAGCACCAACTAACTTTTGAGATTGTTTTAAGAACCAATCATAATCGTTTTGTGTTGGGTTGTTTTTAGCCAAAGGCACAATTTCAAATGGATTCTGGGTTGGAAATACCAAAGATGCGTAATAATCACAAACTGTTTCAACTGCTCTTTTGCAACTTGGGTCATAAGCATTGTGGTCTAATGTATCAGATTCAGGAAAAGTAATCTGTCCTAACTTACCATAGGATTCATTACGACCAAGCACTGACGCAATCAAAGTCCACAGTCCGACATATCTATCTCTAACTGCTTCTAAATTCTGTTTCAAAGAACGGTAAAATTTTATATCCCTAGCCATTTTGGTTTTTCCTTTCTGACAATTTTCTTTTTCACACTACTAACATTATCAAAATTTCTATGTGATTTCAAGCCAAAAGATAGACCATAGACAGCCATAGCAACCGAATCGGAATAGTCAGGCGAACGACCTAAAATGCGTTTTATCTGCTCTTTCTTGGCTAATTGTATCTGTCCTGTTTTATTTTCTTGGTTTATGATAATCTGCGCCCGCATATCTTCTTTACATCTAGACACCGCTTGTGGACTACCTAACAAATGCAATCTACCATCCCTTGCGTATTCTTCCAATTTACCATAGGCGGCAGACCTACGATTGAAATAAACCCCTTGTTGTGCAGATGTTCCGTGAAATTCTATCAGATTCGGGTGTTTTCCACGCACTTGTAATACTGCTAAACCTTGTCCATCAGCATCCCACACTTCCCAATTCGGCTTAAAACTACCCAATTCTTGCATAACACGACCAACTAATGCCTGTGTTTCTAAATGCAAACCATCGCCCACCAAGACATAAATATGGTCATCAGAACCCATAATTGCTTTACTGATAACGGAACAATCGCCCCCACCGATAGCCACATCTATACCCATAGATGAATTTATACGGTCAAACGATTCGTTGCGTTCGTCTGTCATAGATTCTAATTCCACCGGACTAAACAGGCGGACATATTCGTCATCATCGTCATACATAATCGTTGCTCTCCATAGTGCAGGGTTTTCTTCTTTTAACGCATCCCAAGATTCTCGTGCAATTTCATCTAGATACGGATTTTCCCAGTAATCTATACGAATATACTGATATAAACCTTTCTTGCCATAGGCTTGGGCAAAATCTAAAATATACTGTGGGAAATGGTTAGATGCCAAGATAATAATACCACCTTTACGCAGATAGGTATTCAATGTATCCATAGCGGCTTTCTCGCCCCAGTTTTCAACTTCGTCTATGAATATCAACTTACCGCCCCTTTCGCCACCTTTCAATGCGGTTTTTCTTGACGGGTGGAATCCTTGATAGATGATGTGTTGTCCTGTTCCTAGTATATGTTCGTATTTATTTATCTCTTCGATATTATCGCCACCGACAGTAAGGTTTAACTCTGTAATAGAATCAGACAGTTTCTTTTCTACAATCAAACCCTCGATTGCTTCATCTGCATAACCCCACATAAGTAATTGGTGGACACACTGCACACAACCATGCGATTTGCCGGATCCCCTCGATCCTTCTGCCAGTATAAGACCAGAACCATTATCATAGCATTTGATAAGTGCTTTCTTTAACTTATCGTTCATTGTAGAGCAGTAATCTACGAAGTTTATGATTCTAGGCATTTTTTTCAGGGCTGTCATCTAGGGTAAATGGAACTGTCTGTAATTCTTTGATAGAAACTACTTTCTCTGGTTCGTTTCCACTGGACTTCATAACAAATTCAGCAGCCTTGGTCTGACCACGCATAGCCTGTTTCATTTGGGCAATACATACAGATTCAAGGTTAGTTCTTTCTGGATGGTCGGGGTCATACTCTGCTAAAAGAATACGCATCATCTCTTGCATAGTCTTTGCATTTCTCTTTGCTTCTGCTGATGCTTCTGCGCCCTTTCTACAAACTTCCTTAAAATCAGGTCGTTCGTTAAAGTTAGGGGCTTTACGCAGATTTGCTAAACTGTTGGGGTTGCGTTCTGACATAATAATCCTTTCCTTTTGTCTATATTTAATATAACACACCTATTCTGATATTTCAAGTGCCGATTTTCTATTAGAAATCTATTAGAAAAAAATAAAAATATTTTTATAAAAAATCAAAAAACCGCAGAAAACCGCCAAAAATAATTTTAATTTTCTACTTGACATTTGATATAAAAAGACCTATAATGTGTAATGTCAAGACAGATGAATCTCACTTTTTTCTCTCTCTCAACCATCTGTCTTGGCAAACAGAAACAACAAAAGGATAAAAAAAATGAACGAATTATTAAAAAATTGTTTTATCAACACTTTGACATCAAAGTTGACACACAAACCAACAGAACAAGAATTGCGCTTGGTTTTGACAAACGGTATTGAATACTATTTGGGCGATTGTTCTAGTGCAAAATTAGTTGATTTGGAAAATGCCTTGGATGACTATATTGCCGACAATTATATCGAAACCGCCTATTATGGGAATAAAATATTGGCTGAAAATGCACTAGAATTTGGCGACAAATACTTTGAATCAGAAACCGAACTTGATGATTATTGTCAATTTAACGGCTATCTTTATGATTCAGAATTAGGATGTTTTATAAAAGGAGAATAAAAATGACACCACAAATGCAACAATTAAAAACAAAATATATCTGTGAAACTATCAAGACAAAGCAGTTAGAAAATCGCAACAAATGGTTATATCGTGCTTTAATAACCGTTGCAGCACTTTGTATGATTGGGTTATTTATTGTAATCCGAGCATACGAAAAACAGGCGGATTTGGGCAAAGCAGTATTGGATTCAGGCATCTGTGTTGAATACGATATGGGCTATGCTTGTGAAACACCAGACAACCACATTTTCATTGAAAAATAAAGGAGCAAAAAAATGAAAAAACTTTTAACAGCAATCATTATCGCAACAAGTTGTGCAAATGCAAACGCATTATCGAGCATTCGGCATATTCCAATGCAACCACATCAGGGCAGTTATCAAATCGGGTATCATACTGGGAAACAACACGCCTACAACAATGTCGCAAGAACGGCGGTATTTGTAGGTATGGCGGTTGTTGCAGGTGTGATTATCTATGAACTGGGCAAAGAAAGCCGTTGGACAGCAAACGAAAATGGCATCGTTTGGAGATTTTAAGGGTTATGGGCGCAGAATCCCTCCAAATCATAATTTCTCCTTCTGCGCCCGCCAAGATTGGGCGGGGCTTGTTGAAACGCTTACCCGCCCACCAAAATTAAAGGACAAAAAAATGACAGCAGAAGAAGTTTTATATTATTATTGGACACACATACCGGCCAACGATAGATAAGGAGATAAGATGTTGAAAAAACCTAGTAAAAACATATCTTTGTATATAAATTATCCTACGCAAGAACGAATAAATATCTTGCGTGAAAGGGTAAAATCGTGGAATGCACTTGATAAACTGAAAGAACAGAGATTATCAAAGATAGCCACACAAAAAGAAATCACATCATACCTTATGGGCGATGTCGAAACGATTGCGGCAGTCGATAGCAGACAGAAAGAAATTGACCGTAGAAAGAATAAATCAACAGAACCAACTATTTCCAAAATGGAACAAGTTGCAGAACCTAAACCTGCCGAACCCAAAAGTAGAGAATTTTATCTGCCTGCATTTGTGAGTAATGTTCTTGAAGGTGG
>Ga0247611_10000753_pt1 | contig 63263 bp, 46 predicted proteins | sample 177DNAGHGhighgp2_FD_192422 | JGI IMG/M metagenome (GOLD analysis project Ga0247611, IMG submission 192422) | Sheep rumen microbial communities from Palmerston North, Manawatu-Wanganui, New Zealand - 1770 DNA GHGhigh gp2 | ecosystem: Host-associated > Mammals > Digestive system > Stomach > Rumen... | reverse complement strand
CGACGTCTCGCTCACCTATCACCGCTGGGTGGAGACGCTCACCTGCCACTACTGTGGTCACACCATCACGCTGCCCACGGTGTGCCCGGCGTGTGGCAACCCCAGCATCGAGATTGTGGGCTATGGCACAGAGCGCATCGAGGACGAGATTGACAAGGTGTTTCCTGGCGAGAAGATTTCGCGCATGGATCTCGACACCACGCGAAGCAAGAACAGCTACGACCGCATCATCGACGAGTTCTCGCAGCACAAGACTAACATACTCGTGGGCACGCAGATGGTGACCAAAGGGCTGGACTTCGACGCGGTGAGCATCGTGGGCATACTCAATGCCGACACTATGATTCACTTCCCCGACTTCCGCAGTCACGAGCGAGCCTTCAACATGCTCGAGCAGGTGGCAGGGCGTGCGGGGCGCAAGAACAAGCAGGGAAAGGTGGTGATTCAAACCAGCAACCCCTCTCACACCGTCATCGAGCGAGTGGTGGAGCACGACTACAAGGGCTTCTACGACCAGGAGATTGCCGACAGGCAGCAGTTTGGCTACCCACCGTTCACCAAGATTATCAACATCTACCTCAAGCACAAGCAAGACGATGTAGTGGTGGAGATGGCGGTGCGCTACAGCAACCTGCTAAGGACGGTCTTCGGGCATCGCGTGCTGGGCCCTGAAGCACCCATGGTGGCAAGGGTGCAGACTTTCTACATACGCCAGATAGTTCTCAAGATGGAACTCGCCGCATCGATGACCAAGGTGAAGAAAATATTGCGCGACCTCTACGAGCAGCTACTGGCCACCGACTCACGAATGCGCTCCACACGACTCTACTTCGACGTTGATCCCGCTTGATTAATGAACAATGCACAATATGCGGCATTAATACCACATATTGTGCAAGTTAAGGTGCGTGCCGCAGCATGTCTTATAATGGTTTCTTCTGCGGTCATGGCTGTGGCGGTCACTCGCCGTTTCCCGTTCCACTAATTACATGTTCATGCCACCATCCACCTGTATCACCTGACCGGTGACATAGCTGGCCATGTCGCTGGCGAGGAACGTGGCAACGTTGGCAATATCCTCGACCGAGCCACCGCGGCGCAGTGGTATCTTCTGCTCCCAGTCACGGCGCACTTCCTCGGGCAGAGCAGCTGTCATGGCTGTCTCGATAAAGCCTGGAGCGATGGCGTTGGCACGGATGCCGCGGCTGCCCATCTCCTGGGCGATGCTCTTGGCCAGGGCTATAAGGCCGGCCTTGCTGGCGGCATAGTTGCTCTGACCAGCGTTGCCATGCACGCCCACCACGCTTGCCATGTTGATGATGGAGCCACCACGCTGGCGCATCATCACGGGCACGAGGGCGTGGATGAAGTTGAACGCGCTCTTGAGGTTCACGGCAATCACGGCGTCCCACTGCTGCTCGGTCATGCGCAGCATCAGGCCGTCTTTGGTGATACCGGCATTGTTGACCAGGATATCGATGTGGCCAAACTCTTCCTTGATGGCTTTCACCACCTCCTCGGTCTGAGCAAAGTCGGCAGCGTTGCTGGCATAGCCCTTAGCTTTCACACCCAGGGCAGCGATTTCCTGCTCGGTAGCCTTGCCGTTCTCGTCGATGACTAGGTCGGTAAATGCGATGTCGGCTCCCTCGCTGGCAAATTTCAAGGCTATCGCCTTGCCTATTCCACGTGCGGCACCAGTGATGAGTGCCACTTTTCCTTCTAATAACTTCATTTTAATCTTATGTTTTATTGTTGTTATTTAAAATGCTTCAGAATTAGTACCTAATTATTTTCTTTTTGCGGCTGCAAAAGTAGTGATAATTCTTGAAACGTGGAAAGATGTGGTGGTAAAAATTATAAGTACACGATTATTGAGTCGCATGGTGCACTCTCGTTATTGCAGCGGTCGAGGGCGGTGACCACATATTTTGTGGCGGGCGGGCGAGCCATCTTGTGCTTTTGGGGTAGGTCGAGTTTGGGAAGGGTAATAGACGTTTGATTAGTGACTCTGATAATTGCCCGGGGGTTGCTGATGTCGATGTCGTCGTTCTCACGGAAGGCATAAACCACATATCTCACTGCCTCTTGCATGGGGTCGGTGGTCACGGGAGCATCCCACGAGAGCACATTATCCAGTTTATGCTTGTCGAGGCGCAGGTTGGTGACCGCTGCCGGTGCCACGCTGTCGATCCACGTCACGGCGGGGCACAGGGCCTTGGTGTGCATCTGGTGACGGCTCAGCGAGTCGAGCACTCCTTTATAGTTCTCGGTGACGCTGTAGCCTGGCCACCATGTCACGCCGTGCACGTTGGGCAACGTGCGCATCAGCTCTATCTTGTGGTTGAGCTGAGTGGGGTTGAGGGTGTCGGGGATGTCGCGGTGGTCCATCACGTTGCGCACCGCCTGACCGTAGTACATGTGGCGGCCGTTGGCGTGGTCGTTCCACCAGTAGCTGAGCACCAGGTCGCTGGCGGCTTTGTGCTCCAGCTCCCAGTAGAGCTGCGGCACCATGTAATCGACCCAGCCCATCGCTGTCCACTTGGGGCAGTCGGCATAGAGGGCGTCGTAGCACTCCAGGCCGCTAGTCTCGCTGCCGTTGCGGTCGCTGCGCTTGTTGCGCCAGATGCCGAAGGGGCTGATGCCTAGCCGCACCCACGGCTTGGTGCTCTGCAAGGTGCCGTGCAGCTGCTCAATGAGCATATCTACATTGTGGCGACGCCAGTCGCCCTTGTTGCCCCAGCCTTTGCCATATTTCTCAAACGAGGCACTGTCGGGGAACTCCACGCCCTTCACGGGGTAGGGGTAGAAATAGTCGTCCATGTGTATGGCATCGAGGTCGTAGCGCGTCACCATGTCGCGCACCACCAGGTTGATGAAGTCGCGGCTCTCGGGCAAAGCGGGGTCGAAGTAAATCTTGCCGTCGGCATATTTTAAGAACCACTCCGGATGCTGGTAGTAGATGTGACCTGCTGCGGGCTTGTCGTTCTCCCCACTGGTCACGCGGTAAGGGTTAATCCACGCGTGAAGCTCCATGCCGCGCAGGTGGCACTCGTCGATCATAAACTGCAACGGGTCCCATAGCGGACTCGGAGCCTTGCCAGCCTCGCCGGTGAGCCACCGCGACCAGGGTTCAAGGTCGCTGGGGTAGGCGGCATCGGCCTGAGGGCGCACTTGCCAGATGATGGCATTCACGCCAGCCACGCTCAGCTTGTCGAGCTGGTCGCGTAGGTACGCTTGAGTTTGCTCAGGAGTCATCTTGGCATACTGACCCTGACCTATAATGTGTAACCAAGCTCCACGAAACTCGCGCTTGGGAGCCTCCTGCGCGCTCACTGCCAGCACTGCCAGCATCGCGGCGATAAAAGTTATTTTTCTGAACAATTTCATCTTAAAGGAGTGAAATGAATTAAAGGAGTGAATTTCTGCATTGTTGTGCATTATGTATTGAGCATTGTTAAAGCAGTGGCCCGAAAAGGCGCACTATGCTCTCCACGGCTTTTTGCCACACTGGGCGCTTGCGCCAGTGGCGTGGGCTGATGCGGGTACACGCCTTCATGTCGTTGACCATCACCTCTCGCATGCGCTTGTTGAAGTCCTCGCTGTAGAGCAGCACGTTGCTCTCGAAGTTGTGCTCAAAGCTGCGGAAGTCGAAATTGGTGCTGCCGGTTGTCACAAAGTCGTCATCAATCACCACCACCTTGGAGTGAAGCATGCCTGGCTCGTAGAAGTAAATCTTGATGCCGGCATCGAGGCACTGCTTCACATAGGAGTAAGACGCATAGCGCAGTAGCAGGCTGTCGGGCTTGCGAGGTATCATCAGGCGCACGTCAACCTTGCTCAGTGCTGCCACCTGCAGCGACTTGAGCAGGGAGTCGCTAGGCAGGAAATAGGGAGTCTGGATGTAGATGCACTTGCGCGCACTGTCGATGGCCTTCTGGAACACAAACGCCATGTTCACCCATTGGCTCGTGGGGCCACCAGTCACTAGCTGCATGGCGACGGGGTGAACTATGCTGCCAGGCTCAACCATTGCCACCGGCACCTCGATGAGCTCGCGCTTCATGAAGTTCCAGTCGATGGCAAACGACACCTGCAGCGCAGCCACTATGTCGCCCGTCACTCGCAGGTGAGTGTCGCGCCAGTGCCCCATCTTGCCGCCGTCTATATAGCGGTCGGCGATGTTCATGCCGCCTATGTAACCCACCTTGCCGTCGATGACCACTATCTTGCGGTGGTTGCGCCAGTTGATGCGGTTGGCAAACTCCGGGAAGGTGATCTGCATGAAGGGGAAGACATCCACTCCTGCCTTGCGCAGCTTCTTGAAATAGGACATGTCAAAGTGGAACGACCCCACATGGTCGTAGAGCACACGCACCTTCACGCCTTCCTGCACCTTATGCTTGAGAATCTCGCCTATCTCATTGCCTATGGTGTCGTTCTCGATGATGTAATACTGGATGTGGATATACTTCTCGGCAGCCAGCAGGTCGCGCTTGAAGGCGTCAAACTTCTCCTTGCCGCTGGTGAAAATCTCCACCTCGTTGTTGGCAAGCGGCGGTGAGCCCTGGATGTTGCTCACGAGGTTAATCATCTGCTGGCGCTCGCTCTTCACTGTGTCGTAGTGAACGACGGGCTGAGAGCGCATCAGGTGCTTGATGTCGTCGCGGTTAGTCAAGCGTAGCCGTTTCTTGCGAGAAATCATGCGGATGTGCCTCAGGCTGCGGCCAAAGAAGATGTAGAGCACTATGCCCACCACGGGCAGCAAAATGAGCACGGTAATCCACGCCAACGTCTTCACAGGGTTGCGGTTCTCACTAACCACCACCCCGATAATCGCCACAGCTGTGATACCATACAAAATGGTAAATATCAGGCGAGAATAAGGAAACAACTCGGCAAGTACCATAACAATTCTCTCATTTTAAGCTCGCTAATTTAATGATTTTGCGCGAAACACCACGGCTCTATAACATTTTTTAATAATTTCCCCGCCAGCCCCGCGCGGCCCGTCAGTCAGCATCGCGCGGCCCGCCAGCCTGCATCGCGCGGCCCGTCAGCCTGCATCGCGCGGCCCGTCAGCCTGTATTGCGAGCCATTGGCTCGTAAAAAATCCCCGCGCGGCCCGTCAGCCTGTATCGCGCGGCACTGCCGCGTGCAAGTGAAGCGCTAGAGCGAGGCAATCTCCCGTGCCAAGTCGTTGAGCTGCTGGCATTGACCGCGGGTAATCTTCTTGTACTCATTATGGTGAGGCCAGGGCGCCACTAGCAGCAGCCGCCCATCGGCACAGGCATCAAACTGTCCGCCACCAGGCTTCCAGAGGGGAGAAAAACCGTTCTCCAGCAACACAATCAACGGATAGCCAGCATCAAAGGCCGCCCGCATCACTTTCTTCTCGGCAGGACTTATGCTTGGCGACACGAGCACAGCGCCATCTGCGGCCATCGCCATGAACCTCTCCACTTCTTGAGCGATAGCCTCGTCGCTTTTTATCGACCGGCTGCATCTCACAGCAATCTTCCATGGGTGCTCAAGCAAGAACTGGTTACCCACGGTAGCCACCTGCCGGTCTCCTATCGTTACATCGTTTTTAATGGTGAAAAAGTCACGGTTATGGCGCTTAATCCACCCCCGGCGAGGATTGTCGTGAACGTAATGCTTCATGCGCTCGAGCTGTCCTTCGCCTTTAAGGATCATGTCGTTATAGCCGCTCTCCCAAAGCACTCCGCCAGTAATCTCGCGCGAGTGCTTGTTGCAACCCGCTTTGAAGCCATTGAGCACTGTCCCCAGGTGTTTAGACATAGGGCGGGTAACAAACAGCACCCCGTGCATGTGCTCGGGCATCAGCTGCACGGCAAGGAGCTTCACCTCAGGGTAGAACTCCGCAATTCTCTGCCAGCACGAGAGCACCTTGACGCCTAGCGCGCTAGGCTCTAGCCACGGCTCAGGGTGAGAGTCGTCACCAGCACGCAGAGTGCCTAACACAGGGCGGCGACCCACGGTGTTTAGCGTTATCATGTAGATGCAGCGGCTGCTGTAGTCATGGCTTGGCTTGCGGCGCTTCATCGAAGGGTGCCGCTCAAGCCCCTTCTCCTCATGATGCTCCTGCCACCACTCGCGGCGATGCTTGTTGCGCTTGTAATCCATGTCACAAAAATAACTGAAAAAGCTCACACGAGCAAGAAATTCTGGCATTTTCTTCACAAGCCATGGGCTTGCGATACACAAAACCACGACACGCCCCCTCTCTCACGGAGAGGAAGCGTGTCGTTTAAAAGAGCGCCCAAGCACCAGCATGTCGTGCGCCATCGCCGCGTGGTGTGCCCGGCCAGTCAGCCTGCCCCGCGAGGCCCGTCAGCCTGTATTGCGAGGCTCGTCAGCCTGTATTGCGAGCCATCGGCTCGTAAAAAATCCCCGCGAGACCCGTCAGCCTGTATTGCGAGACCCGTCAGCCTGTATTGCTAGGCCCGTCAGCCTGTATTGCTAGGCCCGTCAGCCTGTATTGCTAGCCATCGGCTCGTAAAAAATCCCCGCGAGACCCGCCAGCCTGCATCGCGCGGCATCGCCGCGTGAAAGAGTTATCTCAGCATCTTCACGGCGGTGCGGCTGCCGTCGCTATATTCAGTCACCACAATGTTGATGCCACGATGAGGCACATCGCTTGCCACCCCCATTGTGTTGTAGTAAACCACGCGAGTAACGGTCTTGCCACCAACCAAGCCCTCAAGGGCGGTGATGACGCCATTCTCCTCGGTAGTCACCTTGTTGATTCTCAATGGATAAACAGTGTAGCCACCGCTTGCCGCCTTCAGGCTTGGAGTGTAAGATGCAGGTGCAGTAATGATTAGCGTTTTCTCATTAAGATTTACCATCAATCGGTAAGTGCCAGTGGCAATCTTGAAAGCTCGTGTGCCATCTCTCCAGTCGTCTCGCAAAGGCAAAGGCTGCCCCATGTTATTGTTATCCACAGGATAGTTCTGAGCATTGTTCATGCTCTCAGTGTTTGCCCCAAAGCGTTCTGATTTAATAGCATCCCAGTCGTCATCATTCGCTCCTCCCAACTTCTTGGTGAAGCTGAAGTAGCCATAGCCCTCACCGGCATTATCTACGGTCACCGTGGTCGTGTAGATATTGCCGTCGCGAGTGCTCATCTCCACGCCTTTCCTCGGGCTCCAGCCCTGGCCATTAACATTGCCTATCACATAAACGTGAGCATTGTTGCTGCCGTCATTATATTTAATGATGGCCGGTAGCATCTCATAGCTGTGTCCTGCTTCGAGGAATACACCGCCTTGCTCCAGGTAGGAGCCGTTAAACTCAAACTCTCCCCTGAGCTCATTCTGGTTCCATTCAGGGTGGCTTGCGTCATGAACAGGAGCTATAAACTTCTCATTCTCCCCATCCCATTGCGCCCATTCCACGTTGGCATATTCCATGGGCTTGGGCACGACAAAGAAGTATTCTTTCCCATTCTTGCCGCTCTGGTGGTTCACGCTGTTAAAGCTGGCGGCTATATATACGTTAGGGGTGAAGGACAACGCCTCGCCATCGGCCTCGGGAGCTTGCTCTAGAATGAACTCCGGGTTCACAGTGCTGGTGAGCTTGCCCACCACACCTTTCAGAGGATAGGACTTTAACAAGTAGGACAACTCCTTGCCATCGCTCAACCGCAGGCCTATCCAGTTGCTCTGGTCATAGTCGGCAGGAATTGCCGAATTGATGCCGTTAGTCAACGTGGCAGTGTGCATGAAGTCGATATATTCTTCATTGTCTCTTTCATCTCTATTGACATAGCCATTGTTATCCTTGCAGATAAGCATACGGTCATGGTCAACTAATTCAACCGCCCTCAAGTCGGTAATGTTATAAGTCCTCTGAGTGTCACCACTAGCAAGCAACTCGGCAAGGGTGACATTGGGGATTTTGACAGGAAGTATTACCTCATTAGCCACGCTCAGATAGGCCTCGTTGCCGTTGACTGTGGTCAAGGCATCACCGCCGAAGGCGAGCTGGCCATTGGCGTTGACCATCAACTTCTTGTAGTTACTGCTTGCGCTCACGCTCTGGTTGGGGAAGTATTTTGTGCTCGTTTGCAGCAAGTTTCCTTCTGGCACTGCACCATTGGCTGCAGCAGTAGTAGGCACCATGCGATTAGCCTCGATGTCTTTGCTGCTGGTCTCGATAATCACTGGAGTGCCAGCAGGGATAATGTTGCCAGTGATAGGCTCCATCTCAAATGTGCCAGCCGTCTCGTCAACACTCTTGACAATATAAGGAGTCATCTGCTCAGGATTGAACAAAATGTTCCAAGAAGTGCGCAAAGTAGTGTAATACTTGCCATCCACCTCGACCAGCTTGTTAGGGTCTAGCGAGAAATAGTTCTCCTTAGTCTCTAAATCCTTATCTATCGGCTCAATGTACCATTTTGATTTGTCTAAATTATTATAAGGAGAGGAACTGACATTTGAGCCCCCTTCATCAGCCATATAGGCTTTTTGCCTGTTAGGATTAATGTTCCAAGTGTTATCTTCTGAATTTAACGACATTGTCATATATTCCCCAGCAGATTCATTATAATATGAACTTGTATGAGACCCTTGCATAATATAATCATAAACATCGCCACCAGATATGTGGTGCATGTCTATTTGTATAACAGTACCGGCCGAATAAGTAGCAACATCGCCTGTCACAAGTTGTAATGATGAGAAATTAGATATTGAGCCTTGATCATTTATAGCATCAAATCTTCTTGATGTTTCTTTATTTCTAAACCTATAAAAGTTATATCCTGTCTTGTAAGTTGCCATATATATCCCAGCATTATCCGCATCAATTGTGAATGTCCACGGGTTTTCCATTGAGACAATTTCTCCATCTTTAGTCCAACCAGTAAATTTTGAATTATAGTTGTTAGGATAAGCCCACAATGTTACGTCATCGCCTATTTCATTTTCTGGTTTGTCAATAGTGGCAGTCAAATACTGGGGATTCTGAGACTCTACCGAAACATATTGATTTATAATTTCTTCATAAACTGCTATAAAATTCATTGTAATAGTTCCCGGATTGGTTGCACCATCACCAGATTCACCTGTATTATTACCTGCACCTTTAACTCCTTCGTTATCCTTAAATGAATTTTGTGGATTTTGGTCAGTTGAAATCACTTTTCCATTTCCATCTTCCCATCGTAAGAATTTGTACTTTTTAGAATCAGTTGGTATAGTATTTAAATACCAATTATAGGGGAACTGACTTTTATGACTTTTCCCGTCAAAAACATGTGGTGCATCAACACAATTATTCGGATTTGCTGCAGCATTTTGTTTTCCAGCATATACTTTTCCAGCTCCAGTTGGAACGGTTTCGACTTTTGCATTACTATAATACCAATAGTCGGTTCCTCCTCCTCCCCCTGCCCATGCATCGTTTCCGGCAAAGGCAAAGAGTAGCAGTAATAACAGTATTTTAAGATTCTTCATTTTAAACATTACTTTTTATGTTTTTTATTTTTGTTATTATTTGTTTTAGTAGTTATGTTGGCGGCAGCGGCGTTGCGCTTTCCGTCGTAGTAGTTGTAGCAGCAGCGCACAGCGAGGGTCGCTGTGATTAGCTGATGTGGCAGGTCGAGTTGCTCGCTCAGCGGTGTTGCAATAATGAAAAGCACCAGCACTGCTGTGTAAAGCAAATAGACCTTGTAAAATCCCTTGCGCTTGCGCCAAATGAGCCAAATCACTAGTGGCAATGGGTTGAACACGATGAGATACCAGTTCCAATGCTTGCCAAAGAGCCCCGATACGAAGCTAGTGTAGATAAGAATTATGCCAATAATGGTTTGAAGAACAAGCAAGACGATATCTGTTACCTTTCCAACTGTTTTCGATTTGCCCAGCCATTCAATTATAGTAATAGTGAAAATCAGAACAAAAAAAATGGCGAACACCAAAGTTGGAGTAAATGGTGAGGGTTTTACATGTAAACGTACTGGCAACAATTCTTTTTCTGCCACAAGCATAGGGGTTCCTGAACCGTCTTCATTCACAAGTTGCATATTTCTTACCACAGGACCGAAAGACTCGGGCGATATCTTGTTTATTAAAGGACAATAATTGTCACTCTCAGTCCCGAGAAAAGAAATATCTAGAAATTCAGTCCAAGGCGATAGGTGTGCGTCGTGTCTAACCATTTTGCCGTTATTCCAAGAAAAATGCTCAGGTAATGTTGGAAAATCAACGTATCTTCCTATTGGGGCATTGATTAATGTAGCAAAAAGTATTGAGGAGCAATTGTTTTCAATCAAATTGTATCTTCTGAACCGCTCATCAATATAATCATTGTCAAGGGCTCGCCACAATTCTTGTTTCTCAAGAGTAGATAAGTTTAGCTCATATTGCTTAACTCCACGCCCTTCTTTTTGGCAGAATGCTAAATACTCTGTTGTTGGGACTGCTACTGTATGGGAGCGAACGTTGCCGGCGAAGAATTTCACATAATCTCCAAAACTTTCATTGAAATCCATCTCAAATGAGAAACAGAAGTCCAAATCATGCACAGGACATTCCATGCGAAATGCGCAGTGTCCATAAGAAGAATAAATCGCCTCGCCGGGCGATGCCACCAACAAACTCGCGGTGACGAAGTTGGAGCTGTCGGGCAGCAGGGGGCCTGGGTGGGTCCAGGGGATTTTGTCTTGGGCATGAACGGCGGCGCTTGTGGCGAGCATTATTGCCGCCACAAGTGTCGCAATCCATATTTTAATCGTGTTAACTGCCATCTTTTAACCAAGAGGCCGGCTTTTCGTTCTAATTAGTCTAATTAGTGTGCCCAAACCGTTGCGTCAGCCTAATTTGTGCATTAATCATTAAGCATTGTGCATTAAGCATTGTGCATTATGAATTATGCATTGATTAGAGCACCACTTTCTTGCTGTTCTGGATGTAGATGCCGTGGGTTGGGTTCACCACTTTGCGGCCCATGAGGTCGTAGATGGTGTTGTCGCCCTGAGCATCGGTCTCAATCTTGGTGATGGCTGTCGTGATGGACTTGTCGGCCCATGCCTTGTTGGCAGCCATGTAATCAGCAGTATTGTCAACGGCAAACGTGAGGCCATCTTGCAAGGTGAGCATGGTGCTCATGTCGTTCGCGGTGTCATCGTCAAAATAGGTGCCCTTGAGCATCGACTTGGGGCCATTCTCCAGGTAGGGGATGCCCTGAGCCTCGCTGCTGATGATGGGCATGAGCAGGTTGTTCTCATCCTCATTGCTGGCAAGCTCAAGCACTACTGGAGTGCCGGCGGCAATGGTGGTGCCATCCATAGCCTCAAGGGTGGGAGTGCCATCCTCGGCAACAGCGGTCACGATGTAGGGGGTGACATCGCCCACAATGCTCACGGGGAACGAGGCATAGAAGGTGGTGTAGTATTTGCCGTTGGCCTCGGCTGTAGCGGCGGGAGCGAAGTAGTTGGTCTCGGTGTCGATCATCTCAAGCTTCCACTTGGCGTTGTCGCCGTAGGCAGCATAGTTGGCATCGCCTGCAACGCTCACGCCACCCTGGTCGCTGTGCACAATGTAGATGGCGGCGCGGTCCTTAATGAGGTCGATGTGGCTCTCGAGGGCGGCAGCTATTTCGCTGTCCTCGCCCAGTGCAGCCTTGGCGGCAGCTACCACGGCGGCAGCATTTACCTCATCGGGGAGCTGCAGCTTGAGAGCGTAGGCGTCATAGACAAACTTCTCGGCGGTAGTGTTGGTGGGGCAGAGTGCAAGATAAGAGCCCTCGATAGCTTGTGCCAGAGGTGCCAAGTTAAGGCCCTGAACAGCCAGGCGGTTAACCTTGATACCCTCGACAGCGAGGTCGAACACTGCGCTGGCGTCGTTGTGGGGTGATGCCAGATCCACTGTGCTACTCTTCTCATGTACGCGACGCAGATAAGGATTCTCGGCAGTGGCCGAAGCAGTCTTTACGAAGCAGTAGCCACCCTCGAGGTCTTCACGCACCATGAGGAACTTGATGTCGGTGCCCTCTTCGGTGCCGGCCTGCAGGCGATAGCCAAAGCTGCCGTCGTAGTCGATGCCCATGTAGTGGCGGTTGCCAGGCACCATGTGGCTGATGTAGTAGGTAACAGCGGTCTGTCCGCCAGCAGCCTCAAGGATGATGTCGCGGATTTCCTCCCAATCGTCGATTGGAGGAACGTCGACACACAGGAACACCGAGCCGTCGGGATCGCCAGTGGGCACAAGGTGCAGCTGGAACATCTCCTCAAGGAACCATGTAGGCTTGTTGTTATACTCAAGGACCTCCTCAATGAGGCCTTTGATAAACTCAAGGGTCTCAATCATGTCGCCTCCGTCACCGCTCAAGTTGGTGAGCAGCGCCTCGCCATTCTCGTCACGCTCGCCATACCACACCAGCAGAGGGCTTGCCTCCTCGTAGGTGAGAGCAGTGATGTCGGCAAGGTAGTTGTGTTGGAGTTTTACCCACGTGCCTGAATACACGTTCTGGATTCGATACACGCCCTGGTCGGGTAGCGGCGTCACTGCACTAGCCGCTACAGCTATCATAGCGGCAAGGATAAGAGTAGTGATCTTTTTCATTTTTTTCTAGATTTTATAGATTAATAAATTTTCTGTTAAACAATGATAATTCCTTTGGTGCTAGTAAAATCTTGCAAAGATACAACTTTTTGAGTAAAAACGATTTACCTCCCCCTTCATTTTTAACCTACGTTAACAGTTGCGTGCCTCTTACAAAATTAGGGCGACCACACTGGCCGCCCTAATTATATAGATGTTATGCTATGTTTTGGTATAGCTATTACCAAGCAAACATTGGGAAGTCCTTCATCATGTTGTTCACTTTCTCGCGAACCATGGTGATGGTGGCTTCGTCCTCGGGCTTCTGGAGCACGGTGTCGATGAGCTCTACGATCTCGCCCATCATGTCTTCCTTAGCACCACGAGTGGTGATGGCGGGAGTGCCCAGGCGTATGCCGCTGGTCTGGAAGGCGCTGCGGTCGTCGAAGGGCACCATGTTCTTGTTCACGGTGATGTCGGCAGCCACGAGAGCGTTCTCGGCAACCTTACCGGTGAGCTCGGGGTACTTGGGACGCAGGTCGAGCAGGATGCAGTGGTTGTCGGTGCCGCCACTGGCAATCTTGTAGCCCTTGTCGAGCAGAGCCTTGGCCATCGCTTGGGCGTTGGCCTTCACTTGCTGCTGGTAGGCCTTGAACTCGGGCTGGAGTGCCTCGCCAAAGGCTACTGCCTTAGCGGCGATAACATGCTCGAGTGGACCGCCCTGCACGCCGGGGAACACTGCCGAGTCGAGCAGCGACGACATCTTGCGCACTACGCCCTTCTTGGTGGTCTTGCCCCAGGGGTTGTCGAAGTCCTTGCCCATCAAGATGATGCCACCACGTGGACCACGCAGGGTCTTGTGGGTGGTGCTGGTAACGATGTGAGCCCACTTCAATGGGTTGTTGAGCAAGCCGGCAGCGATGAGACCTGCTGGGTGAGCCATGTCAATCATGAGGATGGCACCCACCTTGTCGGCAATCTTGCGCATGCGCTCATAGTCCCACTCGCGGCTGTAGGCGCTGGCACCGCCCACGATGAGCTTGGGATGCTCGCGCAGAGCCACCTCTTCCATCATGTCGTAGTCAACGAGGTTAGTGTCGGGGGTCACATTATACTCGCACTGCTGGAACACGAGGCCCGAGAAGTTCACTGGGCTTCCGTGTGAGAGGTGACCGCCATGAGCCAGGTTCAGACCCATGAACTTGTCGCCGGGCTTGAGGCATGCCATGAACACTGCCATGTTGGCCTGCGCACCGCTGTGGGGCTGCACGTTGGCATACTCTGCTCCAAAGAGCTGCTTGATGCGCTCCTGAGCCAGAGTCTCGGCCTCATCTACCACTTGGCAACCGCCATAGTAGCGGTGGCCAGGATAACCCTCGGCATACTTGTTGGTCAGGCAGCTACCCATAGCTTGCATAACTTGTTCACTCACGAAATTCTCGCTGGCAATGAGCTCAATGCCACGCTGTTGACGCTGGTGTTCACGCTCAATGATGCTGAACAGTAAATCGTCTCTCTTCATCTTTTAAAGAATAATGTTAATGTTGTTTATATAGATCAATCTAAAAATGATTTTGCTTTCAAGCCACAAAGGTAGTGAAAAGTTTTCAGTTATCGGTTATCGTCAAGTAGTTTTTTGTGTTATTTCTCATAAAAAAGCCCACCCTGGGGTGAGCCATTTTTTCAGAAGGTGAACTTGCGGCCGGTCCACTTGAGGGTTTTGGGCTTAACTTTCTTGGTGTTGTAGTTCATGTAGTTGACTGTGATGTCCTTGCCAGTGCGTGGCAAGTCAAAGTAGATGGTAGCTCCATCTTCCACGTCATAAACCCTATTAAAGCCTGGCACGCTACACATTGTCATCTTCTTGGTGGCATTGTTGTAGCGGTAGAACACGATGCCGTCATATTGTCCTGGCTCGTAATTGCCGTCGCGGAAGCTCAACACGTTGTAGGCAACGAGCTTGTGCTTGCCGTCGCTCTCGTTCCAGTAGCACATCTCAATCTTGAGCCTGTGCTCCTCGTGCCTTGACTCAAAGCACACATAGCCGTTACTCTTGTCGATGGTGAGTGTTTCGCCCTTGTCGAGTTTTTTCCCGTTGCGCTGCTTGACCCACGCCTGCTTGAAGGCAAGGTCGGCCTCGTTGATGCAGCCGTCATCGTCGAGCGCCGCAACCGAGAGATAGCTCCAGGCAAAATCGCTGATTGTGGGTTTGGCCCCTTGATACTTCACTTTGATTGTCTCTTGCGCCATCACTGCCATCGCAAGGCATGCAAGAATTAATGCTAATGATGTTCTTTTCATAATTGAGTTTTTATTTGAGATTAAAATTCTCGGGGTTAGCTTTAGTTTGTTCCTGAAAATCGAGAAGAGCCTCGACCACTTCATCGCAATCGTCGGTAAGTCTCATTATCAGGTTTTTATATTTGCCATTTTGCATCATTTTTTGTAACAATGGGTAAAGTGGCACCTCATCAGTCCAGAACTGGCAACCGAGAAATATCATTGGGCTTGAAAAGCCAAACGACAGGTAGTGGTTCTGCACCGCATCCTGGAAAATCTCTTGAATGGTGCCTGCGCTGCCTGGGGCATAGACCACGCCCCCAAAGGGAAGGGTGAGAATGTTGTTCTCGCGTAGGCTGTTGTCAAAGAACTTGGCGATGTGGGTGGCAAAGGGGGTGCTGGGCTCGTGGCCGTAGAGCCATGTGGGGATGCCAAGGCTCTCGTAACGGTCTTGAGGATACTTGTCGATTACTGCGAAAGCCGTCTTGAGCCATAGCGGGTGCTTAAAATCAGGAGCTGCCGACATGATGCGCAGCGCGTCTTCCACCTGGCTGTCGCTGCGGCCAGCCATCCACGCCCCCAGGTGAGTGGCCTCCATAGCTCCTGGACCACCACCGCTAAGCATGAACAACCCCTGCTCTGTGAGGCGCTTGCCGAGATAGACAATCTGCCGGAACATGGGGTCGGTCCTGAGCAAGGCATGGCCGCCCATCACGCCCACACACCGCAGGTAGTGGTGAGAGCGAAAGAACTCGCCCAGAGCTATATAGATGGCAAGGTCGTGCATCGTGCGAGCTATCGCCTCGTTGACGCTGCTGGTGTGCTTGCCAGTAGAGATGTAATGCTGGTAGATGCGGGCATCGTAATACTTACCGTCTTCAAGGCTGTAGCCCTGATATAGCTCGGCAGCGCTATAGAGCTGCGTGCGGCTCACATCAAATGGCACCGATTTCATGTACTCCACTACTGGAGCGAAGTTGGCAATGCTGGCGTCAGAAATCATAGCTTTTTCTAAAAAATGATTAGGAGGTTATTTCGCTTTCTTGCGCACTGTCCAGCCAAAGTGGCCTAGCTCTTCGCCCAGGCGGTAGTAGTGGCCATGGCAGTAGGTGATGAGGCCTGCCTCCTTGAGGTTGAGGGCGCCGGTGGTGGGGTCGATGAAGCGGTCGTCGGCGATGACGTTGAGCACCTCGGCGATAAACATGTCGTGCGTGCCCAGCCGCATGATGTCCTTGACCAAGCACTCAATGCTCACGGGCGCCTCGGCGACGTAGGGCGCCGCCACTTTCACGCCTTTCACTGGCGTGAGGCCCATTTCCCGCCACTTGTCGAAGTCACGCCCGCTCTTGACGCCGCACCAGTCGGTGGCACGTGCCAGCGCCTCGTTGGTGAGGTTGAGGGTAAATGCCATGCTGCGCTCAATGATGTCGTGGCTGTGGCGCTCAGGTCTTATCGACACATAGCACATGGCAGGGTCGCTGCAGATGGTGCCCGTCCATGCGGCAGTAAAGAGGTTATACTCCTCGGGGGTTGCTCCACACGACACCAGCACCGCCGGCAGTGGATATATCATTGTTCCTGGTCTCCAGTTTTGTTTCATATAATAATGATATTTAACTCACAAGCTCACAAGCTCACAAGCTGGCAAGCTCACAAGACAATAGTATAAAACGGCTCGCCAGCTCAACAACTCGATTACTCGATTATTCGATAGCTCGAAAACTCGATTACTCTCCAGCTCGATGGCTGTTTCACAAAGCCATGTTCAGCACTGGCAAGGATTTCGCGAGCCCTTGCTTCGTTGAGCAGACGGTCTTGCCGCCTTTACTTTACTATTTTTGTTCTTTAATAATGAGTAATGATGTCTCCTATAGGCAGTGTGGTTTTAATAGGTTAGTAACCGATTTTGTCAAATACTCCGCTCACAAAGCAGATCACAATGAATGCCACGAGGGTGAACCCGAGGCTGAACATGAGGAAGTGGCTATTGTAGTCCTCCTCGTCAAAATCGTCAGCCACATTAGCGGCGCTGGCACTGCGACGGCGCACTAGCTTGACGATGACATTGGTTACAAGGCCGCAAACCAAGCCAATGCCTAATGCTAGCAGTGCATAAATTCCAATGGACCCCATAATCGATGTATTTAAAAAGTTAATAAATAATGGTTTGTAGCTTCTCTTCCTAAAGGCCTGGGTTGTCCAGTTTTTCTAGGCCATCCAGAACTTCTAGTTTTTCTAGGCCATCTAGAACTTCTAGTTTTCTAGGCCATCCAGAATTTCTATTGGACGAGACAAGTCTCGTCCTACTTAACACTTAACATTTAACACTTAACACTTAACACTTAACACTTGTCTCTCATTCTTCCCGGGCTATCTCGCACTGGCACATCTGCTGGTATTCTTCCCACTCGGGGTCTTCCTCGGCATGGAAGGTGAGCGGTAGCTGCTCGTCGATGACGCTGAGGGCCTGGTTGAGCATTGACTGGAAGGACTTGAGCGTGACGGCATAAAACACCCAGTTGCGCTCGCCAGCACCAGTGTAGATGCCAGTCATCACTGCCACCGGGTCGCGACGCAGCGACTCTTGCAGGGCATCGGTCACCACCTCCATGGTGCGCGATGTCTGGTAGTCGGGCATCCCGCCACTATCGGGCTCATAGAGCCATGTCACCTCAATGCGAAAGTGGTAGCGCCCAGTGGCTATCACATTCTCGAGGGCTCTCCTGCCGGTTACCAGCACCGTGCGGCCTTCGTTATCTTCGCTCGGTGCAGTCCACCAGTCTTCTGTTATGTGTAATTTTGCCATAGACAAAAAATCATGCTTCTTAAAAACCGCCACAAGGTACAAATAATTTTTGTATTTTCAAAGAAAAATCCACAAAAAATAAAAATAGCACACAATATTTATGTTAGCTCATCGTTATGCGGGATTTTTTCTATAACTTTGTAGCCCTGTTTCATGGCTGGGGAAATTAGAATAGCGCGGGCGCTGTTTTTTAAAATGATTAAGGAATTTTGTGAGACATCATGATTAGCCTAGGTTTATACATTATTTCTTTACTGGTGGTTATTGCTCTTGCAGCAGTGGCGACATGGCTCATGCGGCACAGTGACGCCGAAATGCGTCGTCACATCGAGGACTCATGCCAAGAGCTGCGCAAGCAGCTGACCACGAGTGAGGGTAGGGCGCAGATGCTGGCCGATGAGAACGTGAACCTGAAGACGCAAAATGCTGCCACCACCCAGCAGGCGACGCTGCTGCGCCAGCGCATCGACGAGCTCTCGCATGATGTGGAGCAGCTGCGAGGCGAGATAAAGGTTCTTGACGAGGCAAAAGACGCTCTCGACCGCGAGAAGACAGCCCTCACTACCAAGCTCGAGGGCGTGACGCTCACTCGCCAGCAGCTCGAGCAGGACTCAAGGCAAGCGTTCAAGCTGGTTGCCGCCGAGCTGCTCGACTTGAGTCGCAAGGCGATGAACGAGGAGGGGAAAGAGAGCCTCGGGCAGCTGCTGGCTCCGCTGCGTGAGCAAATCACGGGGCTTAACAAGGAGCTCAATGACTATCAGCAGAGGCAAGACCTCAACTCTCAAATCTTTGACAAAGAAATTAAGAGGATGCAGGAGGCTAACCGCCAAATCTCGCAGGAGGCAACACGGCTGTCTAACGCTCTCATCAGCAACAACAAGATACAGGGCGACTGGGGAGAGGGCGTGCTCAAGCGCATCCTCGACCTCTCGGGACTACAGGAGAACGTGCACTACCAGATGCAGGTGACACGCGACGATGACCACCAAGTGATTACCAACGACGAGGGCTCGATGCTGCGACCTGACTTCACTCTGTTTATGCCCGACGGCAAGCGCCTGATCATCGACAGTAAGGTGTCGCTCACCGCCTTTGTGGGATATGTCAACGCCACCTCTCCTGCCGAGCAGCAGCATCTGCTGGCCGAGCACAAGGCGTCGGTGAAAGCCCAAATTGACCTGCTCGCCAAGAAGGACTATATCAAGCACGTGAAAAACTCGGTGGATTTCGCTCTGATGTTCATACCCAACGAGCCTGCCTACCTCGCCGCCATGCAAGGCAACCAGGACTTGTGGGAGTATGCCTATGGCAAACGGGTGGTAGTGGTGAGCCCCACCCACTTGCTCAGTGTGGCGCAGCTGCTCATGCAACTGTGGTCGCGCGACAAGCAGAACAAGAATGCCGAGGCCATCGCCAAGGAGGTGATGAAGCTCATCGACAAGCTAGACGCCTTCTATACCGACCTCGACAAGATACAAAATGGCATCAATGCCATGCAGGCCTCCTTCGACAACGCCAAGAAGAAACTCGAAGGTCGTGGTGGCGTGTTTTCTAAGGGCGAGAATATCAAGAAACTGGCTGGGTTGAAAAACGATGAGATTGAACAATGAGGCAACAGGTGATAGACTTCGCGAGTGCGGAGCATAAATCAAGGTGAAATGAGCAGAATGGCACACATATTATTTGCTTTGGCGCTTCTCAGTGGAGCCTTGGCGGCAGCACAGCCTGTAGGCATCAACTCGTGGGCAAACCACATCGTGCTCAATGGCGACAACTGGGACGACATCATCGCATTTCTCAACAACCATCACCGTCATCACTACAAGTTCACAATCGTGCACATTGGCGACTCCCATGTGCAGCCAGGCATCATTAGCGACGAGGTGAGAAGAGCGCTGCAAGAGCGGTATGGCAACGGAGGGCGTGGACTGATTAGCCCACTGGCTCTGGCAGGAACCAACGAGCCTAGCGACTACCTGCTCAAGTCGTCCGCTCCCATTGCGGCAGCGAGCAGGCTGCTCTCGTCGTCTAGGCCGGCCAGCATGGGCATGACAGGGGTGGCAGTGAAGTTTAGCGGTGCCAGCACCACCCTGAGCATCAAGGCTAAACACCCGGGCGACGACTTCTACCGCATCACAATCTTCCACACTCCTTCCTCGCCATTTGCCGTGGAGCAGAACGGCATGACGGTCAAAGGCAAGCAGCGCAGCAGTCACGCCACCGACTTTGTGCTTGAGGGCTCGGCCGACACGGCGAACCTGCGCCTCAGCGGCAGCGGGGCGCTTTATGGCGTGCGACTGCTCAACAGCCATCGTGGGGTGGTGCTAGATTGCATAGGCAACAACGGCGCCACCTACCGCAGCTACCTCAACATCGACAACTTTGCACAGCAAATCGCCGACCTCGAGCCACAGTTGGTGATAATATCGCTAGGCACCAACGAGGCCTATGGGACGTTTGGAAATATCACGGCAAACATCGACCAGATGCTCACCGACATCAGGCGCCAGTGTCCACGCGTGAAATTTCTCCTCACCACGCCCATGGAGACGCACAAGCGCAACGGTCGCGGCTATCGTGTCCAGAGCAATGTGGCGGCAGTGCGCGACATCATTCTCGCCTACGGCAAGAGCCACCACGTGCCAGTGTGGGACTTCTACCAGGTGGCTGGTGGCGCTGGCGCTGCCAACCGATGGCTCAAGGCTCGCTACATGAAGACCGACCACCTGCATCTTACCAATGACGGCTATCACTCGCAAGGACGCCTGCTGGCTCAGGCGCTGATGCGACTGCTCACTGGCGAAGACGACGGCAGCGACATCGTGATGCCCATCAACGCGTCGGAGCCGTCGGAGCCGTTGGAGCCGCCAAGTAACACCAACGAAAAAAACGGCCAATAAAGCCGCTCTCACATTAAACTATCTTAGGGGTTTTGCGTCATAATACCGAGACCACAATTTCTTCTACATGATTCTAAAGCGCGTTGCTAACGTGAATTTTTTGAAAAAATTGTGTGCAGAATATTGTTTTTTTAGGAAAAAACTGTAATTTTGCAGGTTGAAATGAGACGTTTGCTTTACATATTCACCATGTGCGTTGCGCTTGCTGTTGGTACAGTGAGTGTTAACGTCTTTGCCAGCCCACGCGTCGAGCAGGTAGCGAGCGATGAGACCACGGTCTATGGAGGCAAGGGCACCATTGCTATGGTGGCTGGCGATAGCGACGCCACTTTCAACATCTACTCTATCACGGGGCAGCTCATCAAGAGCGTGCGTGTGATAGCTGGCACCAAGGTCACCATCGATGTGCCCAAGGGGTTCTACATCGTGAAGTGTGCCGGGCGGTGGTCGCGCAAAGTGGTAGTAAAGTGACACCGCAATGAGAGATCTGTGCCAGTGTCTTCTCGATAAAGCCAAAACACCCTCTTTTCTGTTATATGCACTGGTCGTCAGCATAATGACGGCCCAATTTGTTATTACCTCACTCAAGTTTGCAAAGGGGACATTCCGCCCCATGCGTTTAATTCCTCGGCGGCTGGTTTTGCTAGGCGCGTTGTCGCTCTGCTGTTTCGCTGCTAAGGGTTCTACCATAGCGAGCGTGCTGGTGATGTCGCCAGGCGACGAGCTATACTCGCAGTTTGGACATGTAGCATTGCGCATCGAGGTGCCCGAGCAGCATTACGACTACTGCTTCAGCTTCGAGGGGACTACAGGCTTTGCCGGGATGCTGGAGTTCTTCCTTGGTCAAACCCATGCCCACATCAATGCTGTGCCCACGGAAACCTTCTTAGGCACCTACAAGCAAGAAGGACGTCAGGTGATGCAATACACACTATCGCTCAACGCTAGCCAGGAGCAGGAACTGTGGCGGCAACTGCGTGACGACAGTGTGAGGGACGAGATGCGCAAGTTTAACCTCTTGCAGAACAACTGCTCGTCGGTGACTATACGGGCCATTGAGCAGGCGCTAGGAGATGAGGCGCTTGACTTTAACGGCTGGCCCGAGCAGTTCCACATGGTTAACGGCGACGGCGTTAGGTACCTGTCGAAGCACTCGCCATGGCTGGAGTTTTGGAACATGACATTTATCGGAACCGAGGCCGACACTCGCTGGCCGCACGAGCAACAGATGTCTCCCGAGCTCATGCCCGAGGTGCTGAAGATGGCGTCGCTGGTCAGGAGCGATGGAACCAGGCGTCCTGTCGTCACTGGTGAGAAAGAGCTGCTGCCGCTGGTCAATAAGTACCGCCCCTCGCCGTGTACGCCAGCGCGCGTGTTTGGCTTCCTGTTGATTTTTACCATAGTTATCACCATAGCCCAAGTGAAGTGGAAGATAAATGCTGCTCCACAAGCTCTCGACGTGGTGCTCATGACGGCGGTGACGATTGGTGGCTTGCTACTGATGCACACCAGCTTCGTGTCGGGACTCTTTGGCGTGCACTGGAACTGGTACCTCATTCCCTTCAACCCTCTACCATTCATTTTCTGGCTACTGTGGCATCGCCACAGGGCTTTCAACAAGATTTATTGGCTCTACACGATAGTGCTGTTGCTCTTTATCCTCGCTACACCATTGAGCCGCCAGCTCGACCTCACACACCAGCTCATCACAGCATCACTCGCCATAAGATCCATAACAAAAATCACACCAAAGTGACGGCATTCTTTTGATGTGATTTTGTCTTTGGTGTGTTTTTTATTACGCGCTTATTTTTTTGAGTAGGGAATTAAAAAGGAATAATGCTGCCTCCACTTTAAAAAGTCCATTTTTTGGGGTCTGTTGTTCCAAAAATAAGCAAAACAGAAAATTAAAGCATTGATTTTCAGCAATAAAAAATTAGTTTAATTCGCATAATTCGCCGTTTTTTTAAGTGGACTCAATGCTGCATCGAGCCACATTATGGGGCTGGCTTTAGAAGTTGATTGTGGTGCTCTCTAAGCTTATGGCCTCACCGGTGATCGGGTGGGTGAAGATCAGCTTCCAGGCATGGAGACACAGGCGGTGACTGGCGGTGCCATAGAGCATGTCGCCGGTGATGGGGCAGCCCAGTCCCTGAGGGTGTGAGGCGTGGATGCGCAGTTGGTGGGTGCGGCCAGTGCATGGCTTGAACTCCACCAGAGTGCGGTCGCCTCGGTACTCCAGCACCGTATATTTTGTAATTGCCTGCTTGCCATGCTCATGATCCACCACCTGGCGCGGGCGGTCGTCAAAGTCGGGACGCAAGGGGAGCACGATTGTCCCCTGTTTCTTGGGTGGCACGCCATCGAGCAGGGCAAGATAGGTCTTGCTCACGGTGCGTTTCTCAAACTGCTGGCGTAGGCTACTCTGCACCTTGTGGGTCTTGGCAAAGACCACCAGTCCGCTAGTGGCCTGGTCTAGGCGGTGAACCTCAAGGGCTGTTCTGTAATGGGTGTTGTCGCTGTATTGCGCCTTACCCACGGCGTTCAAAGTTTCCTCATCATGCATGTGTTGCACTAGCTCAAGCAGCGATGTGGCTTCCTCGTCCTTGCCTGGCACGGTGAGCATCCCCGCGGGCTTGTCGATGACAATGAGCCACGGGTCCTCATAGATGATTCTCAGCTCGTCGTTGCTAGGCTGAGCGATGAGCTGATTGCTCTCCACGTCAAGACCTTGAAGCATATATTCTAGAAGTGGCAGGCACTTGCTGCGGCAAGCAGGGTAGTAGTGGCCGTGGTGACGCACCTCTCCCTGTGGTGACTCGCCCACCCAGAACTCTGCCATGCACACGGGCGTGTAGCCATGCAGGAAGGCATATTGTAGCAGTTTGGGCGCACAGCACTCTCCAGTGCCTCCTGGTGGCAGGCGGTGGAGGCGTTGCTCAAAGATGGTGGCCACATCCATGCTCTCGCCACGGGCGTTGCGCACCACAAATAGCTTGAAGAGCTGACGTTGCAGTTTCTCGCTCATGGCATGACGACGGGTTTTGAGGGCGGCGATAGTAGCGTCATGGTCGCTCATGCGGCGTTCCACCTGTTCTAGCTCCTGGCGGTGACGTTTCTTGAGTCGCCGCAGCTCCGCCTTCTGGAACTGGCTCTCCTTGATGAGCTGCTTCTCCAGCTCGGGCGAGAGGTTGCCATTGGCCCTTGCCGCGTCGCGGTGGCATTTGGCTTCGCTGTGAACCGTCATCATTGCCACAATCTCCAGCTTTTGCCTCATCAGGGTGGAGTGGTGCAGCTCATCAAGCTCTTGTCTCTGAGGCGAGTTCTCAAGCGTCTTGATTTGCTCGTTGATATTGGAAATTTCGGCTTCGCCAGTGCAAAATAGGCCCTGTGGTTCAAGCAGGTTGTAGATGTGTGGCACGAAGTAGGGGTTGTTGCCGTTGTGGGCGAGGTTGCCAGAGTAAGCGGCGAGGTAGCCCATGGCGCCGCTGGTGTCCTTCACCACCAGCACTCCCAGCATCTTGCCAGCAAGGAGCTCGTTGCGCCAGTTATCTTGCCCCAAGGCATAGTCCATCACCTCAGTCGCAGCTATCTTGCATAGCTGGTGGGGCACGTAATGGAATGGAAACGTGAAATGCGTGGGCAGCTCCACGCTGCTCACATCATGCAAGAACCTGTGCAACTTGTCGTCATTAATCACGCTACAAAGCTACAAAAAACTTCACTACTTCCCGCCAAAATCCATTTTAATTGTCACATATTAAGAAAAAATTTTTTTTTCTTGTCAATAATGGTTGTTGTGAAAATTATTTTGTGTAACTTTGTGGTTTGAAATGAAAAAATGGGCCATTTTTCTTTTTTAAGGTTGGTTCTATAAATTAATTGAGATAGATTTTGGATTTATGGCGTGCAGGTTTTTATTCAAAGTTGATGAATAGTAGCGGGCTACATTTCAAGACTTTAGATATAAAGATGCCGACAGAAATCAAAATACAATCAAAACATTTTTTTAACTGTTCTTAATTTATAGAACCCACCGTTATTATGAATGACACCTGTGAAATGGCTATTGAAGAAAATGATAAAACGAGTAATTTGATATGAAAATATTTACTAATGAGGCAATAAAGAAAATTGACAGGGAGACTATTGCCAACGAAGGCATCAACGAGCTTGATCTGATGGAGCGGGCTGCATCGGCTGTGACCTATGAGATAATGTCGAGGTGGCGCACCAATAAGCGCATTATCATCTTTGCCGGACCCGGCAACAATGGCGGCGATGCGCTGGCGGTGGCTCGCATGCTTTATGAGCAGGGCTATCACCCCGAGGTGTTCCTGTTTAACATTCGCTCATCAAACCTCAGCGAGTGCTGTGCAGCTAATCGCGAGCGGCTGCTTGAGTTGGGTGACATCGACTTTACCGAAATCATCGATAATTTCAACCCACCGGAGCTGGGTGATAACGATGTGGTCATCGACGGGCTCTTTGGCTCGGGACTCCACAGTCCGCTAAAGGGCGGCTACACCTCACTGGTCCAGTATATCAACAACAGCGAGGCATTCATCGTTGCTATCGACATGCCCTCGGGACTTTTCTGTGAGTGGAACGAGGGTATAGACCGTCGCAACATCATCCGCGCCGATCTCACGCTAACCTTTGGGGCTAAGAAGTTGTCGTTCTTCTTTAGCGAGAATGCCGAGTGCATAGGCGAGTGTGTCGTGCTCGACATTGAGCTCAGCCCAACGGCAATAGCCTCGACTCCTGCCGACTTCTACCTCATTGAGAAGGAAGACGTCAAGGAGGTGCTACAACCTCTTGACCCGTTTATCAACAAATATGACAACGGCACGCTATATCTCGTGGCTGGAAGCTATGGCATGATGGGAGCGGCTATTCTTGCGGCACGTGGAGCACAACGCATAGGTGCAGGCTTGGTGACTGTGCATGGGCCAGCTAGCGCTAATACCATTATGCAGACAGCTTGCCCCGAGGCTCTCTTTGAGGCCGACAGAAGCGACCTGTGTACCACTGCAATCAACATCAAGCGGCGATTTAGTGTGGTGGCTTTAGGACCCGGCATGGGCACTAACGATGAGACCATCGATGCTGTTGACCATTTCCTGAAAAACTACCGCAAGCCATGCCTGCTCGATGCCGACGCTCTTAACTGCATCGCGGCAAGACCCATGCTGCTACGTAGCATTCCTAAAGGATCGATTATAACGCCACACACGGGGGAGTTTGACCGCTTGTTCCAGAACTCGAGCGAGCGCAACATCACCGACGAGGGGCGACTCAAGCGGGCCATCAACGTGTCGAGAAACCACAATATCACCGTTGTCCTCAAGGGGCATTATACCATGACGGTGCGTCCCGACGGCAAAGTGTATATCAACAGCAGTGGCAATCCTGGCATGGCAACCGCAGGCAGCGGCGATGTGCTCACTGGCATCATCTCGGGACTGATAGCACAAGGCTACACCCCCGACAGCAGCGTGTGGATGGGTGTCTTTATTCATGGTCACGCTGGTGACCTTGCAGCCGCCAAACAAGGGCAGCAGAGCCTCATTGCAAGCGACATAGTGGAAAACTTAGGTGCTGCTATTGAGGATATTAAGTATAAGTAGAAAGTAAGTGTGTCACACTCTTGTGCTAAGATTGTGCTTTTCCCTTTAACATATCCCATTTTAAGTTAAAATATGTTTTTTGTTTCATTTTCATGGGGTGTGTTTTAATGGCAAGTTACAGATTGTAAGCTTAGTGTTGGTGGGAATTGCGAGAAAAATCTCATAACTTCGATTTACAAAAGTAAATGTTACAGAACGTAAAGGATGGTTGCCTATGTGGGCAGCCATTCCTAATTTTGTGCCATCAAATCAAGAATTAATGGCTCAAGAGCGTGTATCGTTACACATCTCACAAGCCCAAGTATAACAAATAATTAGAGTAATGAAGTTATTTTCAAAGTATTTTGTTTTTACATTAGTAACCATCTCATCCATCTCTTTCACTACACATGCTACCAACCCTGAGCCAGAGCCTAACAAAGCTAAAGGCATCAATGTGTCATCTATAGTCTCCAAGGAAAACAACAACCCACAAATCGACAATCTGCTCAATTTCGCTTACAAATTTAAAGGGGTGCCTTATCGTCTGGGAGCCAACGGGCCTCACCGTTTTGACTGCTCAGGATTTACCAGCTATGTCTTTAAGGCGTTTGGCTACAACCTTGCACGCCGTGCCAGCCTGCAAGTGCACAATGGCAAGAGGGTGGAACGGGGAAATCTCAAGCCTGGCGACCTCGTCTTCTTTGGCGGTCGAAGCAACCGTGCTGGCATAGGTCATGTGGGAATCATTACCGAGGTTGATGACAATGGCCATGACTTCTCTTTCATTCATGCCTCAACTCGCAACGGCATCACCGTGAACCACTCCACTAACAGCTATTACCGGGTGCGCTACCGCGGCGCTTGTCGAGTTATCCGCGCCAACGAGCCACAACTCTCACTCTTGGACGAGCTCAAGAAATCAATAAACGAGTAAATGAATAATGCAGCGGCTGGCAAAAATGATTGCCAGCCGCAATTTTCTGTTTTAAATTTCTAGCTTACAGTATTTCCCTCACTCGGTGTAGCAACTATGTCGTAAAGCCCAAAGCACTGCTTGATGGCTTTCCTGATGGCTGCTGCTTCACGGCCATTGCCCTTGAGGATTTTAAGTACTATCTTGATATACTCCTCACGGCTTTTGAGGCCCACGAGTCCTGACACGCCGCTCTGAGTGAGCATGAGTTTCTGGTTATAGACCTTGAGCACTTTATCATAGTCTTTCTTCTGAACATAGACGTGAAACTCGCGGCACAGCATCTCGTAGATGCCACGGGGATTAATCTCGTTGACTAAGTCAATCATGTGGTCCTCGAGGGCGCTGATGTTGCGGAATTTCATATCTACGCGCAATTCAATATCATGTTTCACACGGTGGCGAGTGTGCTGCAAAGCCTGTTGCTTAATCTCGTTGTCGAAATTCTTGATCACAGCGCGGCTCACACTGCTAAACACGTCGTCCTCATTCTTGTGACGATATTTCGCTACAGCTCGCACAACGCCCTCAAGCATGAGTATGTTCTCTATCTCGGCAACATTGGGCACTAGTATCTTCTTCTTGCGCAGATATTCCACCTCTTTCTCATCGCGACGGTCACGATCGACGATACCCCAACTGTCGAGGTGATGCAGCGTCTCTAGGTCATTGAACGAGCGCACACTCTCTATCACCTTGTTGCAGCTGCCCAATGGTTTTATGGTGTATTCCGGGAATACTAGAGCATATAGCCTTGAGTCGATGCTGTGCTCCTCGTCGCCCTCCACAAAGAGGACTGGCTTGCGAGTGCCTAGCAGGTCGATGTAGAGGCTGTCGCTCAGGTTGCTGCTCGAGTTGAGAACCTCATAATCCCACGTCTCCAGCTCAGGGTTGAAGTCTTTTACCCACACGCACTTGTTATCGACTCGCGAGGAGGCGAAGTCCACGTCGTGGGTGCTATAGACAAAGGTGCAGTCGGGGCGCATCTCCTCAATCACGTTCCACAAGGTGTGCATGATTGACGGATGGATAAACGACTCGGGATCATCAACAAATATCACAGCGTCTTCCATAGCGTAGAGCACAGCACCCAGATAGTAGAGCACGGCTTTCTCGCCATCGCTAAGCCGTAGCGACGAGTATTTGTCTTTTTGACCCTCGGTGGCAAAGAGCAGCTTACCGTTCTCGCGCAGAATTTTGTTCTTGGGGAACACTTCTTGCCATTTTTTCACAACCACGTCGAGCTTGGTCTTGGGAAAAGCTATCTCGTCGTTCATCAAGCGGTGTGCCTTGAAGTTCATCAAGTCGCGGAACTCGTCAACCATCATCACGTAGGTGAGCTTGTCAAACTCGGTTGTGGCTGTGTTGAACACTTGCTGCATGTTTTTGTTGAGCTTGTCGAAGCGCTCGGCGATAGACCCATTGAGCTGAGTCGCCTGTTCGGCGGTGGCAAAGATTGCCCTTAGCGCCGACATGCGAAAGGCCTGGTCGCCACATTGCTCTACCAGCTTGTTGCAGAAGCGCGTTTTGCCTGCGCCATTGGCACCAATAATGGTCACTTGACGCACATCGCGCAGTATGTCGCCCTTTTGGCTGTTTATCTTGTTAGGCAGTAATAAGTCCATAGTATTATGTGTTCTTCTTTTTCAGGTCGTAAAAATAGACAAATGTTGCGGCATTTCCAAAAAAACCGCAACATTTGTTGTCTTTTTTGCAAAAAAATCTTGTTTCTACAGAGCCTTGGCGAGCTCGCGACCATAGGCGCGGCATTGATCAATGGCGGCTTGGTCGGGCACCCACTGGATGCGTAGGCCGTCGTTGATAAGCTCAAAGCCGCAGCCCTGAAGCAGTCCGCTAACCAACTTTATTCCCTCACCGCTCCAGCCATAGCTGCCAAATGCTGCAGCTTTCTTATTCTTGAGCTTCATGCCCTTGGCCATCTCGAGCAGGCCGGCGACAGCATGAGCCAACCCATTGTTGATAGTGGGTGACCCCACGAGAACGGCTTTCGACGAGAAAATTTCGGTTAATACGTCGTTCTTGTCCTCCTTGGCAGCATTGTAGATCTTGATTTCCACATCATTATCCACATCCTTGATGCCACGCGCTATCTCCTGGGCCATGATGCGTGTGCTGTTCCACATGGTGTCATAGACGATAGTAATCTTGTTCTCCTGATAGTTGGCTGCCCATTGCTGATATTTCTCGATAATCATGCCTATGTTCTTGCGCCAAATCACGCCGTGGCTAGGACACACCATGTTCAGGGGCAGGTTCATTGCAAGTATCTCATTGAGCTTGCGAGTCACCATCATGCTGAATGGCGCAAGGATGTTGGCATAGTATTTTTTTGCCTCATATAGCATCTCGGCCATATCCACGCAGTCGTCATATAGCGACTCGGTGGCATAGTGCTGTCCAAAACCGTCGTTAGAGAAGAGAATGTTCTCGCCGTCCATATAGGTGAACATAGTGTCGGGCCAGTGGAGCATAGGTGCCTCGATGAAGGTGAGTGTACTCTCACCTATCTCGAGCTTGTCGCCAGTCTTCACCGTCACGAAGTTCCAATCTTGGTGGTAATGACCCTCAATGATGGCCTTGCCCTTGGCAGTGCAGTAAATGGGGACATCGGGAATTTCGCGCATCAACTCGGGGAGCGCGCCACTGTGGTCGCTCTCGTTGTGCTGCATGATGATGGCATCGATGGTCTTTAGGTCAACCACCTCCTTTAGGCGCGCTACAAACTCACGGTCGTAGGGCCCCCACACGGTGTCGATGAGCACCGTTTTCTTGTCCTTGATGAGATAAGAGTTATAGCTTGACCCCTTGAAGGTTGATAACTCGTCGCCATGAAAATGAGTGAGTTCCCAGTCAACTTTACCCACCCAAGTAACTTTTTCGGTAATTTTCTTAGACATTGTTGTAAATTATTGAAGCTTGATTTATAATTTGTTTATTTCATCAATAGAGAGCCCTGTGATTTGGGAAATAACCTCGGCCGATAAGCCCGACTTCTTGCCTTTGAGAGCCACTTCATGCTTTTCCTCAGCGCGTCCCTCGGCGCGTCCCTCAGCGCGTCCTTCGGCGCGACCCTCAGCGCGGCCCTCGGCGCGACCCTCAGCACGTCCTTCGGCGCGACCCTCGGCGCGACCCTCGGCACGTCCCTCCATTTTAGCGGTGTCGAGGACATCATTCTGGACCATTATATTATCAATGTGCCGATCGTAGGCTTTTCGCTCATCGCTATTCATTGATAAGTATTTGAGGCGTTCTCTTGCCTCACTTAGCCCTGGGGCCTGAGTGTCGTCCTTGATGTGTCCATTCTTTAAATAGTCAATCCACTCTTCGAGAGGTGTTGTTGCTATTTTGTTAAACTCATTCACTCTAATCAAGAAATACTCCGGGAAAATTTCCTCGGGAGTTTTCATCCTGATTGCGTCTTTTTCTTTTGTGGTAATCTTTAATGAGTCGTGCGTGTGAACGCCCACAAACTTGTTTTGACCATGATAAAGATAGTCGGCACCTTGACCCAGGTCAAAATAGAGGATGCTTATGCTATAAACCTTCTTCACCTTGCTGTACTTGTCACCAAGATGAATGTGCTCGGTTATGGCCTTTGAAACGCCATAAAGCACGCGCTCTAGGAAGTATAGCTCACGAGTGAGCTGTATCTCAACCAAGATGATTTCACCCTTGCTGTTCTTGGCTTTGATATCAACCCTGTTGAACTTGTCTCTATCATTATCTTGATTGCTCTCGCTCTCAAGAATTTCATCAATCTTTATAGGCTCGTTAAGAAGGACGGTGATGAGTCCTTCAAGCACGCCAAAGTTGGCCTTGTCGCGCAACATTCGCTTGGCTGCCCAATCAAAACGGATGTATTTGTTGCTCTCGTTCATGGCTAAAAAGTATTAATCTGTTGAACTAACTGCAAAAATAACAACTGTTATTGAGATTTGCAAAAAAATGGCAGCAAAATAATTGTTTTTTTCACGCGGGCTGCTATCTGTTTGTGGCAACTGGCTCACAATTCTGTCTCTTGTAGAGCCGTTCACTCGGTGATGCCGTTTCCTGTGTAGAGCTGATAATAGCGACCCTGGCGGGCAATCAGTTCGTCGTGAGTGCCTTGTTCAATGATGCGGCCGTGTTCCATGACCACGATGATGTCGGCGTTACGCACGGTGCTCAGGCGATGAGCAATGACAAAGGTGGAACGGCCGGTCATGAGTGAGTCCATACCTTGCTGGATGAGGCGCTCGGTGCGGGTGTCGATGTTGCTAGTTGCCTCGTCGAGGATTAGAGCCGGTGGATTGGCAACAGCGGCTCTTGCTATGGCAATGAGCTGGCGTTCGCCTTGCGAGAGGTTGCCACCGTCGGCATTGAGCATTGTGTTGTAGCCCTGAGCAAGGCGAGAGATAAAGTCATGTGCATGAACGAGCTTGGCAGCCGCAACACATTCCTCATCGGTAGCGTTGAGCCGTCCGTAACGAATGTTGTCCATTACCGTCCCAGTAAAGAGATGGGTCTCTTGCAGCACCATGCCTAGGCTGCGTCTGAGGTCTGGTTTGCAGATGGTCGTAATAGGAATATTGTCGTAGAGGATTGTCCCCTCTTGTATGTCGTAGAACCGGTTGATAAGGTTCGTGATAGTGGTCTTGCCAGCACCCGTTCCACCCACGAGAGCCACCTTCTGGCCAGCATCAGTGTCAAGGTCGATGTCAAAGAGCACTTGCTTTTCGGGCACATAGCTGAAATCTACCTGCGAGAAATCTACCTCGCCTTGCTGCTTAACGAGCTCAAAGCCATTACTAAGTGGCTTTTTCCAAGCCCACACGTGAGTCTCTTGTGTTGTCTCAACAAGTGTGCCGTCGGCATCCTCTTTCACATTGACAAGGTGTACGGTGGCAGTGCCGTCGTCCTCGCTCTTCTGGTCCATGATGTTGAACACGCGCTCGGCACCAGCCAGCGAAGCTATCACGCTGTTTACTTGATTGCTAATTTGCGACACTGGCTGGGTGAAGTTCTTGATTAGCGTCAGGAACGAGACAAGTGTACCCACGGTAAGCGCCACTGAGCCTTCGCCAATGGCTACCATGGCCCCCACTGCTGCGCATGTCACATAAATTAGATTGGAGAGATTGCCATTGATGGGCATCACGATATTGGCAACCTTGTTGGCATTGCAGGCACTGTCGCGCAGACTTTCGTTGAGCCTCTCAAATTCCTCAATCGCCTCATCTTCATGGCAAAAAGTCTTGACAACCTTCTGACCTGTGAGCATCTCCTCAACAAAACCGTTCATGGCGCCCATATCGCTTTGCTGACGGCGGAAGTAGGTCGCCGAGCGTCCTCCGAGCCACTTGGTGGTGAACACCATCACGCCAGTGAGAGCTATAGTGAGCAGCGTGAGTTGCCAGCACAGCACTATCATGCTGGTGAGAGTGGCAACGATGGTGATGAGCGAGCTGAACACGTTGGGTAGGCTGTTGCCCACGGTCTGTCGCAGTGAATCCACGTCGTTGGTATATACACTCATCACATCGCCATGCGAGTTCTGGTCAAAGAACTTGATGGGTAGCGACTCCATGTGCTCAAAGAGTTCCTCTCTTATCTTGAGCAGCATGCCTTGACTCACGTTGATCATCAGGCGGCTGTTGAGGTAGGAGCAGCCCACGCCCACCAGTAGCACAGCAGCTAGTTTGAAGAGCGTCACTGCCAGCGGACCGAAGTCGGGGTTGGCAGCAGTGCTTAATGGTGCTATATAGTCGTCGATGAGTGTGCGAGTAAAGAGTGTGGAGGTCAATGTGGTGGCGGTGGTGACAAGGATGCACAGTGCCACAAGCAACAGCGACCACTTGTAGTTGCCAAGTAGCATCTTCAGCATTCGCGCGACAGTCTTCATGCCTCCGGGAGGCATCTTCACTGTGCCTTGCTGGCGGCGCCCACCGCCGCCCCTCATGCCCATGCCAGGTCCCATAGTTGTTTTTCAGTTCTTAGTTTTTAGTTTTCTCTCTAGCGCACTTAACCCTTAACCCTTAACCCTTATCTTCTATTTCTTCTTTTTCTTTTCTTTGTGTTCACGAGCCAACCTGTCATACTCTGGGTTGCCGCGACTGAGAAGTGAATTAAAGAGGCGGTCGTCGTTGATTACTCGCAGTGCCTCTTGCACGTCTTTGTTGCGGTGGTTGATAATGATAGTGTAAGCTCCTGGGTCGGCATATACATCGCGGGCGATGAGACCTTTGAGAACTGTCTTGAAGAGGTTAGAGCTGGTTGTGAAGTCTTTCTCATTATACTTCACACTGTCTTTCTCGCCCATGGCGATAAAGTTCTTCATGTCGGCGTCGGTGAGCGAGAAACGCTTGTCAAAGTCATAGACGTCTTTGTAGTTGCTCTTAATCTCTGTGCGGTGCTTGTCAACGTAGTCAACGGCAAACTGGTTGATGATGCCCTTGGCCATCATGTTGCGGTAATACTTGCTGTTCTCGGTGGTGTCGAGAGGTACAAACACATCGGGCATGATGCCGCCGCCGCCGTAGATGGTGCGGCCGTTCTTTAGGGTCTTGTAGCTGAGTGAGTCGTTAAACTGGATGCTGTCGAGATGGAAGTACTCGCCATCCTTGGAGCGGTCAAGCAGATCCTCGTCATATTGCTTTTTGTCACCCTTGACATAGGGCTTCTGGATGCAGCGACCCGAGGGGGTAAAGTAACGAGCCACTGTCAGGCGAATCATCGAACCGTCGTCAAAGCGGAACGGACGCTGAACTAGGCCTTTGCCATAGGAGCGGCGACCAACAATCACTGCACGGTCCCAGTCTTGCATCGCACCGGCAAATATCTCGCTTGCGCTGGCCGAGAACTGGTCAACGAGCACCACGAGCTTGAGGTCTTTGTAACGACCTGAACCATCGGCGTGCCCTTCCTGCCGGGGGGAGTTGTTGCCTTGGGTATAAACAATGAGCTGCTTGCGCTGTAAGAATTCGTTGCACATGTCTATGGCGGCATTGAGATAACCGCCACCGTTGTCACCAAGGTCAATGATAAGCTGCTTCATGCCTTGCTTGTCGAGTTTCTGAATGGCTTCTACCATCTCCTCGTGAGTTTTGGCACCAAAACGCGATATGCGGACATATCCTGTCTTGCTGTCAATCATGTAGGTGGCATCTACACTGTAGAGGGGTATTTTATCACGGGTGATGCGGAAGGTGATCAGCTCTGGGCTAGTGCCGCGTTTCACCTGTACGGTGACCTTGGTGCCCTTCTTGCCGCGAAGGCGCTTCATGATGTCGCTATTCTTCATCTTCACGCCAGCAATGGTGCTGTCGTTCACGGTGACGATGCGGTCGCCGGCCATGATGCCCACTTTCTCTGACGGGCCACCCACTATGGTTTGAATCACGTATAGTGTGTCTTGCTTCATGTTGAACTGGATGCCTATGCCGCTAAACTCTCCCTGTAGGGGCTCTTCTAGCTCTTTGGTCTCCTTGGCATCGGTGTAGGAGGAATGGGGGTCAAGGCTCTCAAGCATGCCTTTGATGGCCTCCTCGATGAGCTTGTCCTCGTTGACGGTATCAACATAGAAGTTGCTGATGGCATACTGGGCATTGAGCAGTTTCTGCATCGATCCGCCACGACCATATTGCGCTCCAACAAGTGTTACAAACCCCACTAACAAAATTAATGTAATTGCAATTTTTTTCATATTTTTTTTCTGTCTGTTCTTCTAGTAAATAAGTTTACGAGTAAAACTGTCAATAGCTGCGGCTGCATTACTTGCCCAGCAATTTAATATCAACACTTTCAGGAATATACTCGCTGATGTCTTGGTTGTAGTTATAAAGCTCGCGCACAATGGTTGAGCTGATGTGGCTGAACTCGGGCAAGGTGTAGAGCAGCACGGTCTCGATGCCGCCCAAGCGGCGGTTAATCTCGGCCATGTGCATCTCGTTCTCGAAGTCCTGAATCATGCGCACGCCGCGAAGCAGGCAGGTGGCTCCCACCTCGCGGGCCACATCAACGGTGAGGCCTTCGCTCGCCACCACTCGCACTCGTGGCTCCGCGGCAAACACCTGCTTGATGAACTCCAGGCGGTTATCCAAGCTCATAAAGGGTTTCTTGGCAATGTTGCTCACCACTGCCACCACTATCTCGTCGAAGAGCGGCAACGACCGCCGCACTATCGACTCATGGCCGCGAGTGAATGGGTCAAACGACCCCTGGAACATGGCAATACGCTTATTGTCAGTGTACTGTGATGTCTTCATCGTCTTCAATAACTAAGTTGTCAATAATAAAGTTCTGGCGCTCCATGGTGTTCTTGCCCATGAAGAAAGTGAGCAACTGCTTCACGTTGTCCTCCTTGCGCAGGCGCACGCGGTCGAGCCTCATCTCGGGGCCGATAAAATCAACAAACTCCTCGGGAGAGATTTCTCCCAGGCCTTTAAATCGTGTGATCTCGGCATTGTCGCCCAGCTTGTTGATGGCTGCAACACGCTCTTCGTCGGTGTAGCAGTAGTAGGTCTCTACCTTGTTCTTCTTGGCCTCGCGACCGGCGCTGCGGTTCTTGCGCTTGGCGTCCTTGCGGTTGAGCACGCGGAACAGTGGAGTCTGCAAGATATAGAGGTGGCCACTCTTCACGAGCTCGGGATAGAACTGAAGGAAGTAGGTGAGAAGCAGCAGCCTGATGTGCATGCCATCAACATCGGCATCGGTGGCGATGATTACTTTGTTGTACCGCAACCCCTCCATGCCGTCCTCAATGTTGAGTGCTGCTTGAAGCAGGCCAAACTCTTCGTTCTTATATACGATGCCTGGAGCCACGCCAAAGGTGTTCAGGGGCTTGCCGCGCAGCGAGAACACCGCCTGGGTCTGAACGTCACGAATCTTAGTGATGGAGCCACTTGCCGAGAGACCCTCGGTGATGAAGAGGCAAGTGTCCTCACGGCGGTCGCCACGGCTGTCGTTGTAGTGTACACGGCAGTCGCGCAACTTGTCGTTGTGCAGAGCGGCCTTTTTCATGCGCTCACGGGTCACCTTGGTAACGCCAGCTATCGCCTTGCGCTCTTTCTCGTTTTCCTGAATTTTCTTCAGGAGCACGTCGGCTGTGGCAGGTGCCTTGTGAAGGTAGTTGTCGAGCTCCTTCTTGATGAAGTCGTTGATGAACTTGTAGATGGTGGGGCCGTCCTTCCACATCACGCTAGAGCCGAGCTTGATCTTGGTCTGTGACTCAAACACAGGCTCCTCTACCTTGATGCTGATGGCGGCTACGATGCCGTTGCGAATGTCGCTGTACTCAAAGTTCTTGCCATAAAAGTCCTTGATAGTGCGCGACAGAGCCTCGCGAAAGGCGCTCTGGTGAGTGCCTCCCTGAGTGGTGTGCTGACCGTTGACAAAGGAGTAGAACTCCTCGCCCATCTGCGCAGCGTGAGTTATCACCACCTCTATGTCGTCGTCGGTGAAGTGAATGAGCGGATAGAGGGGCTCGTTGGTCATGTTCTCGTTCACTAGGTCGCTAAGGCCGTTGCGAGAGTGGTAGCGCTTGCCGTTGTAGTAGATTGACAGACCAGTGTTCAGGAACGAGTAGTTCTTGATCATCACCTCGATGATGTCGTCGCGGTACTCATAGTTCTTGAAAATGGTGCCGTCGGGGATGAACTCCACCAGGGTGCCGTTCTCATCGTCGGGCTGAGCGTCGATGATGCCTGTCTCATTCTCTACTAGGCCTTCCTTATAGGTCACTGCAGAGCACTGACCGTCGCGCACCGAGCGGATGAAGAAATGCGACGATAGTGCATTCACGGCCTTGATGCCCACACCGTTAAGACCAACGGAACGCTTGTAGTTCTTCGTGTCATACTTGGCGCCAGTGTTCATCTTGCTCGATGCGTCTTTTACCTGGTTCAGCGGTATGCCGCGACCATAGTCGCGGATGGTCACCTTGCCACCATCCACTGTGATGTCGATGCGGGGCTTGGCAAAACCCGTGTTAAACTCATCGATGGAGTTGTCTATAACCTCCTTCATCAGCACATAGATGCCATCGTCGCTTTGGGAGCCATCGCCCAGCTTGCCTATATACATGCCGGGGCGCAAGCGGATGTGCTCTCGCGGGTCGAGAGTCACCAGTTCGTCATATCCACCAAAGTCGCTGCCATGAGGCTGAGTGTTATCTTGAAGTTCTAAATCTTGAGCCATTATCTTTTTATATACATGTTGACAAGTAACCGAGCGAGCACGGCAATACCTCTTGCTCTCACCCGAGTGAACGAGACACTATAGTCTCAACCTGCAAAATTACAAAATAGTTTCCAATAATTAATTTCACAGAATTTCTTTTTATAGTTTATTCACACGCCCACCTAGCAAAACAGCGGCCAAGCTCAATCGGTCAAGATGTCACCCAGCACAATCCGTCTAGAGGCCACCAAGCACAATCGGCTGTCCAAAAGCAGCCCTTAATCATAAAAAACATCCCCAAAGATGGCTCTCTGGGGATGTGAATAATAAGTTGTTTTTTTAAAAGCAAATGGACCCGGGGGTTATTTCTCTGCCACAATCTTGCATATCTCCACCACCGTCATCATGGCTTTTTCCATGGCTTGGATGGAGACGTACTCGTAGCGGCCGTGCATGTTCATGCCGCCAGCGAAGATGTTGGGGCAGGGCAGGTTCTTGAACGACAGCTGGGCGCCGTCGGTGCCGCCTCTAATGGGTTGCACTTTAGGTTTGACGCCAGCGCGCTCCATGGCTTGCTCGGCGGTGTCGATGATGTGCATCACAGGCTCGATTTTCTCGCGCATGTTGTAGTACTGGTCTTTGAGCTCCACGGTGGCGATGTCGCCGTAGGTGCCGTTGATGAAGGCCACGATGCGCTCCACCTCGGCCTTGCGCTCTTCAAAGCGCTGGCGGTCATGGTCGCGGATGATGTAGGTGAGACGGCACTCCTCTACTGTTCCCTCAATGCCCACGATGTGATAGAAACCCTCATATTTCTCAGTTGTGGCAGGGGTCTGGCTCTCGGGCAGTAGCGACATGAGTTTGCCAGCTACGAGGATGGCGTTAATCATCTTGTTCTTTGCCATGCCAGGATGCACGTTCAGGCCCTTGATGGTGATTCGGGCGCTGGCGGCGTTGAAGTTCTCAAACTCCAGCTCGCCCTCGGCTCCTCCGTCCATGGTGTAGGCCCACTGGCAGCCAAATTTCTCCACGTCAAACTTGTGGGCACCCAGGCCTATCTCCTCGTCGGGGTTGAAACCGATGCGTATCTTGCCGTGCTTTACCTCGGGATGCTGTTGGAACCACTCTATGGCGCTCACTATCTCGGCAATGCCGGCCTTGTCATCGGCACCGAGCAGGGTAGTGCCGTCGGTGACGATGAGGTCCTGACCTATGTGGTCATTGAGTTCGGGGAACTGCTCTGGGGCGAGGATGATGCCCTCTTTCTCGTTGAGGGTGATGGGGCCTCCGGCATATTTCTCCACGATGCGTGGCTTCACGTCACGACCGCTCATGTCGGGCGCGGTGTCCATGTGTGCGATGAAGCCTATGGTGGGGATTGCCTTGTCGGTGTTGGCTGGCAAGGTGGCATAGAGGTAGCCGTTATCGTCGAGCTCCACCTCGCTAAGGCCCATCTCTTCCAGGTCTTTTTTCAACTCCTTGGCAAAGACCATCTGGGTTGGGGTTGAGGGCGTTACGCCTGTGTTCTCGTCACTAGTGGTTTCAAACTTCACATACTTGATAAAACGTTCAATTAATGGTGTCATAGTGATGTCTTTAGTTAATGAAATTTTCTGTCGTTATTTTCTTGCAAAAATACAATAAAAAGCACAAACTATTTGCATTTATAGTTGTTTTTTTATTGTTTTTACTCGCTTAGACAAATATTTTTTGAGAATTGATTGCTGGGGAAAATGCGGAGATTTACATTCATTATAGATTATTTTCTTATTTTTTGTGTTTTATTGAAAAAAAAGTCTTACCTTTGTAAGTGGAATTTCACATTCAATAGTATAACCATGTTAACCCAGATTTATAACGGTCAAATTCTCACACCTTCGGGATGGATCAATGGCGGATCGCTGCTCTTTGAGGACTCCCGCATTGTGGAGATACGCAAGAACAGCCACATTGAGCCACGGGCCGACACCGCTATCAATGCCCTGGGAATGTATGTGGTGCCTGGTGGCATTGAGCTCCACTGCCACGGCGGTGGTGGGCACGACTTTATGGAAGGCACCATGGAGGCGTTCCGTGAAGCTGTGCTGGCGCACCGCAAGCATGGTACAACGGCAATTTTCCCAACCTTGTCAAGTTCCACATTACCAATGATGGAGGCGGCGGCTCACACGTGCGACGAGCTCATCGAGGACCCCTTTAGCGGCGTGATGGGGCTGCATCTGGAAGGACCTTATTTCAACCCATTGAAGGCTGGTGCCCAGATGCCTGAGCTCATACGCTTGCCCGACCCTAACGAGTATGAGCACATCGTGGAGGACTTCAACTGCATTAAGCGATGGGACTCGGCTCCTGAGCTGCCAGGGGTGATAGAGATGGGAAAATACCTGGCCAACAAAGACGTGTTGCCATCTATCGCGCACACTGCTGCCGAATATGACCACGTGAAAGCCGCCTACGAGGCGGGTTACACTCACGCCACACATTTCTACAACGGCATGCCTGGCTTCCACAATGTGCGAGAGTTCAAGCATGCTGGGACCGTTGAGGCTGTATATCTGATGGAAAACATGACGGTGGAGATGATTGCCGATGGCATTCATGTGCCTCCCACGCTGCTCAAGCTGGTGTATCACACTAAGGGCGTGGAGCGCACCGCAATGGTCACCGACGCTCTCGCAGTGGCTGCCAGCGACAGCAACAAGGCGTTTGACCCGCGTGTGATCATCGAGGATGGGGTGTGCAAACTCGCCGACCGCTCGGCGCTCGCTGGAAGCATTGCCACGATGGATCGACTCATCGCCACCGCAGTCCACATGGCCGACATACCATTGCAGGATGCCTGCCGCATGGTGGCCGAGACGCCCGCCAGGATTATGGGCATATACGACCGCAAGGGCTCGCTGCAACGCGGCAAGGATGCCGACATTCTCATCCTTGACAAAGACATAAAACTGCATGCTGTCTATTCCATGGGAAATAGGGTGATTCTTGACGACAAAATCTGAGCCAAATTACAAAATTGCCTAGAAAAAGACTGAAATCGCCAAAAATCTTTGAACAAGTGTTGCACGATTGAAAAAAAGTGCTTACCTTTGCAGTCGCAATTCAGAAAACATGGTGGAATTAGCTCAGCTGGTTAGAGCGTCGGATTGTGGTTCCGAAGGTCGTGGGTTCGAACCCCATATTCCACCCAATGACAGTAAAGGCTCTTGAAATTTCAAGAGCCTTTGTCGTTGATGCTTAGCGCCTATGTTGCCTTCGGTGCTTTTTGTGAATGTGATGGCGGTGGTGCTTGGGAGGGGTGCCTGAGTTGACATATTTAATCACGGCATCTCTCCAGATGAGGTACCCTGGCCCTAGCAGGTGCAGACCGTCGTTGGTGAGGTCGGCACGTAGCTTGCCATTCTTGTCCACGAAGAGAGGGTAGAGGTTTATCCAGGTGACTCCCTGACGCTTGCACACCTCCTCCATGGCGCGGTTGCCGTCGATTACTACCTGCTCGCGGTCTTTGAGCAGCTTCCACATCTGCACGTCGGTGTTGAAAGGCAGCATCGACTGCAAGTAGATTTTGGTGCGGGGTGAACGCTCCTTGATGAGGACGATGAGTTTCTCCATCGCCCGACCTATGCTGTCGCCATCCACACCATGCGACACATCATTGACTCCGCTGAGGATGAAAATCTTGCGGGGCTGCCCTTGCAGGATGGGCTCCATGCGCTCGTAGAGGCCTTGCACGATGTCGCCAATGATGCCTCGGTTCTTGACGTGTGGGTTGTTGAAGAGCTCGTTCCACTCGGCACCGTCGGTGAGGCTGTTGCCCAGCATGATGATGTCGTTGCGATGCACTGGCAGGTCATCGAAGTGTGTGGCTCGCCTCACGTAGTATTTGTCCTGGTTGGCAGTGCGCTCGGGTGGCTGTGCCTGCAATGAGGTAATCACTGCCATAGCGCCAACTAATAGAATTATAAAACGTTTCATAGATAGCAATTTTTTGTTATGGAGAAATGTTATTCAGTAATTCCGCGGTAGGCGTCGCAGGCTTTTTTCACGCTTCCGTGAAGGAGCAGCAGGCGCTTGGCTTCGTCGTAGGTGAGCCCTAGCTCATCCACAACCATGCGTGTGCCTCGATCTACTAGCTTCTGGTTGGTGAGCTGCATGTTCACCATCTTGTTGCCTTTCACTCGTCCCATCTGTATCATGACGCTTGTTGAGATCATGTTGCAGATGAGTTTCTGACCTGTGCCGCTCTTCATGCGGCTGCTGCCAGTGACATATTCAGGACCCACAATCATCTCGATGGGGATGTGGGCCTCATGGCTCACTGGCGCGTCGGGGTTGCTGGTGATGGCTGCCGTCAAGCACCCGTAGGCCCGAGCGTCGCGCAAAGCCCCTACGACGTAGGGCGTGGTGCCACTTGCTGCAATACCTATGACGGTGTCGTTAGGTGTGATGTTGTGTTCTTGCAGGTCTTTCCATCCTTGAGTGTCGTCGTCCTCGGCGTTTTCCACGGCATTGCGCAAGGCATAGTCGCCACCGGCAATAAGACCTATTATCCACCCTGGATCCATGCCAAAGGTGGGTGGTATCTCGCTGGCGTCGAGCACTCCCAGGCGTCCACTGGTGCCAGCACCCATGTAGAAGATGCGTCCACCACGCTTCATGCGTTCGACGATACCGGTGACGAGTTTCTCAATCTGAGGTATTGCCTTCTGCACGGCATCGGCCACTTTGTGGTCTTCTTGGTTAATCTCGGTGAGCAGCTCATGCACGGTCTTCTTCTCGAGGTCGTTGTAGAGCGATGGCTGCTCGCTAATCTTTATAAAAGCCATAACTTATTAAGTGTTAAGCTATAAGTTTTAAGTGTTAAGTGATTTCCTAGATATTTTACATTTCGCATTAAGCATTAAGCATTAAGCATTGCTTGAGTGGTACTTGATGAGGCCTTCCATTGGTGCTTGGATGATGGTGCCTATGGTGATGCCCAGCTTTGAGGCTGCTTCCACGAGGGTGTCCTTCTGCAATAGTGCTATTGAGCCCACGAAGTTGCAAGGCAGCTCTTTGTAGTTGGGGTAATTGGCGACGTTGCGAGTGAAGAAGTCGGTGAAGGAGCGCATCACTATGGCCTTGATAGATGGCTCGTCGATGTTGTGCTCTAGGAAAGGCGCAAACTGTGCCAGGAAGCGGTTGGCGGCAGGTTTGCGGTACACGCGGTCGATGATGGTGTTGCGGTCGAGGTTATACTCCTTGAGAAACTTCTCGCACAGATGCTCTGGCAGCTGCTTCTTCAGCACATCGCCCACCAGGAGCTTGCCAAGCACTGCTCCGCTGCCCTCGTCGCCAAGGATGTAGCCCAGTGGCGACACATTATCAACCACTCGCTCGCCGTCGTAGTAGCAGCTGTTGCTGCCGGTGCCTAGGATGCACGCGATGCCGGGCTCGCGCTGGCACAGCGCGCGTGCTGCGGCGAGCAGGTCGGTATCTACCTCAATCTTGTTGACGTGAGGCATGTTTCGCTTGAGGGCGTTGATAACCTGGTTTTTAATCTCGTCGCTTATGATGCCGGCACCATAGTAGTAAATCTCGGTGACGTCATATCCTCTGAGGCTTGGCATGAGTTCGTTCATGATGCACTCGGCCATCTCTTCTTCGGTCATGAGCAGTGCGTTCATGCCAGTGGTGAAGATTTGAGCAACTTTCTTTTTTCCGTTTAGCAGGCACCAATCAATCTTGGTGGAACCGCTGTCAGCAATTAAAATCATAATAGTAGAAATAATTATTTGTTATATTTTTATGTATATTTTTTTCTTGTAGAGGATGTAGCCAAAGCACCAGGTGATGAGCACAAAGGTGATGGCATAGAGGCATGAGGCAGCCTCGGGCGACCAGGTGATGGCTTGGCAGCCGTCGTGGATGAGAGTGTGGATCGACACTGTGTCGCCAGCGGCGTTAGTGCCTAGGCGCAAGGCACCAAAGACTATTGACAGGATGGTTCCCACCAGGTAGCAGAACAGCGGGTTGACGCCAAATGCTTGGAAAAAGCGGCACCAGCGGTTGTGACCCTTGATGTCGATAGCGTAGATGAGCATGGCAAGGATGCACGCCGCCATGCCGCAGGTGATGAGCACGTAGGTCGAGGTCCACGCCTTCTTGCTGCATGGTATGCCATATTGCAACAGCCATCCCACCAGCAGCATCAGGGCTCCCCACACGGCAATCTCGACGATGCGGTTGCGGTTGTCCTTGACAGTGCTGATGCACTTGCCCACCATGAAGCCTATGAGCACATGGGCGATGCAAGGCAGAGTGCTCAGCAGCCCCTCGGGGTCGAGAGCCAGCTTTGTGCCGTAGGCCTCCTCGTGATACATGTGCTGCTCGCCGAGCACTGCGCAGTCAACACGCGAGAGAATATTGTCGAGAGAGAACTCATAGCCGTTGCCAAAGCCCAGAATTAAGGCATAGGCAACAAGTAGTGTACCTATTATCCAGGGGATGAACTTGGTCTTGAAAAGCACTGCAATCATCGAGCCAAAGAAATAGACGAGTGCCAAGCGCTGGAACACGCCCAGGATGCGGAGGTTGCCAAACATCTTGTCGAAGAAGTGCGACTCGGGGTCGTAGAGCCCACGTAGCCACATCCCAAACCACTGCACCATCCACCCTATGAGGAAGAGGATAATGGTTCGCTTCAATATTTTGACAAATACTTTGCTGCTGAACTCAAAATGGAACTTGCTAAGCGAGAAATACATCGACACGCCCATCACAAACATGAAGAACGGGAACACGAGGTCGGTGGGCGTGAGTCCTATCCACTCGGCATGCTCTAGTGGTGCATATATGTGGCTCCATGTGCCGGGGTTGTTAACCAGCAGCATGCCGGCTATAGTGATGCCTCGCAATATGTCGAGCGAGAGGAGTCGTTTTGTGTCTTTTGCCATATTTTCACACAGTGTCGCTTTGCTCCACAATGTGTTTCGCACATTGCCAAGTCCACGACTTGTTATTAGTTAGAACATATTTGATGATTTTATTTTTGTGACTTCATCGATTAGGTAGATGAGCGACTGGTAGGGGACTCCGCTATGGGTGGTGAGGCCTATCTCGCACGTGCGGCTGTTGCTGAAGCCGCGATGGATGCCTGCCGCCTCGATTTGCGGGCGTAGCTTGCGCAGGGCGTAGGCGTTTAGCTCTGGGTGAGTGAAACCTTTGTCGCCGGCGAAGCCGCAGCAGCCCACGCCCTCGGGCACCAGCACCGTGGTTGAGCAACGCTTGGCGAGGTCGAGAATCTTGCCGTCAATCTTCATCAGTCGTGAGGAGCAAGTGAGGTGCAGGGCTATGGGTTCGTGGGTGGGTGTGAACTCGAGGTCTTGCGCCACATGGTCGTGGATGAACTCCATGAGCTCAAGTGGTTTCACGTGCTTCATGTGCTCGCGCGCATGGTGCAGGCAGGGGCTCTGGTCACACACGATGGGATACTTGCCGTTAGCGCTCGCTTTGAGCAGTGCAGCTTCTAGCTCATCGGTCTTTTGTTGTGCAATGTGGGGCATTCCCTTGCTGTTCCAAATCATGCCGCAGCACAGGTTGTTCATGTTGTCGGGATAGATGACTTCCCATCCTGCCTTGTTGAGGAATGTGACAACTTTATCTACCAGGTCGGCTTCGTGGCTATGCTTGTCCTTGCCGAGTGTCTGGTTTAGGCAACTCGGGAAATAGACCACCTTCTTGTCGCTGGCAGGTTGGCTCAAGGCCTTCATCTTGTGAGGCTGGGGCGTGGCAGGAGTCCACAGTGGAGCTCCAATGGCGTGCATCGCCCTGCCCACAGCGTTCACTCCGTTGTCGCCGAGCACCGAGTGAGCGGCATTAGCAACGTAGAGTAGCGACTTGAGGCTCCCCTTAGTAAAGGCGAAATGTCGTGCCACATAGCTGCCTATGCCATGAGCCAAAGTGCCCTTGTGGTGATGTTCGGCACGCAGGTCGTGGGTGAGCTCGCCCACGTTGATGCCCATGGGGCACGAGGTGGAGCATAGCCCGTCGGCGGCACAGGTGGCTTCGCCGTAGTATCGGTATTGTTTCTCAAGGCGCTTCAGCCGCTTGGGGTCTTCGCCCGTGTCACGCAGTCGAGAAATCTCGCGCTGGACAATGATGCGCTGGCGCGACGAGAGTGTGAGTCCGCTGCTCACGCAGTTCACCTCGCAAAAGCCGCACTCGATGCAGCGATTCACGTTGTCGTTGGTCAACGGCATGGGCTTGAGGTTCTTGATGAAGCACTCTGGGTCGTCGTTGAAGATCACGCCAGGGTTGAGGATGCCTTGCGGGTCGAAGAGGGCTTTCACGTCTCTCATCACTTGATAGGCTTTCTCGCCCCATTCCTTCTTGACGAATGGCGCCATGTTGCGGCCTGTGCCGTGCTCGGCCTTGAGCGAGCCGTCATATTTGTCGATTACCAGCTCCACAACGGCGCGCATGAGGTTCTCGTAGCGGGAGATTTCTTCTTGAGTGTCGAACGACTGCGAGATGATGAAATGGTAGTTGCCCTCGAGGGCGTGGCCGTAGATGCAGCTGTCGTCGTAGCCGTAGTCGATGAGCATCTGTGCCAGGTCAACGGTGGCATCGGGCAGGTCATCGATGTGGAACGCCACATCCTCGATGAGCACAGTGGTGCCCAGTGGCCTGGTACCTCCCACGCTGGGGAAGATGCCCGAGCGTATGGCCCAGTATTTACCATATACCTTTGGGTCGTCGGTGAAGACGGCTGGCACATAGAGGTGGAACGGCTCAAGGATAGCCATCGTCTCCTGGATGTTGGCTTGTAGCTCTTCCTTGCTGTCGGCAAAGGTCTGGATGAGGACAGCAGTGAGCCCATCGCCAGTGTTGTCGTCAACGCTGGCAAGCGATTTCTTGTCGAGAATCTCGGCGCAGTGTACCGGTCCACGTTTCATCGCCACCACCGCCTCGCACGCCTCGCGCATGTCCTGGAAATAGAGCATTGCGCTGGCTCGGCAGGGGTACAGGTGCCCAGTTTTCATCGTGAACTCGCTGGCAAAGGCGAGAGTGCCCTCGCTGCCCACGATGAGATGGGTGATGATGTCGAAGGGGTCGCTGTAGAGCACAAATGGCGAGATGTTGAGCCCCGTCACGTTCTTGATGGAATACTTGCGGCGGATGCGCTCGGTGAGCTCAGGGTCGGCCATCACGCGGTCGCGAATTTCCTCAATGCGCTTGATGAACTGCGGGTGCGACTTCATGAATGCCTCGCGGCTAGTCTCGTCGCCAGTGTCGAGCACTGTTCCATCGGCAAGGACAAGGCGCATCGAGAGCATCATGCGGTCGCTGTTGGCGTGGGTGCCACAGCTCATGCCGCTGGCGTTGTTGAGGACGATGCCTCCCACCATTGCCGAGTTTTTGCTGGCAGGGTCGGGGGTGAAGGCACGGTTGTGCCGCGCGAGTATCTTATCTACCTCGCTGCCCACGAGTCCTGGCTGTAGCTTGATGTAGCTGGCATCGGGGGCCACCTCATAGCTCTCCCAGTTCTTGCCGGCTACGATGAGAATGGAGTCGGTGTTGGTCTGTCCGCTCAGGCTGGTGCCGGCGGCACGGAAAGTTACTGGCAGCCGTAGCTCGTTGGCGATGGCGAGCAACTTCGATACCTCTTGCTCATCTTTCGATCGCACCACAAGTTGGGGAATATTTCGGTAGAAGCCGGCATCGGTACCCCACGCCAGGCAATGCAGGTCATCGGTGTAGATGCGGTCTTTAGGGATAAACTCCCTGATGCGCTTGAGATATGTGTTGTGGGCGTTGTCCATTTTCTTTTTTTAGGAGTGGATAGGAATGGATAGGAGTGATAAGATGCTTAACATTTCACGGACAAGGCACGCCTTGTCCCTACTTAACACTTAACATTTCACATTTATCACTTATAAATGTAATATTTTGAAGATTTTGCTTTGAACGCCTCGGTGTCTTTGTTGAAGTAGTCGATGATGTCGGCCACTTTGTAACGACGGCAGAAGCGCTCACGTATCTCCTTAGTGCCGCACACCTTGTCAAACATGGCATATCGCTTGGGGTTCTGCTCAAAGAGCTCCTGCTTGGGGTACATCTCGTGAATCACTTGCAGGAAGTAGAACTGTGTGAGCACAAGGTTTGCCTTGTCGAGGTCGGTGATATAGATTTGCACGCCGTGTACCTCTTGCAGCGACTTATCGACAGCCACGCTCAAGGCGAAGAATGGCTTGTAGTTGATGGGGCGGAAGTGCATGCCAGGCAAGTTCAGGGCGTTCATGTTCTTGGCAAGGGCCTCGGCGTCTATCCACGACGCGGCGAAGCACTCAAACGGCAAGGTGTAGCCAATGCCGGTGTTGAAGATGTATAGCTCGCCCAGGATGCCGCTCACGGGATAGAAAAACGCGTTCTCGGGTGCGGGAATCTGTGGCGATGGCAACACCCAGGGCATGCCGGTGTCGCGGAACTTCATGTCGCGAGTCCAGCCTTCCATGGGAATGACGGTGAGCTTGCACTTCTTGCCGGTTTTAGACCGCTTGGCGATGACGCCTTCCTCGTTGAGATATTGCGCTAGCTCGCCAGGGGTGAGGCCATAGAGGTAGGGGATGGCATACTTGCTCACAAAGGAGAAATATCCTTCCTCCACGAGGTTGCCCTCCACCTTGTTGCCTCCCAGCGGGTTGGGGCGGTCGAGCACCATAAACTCCTTGCCGTGCTTGGCGCACGCCTCCATGCACACGCCCATGGTGGCATAGAACGTGTAGCTGCGGCAGCCTATGTCCTGAATGTCATAGACTAGCACGTCGATGTCGCGCAACATTTCGGCAGTAGGTTCGGTGGTCTTGCCAAAGAGCGAGTACATCTTCACGCCAGTGGCGGGGTCGATGGCATCGCCCACGGCATCGCCGGCATGGGCATTGCCGCGCACGCCATGCTCGGGGCCAAAGAGTGCCACGAGTTTCACTCCAGGTGCCTCGTTGAGGATATCGACTGTTGACTTGAGGTTGTTGTCGATGCCGCTGGGGTTGGTAACCAGCCCCACGCGCTTGCCTTGCAGCTGCTTGAAGCCTCCGTCGCGCAGCACCTCGATGCCAGGTTTCACCACTGCGCTGGCAGCCAGTGCCACCAGTGCCAATGCCATTAATATAATGTGTCGTTTCATAACTATGTTGTTTTATTATATTTTAATATCGACAGGTGTATATTCCACATTTCTGAGTGTCAATTCAGGGTTCTTTTCAAGAATTTCACTCGCTTTTACCCAAATAGGCTTGCCATCATGACCTGCTGTCACTACAAGTTCATTGTGTATAGCCATTTCCTTTATCATGTCAAGAGTGGCTTCACGACAACACTTCACAAGCATCTTGTCAAAGTCATCTCCATAAATAACTTCAGGCTCTTTAGCTTCCATAATATCATTAAATATATTAAAGCTTTGAATATCAATAGTGTTATTATAACTCCCTCTTGCTATAGTGAAAAAGTTAGGATATGTGTTTATTATAGTCCACTTATCAACTATAGGCATGAAAAGTTCCTTGAGGTTTTTCAACCCCAAGTGGTAACGACGCTCAATTACTTCATCAGGAATATTATGCCCTCCATTTCTTACTCGGTGAGCAACTCGTTTCTTTGCTATCTCAGGTGATGGCAGATAGAAAAATAACAGCTCAACCTTGTAACCAATAGAGTGAGCTTGCTCAACAAGCTTATGGTAGCTGCGGGTTGCAAGAGTTGTTTCAATGGCAAAGGTCTCCTCCATGCTTAATAGTTGTTGTATTCGCTTAAGCATTATTCTGCCAGCCTCAAACGCGACACTGCTGGGGTCAAAAGGCGATAGGCCAGCGGCAATCTCGTCGGCATTTACCCAATGCTTGCAGTGTAGAAGCTGTGGCAAGACACGCTTTGATGTCGTGGTCTTGCCTGCTCCGTTGGGGCCAGCTATTATGTATAGGTGTTTGTTTGCCATTGCTATAATGAACTCTAGTGTGTGAGAAATGACTTAAATGGAATTACGATTTATTATCTTCGCTCTTCTCTTTGAGCCCAAATGAGGGGTCAACCTTGATGATGAATGCAGCACCAATGGTGAACAAGCAGCAAATCATCGTCCAGATGAAGAAGTTTTGATAACCGATAAGGTCTTCGAGCCATCCGGCAATCATGCCCATCATCATCGACAAAGCCATGAATCCTGTGCAAATGGCATAGTGCGCTGTTTTGTATTTGCCCTCGCTATAATAAATAAGGTAGAGCATGTAGGCCGTGAATCCAAATCCATAACCAAACTGCTCAATGAAGACACAGATGTTGATGGTTAAGAAGCTTTGGTCTTGTGTGAAAGCCAAGTAGATAAACGTTAAGCAAGTTAGAGACATGCTCCAAGCCATGGGGTGTAACCACTTTTTTAGTCCACCCTTTGCCGCCAAGATGCCGCCTATGATGCCTCCAATTGTCAGACCAATAATACCTACTGTGCCATAAACGATACCTACTTCGCTAGTTGATAGTGCCAGTCCGCCTTTGTCTAATGGGTCAACAAGGAACGGCATGATTATTTTAGTCAATTGAGCCTCGGGGAAGCGATAGAATAGCATGAAAAGAATAGCGGCCACCGTCTGCCACACCGGGAACTTAGTGAAGAATGTCTTGAAAGTATCTAAGAAGCCCAAGATAATTTCTTTAGCAGTTTTCTTGTCTTGATTGGCATCAACAGCAGGTTTAGGCATTGCCCAGGTGTGGTAAAGCGCGATTATTAAGAAAAATACTGAGAGCACCACAAAGACCAAAGCCCATGCAAGCGGAATGTTGCCCGATGTCCCTATAAAAGAAGATGAGACTTCTTCTTTGATTTTATTGTCGATAGAGAAGTGAATATAGGCAGGTTTGTTCCAGTTGTTCTCATTAAATACAAATCTTGATTGTGTTGCCTTGATGTCGGTGCTGCCTTTGTCGTTGGCGATATTTAAAACATACTGTTCGCCAGCTTTAGGCTGCTTGTTTAATCTAACTGCAACGACAGCAAAATTGGATGTTTTGTCATTAGCTTTCTTTTCTTTGAACTTGTCGGGGAAAGTTGTAGCAATCCAATTTTCTAAACCTGATTTTTCTTCTTCTTTTTTGGCTAGTTTGTCATCAAGAGCAGTAATCTCAGAACCATTGTTGTCCTTGCCATAGTAAATGTAGTGGTCGTTTTGCCAGCTTGCACTGTCAAGCTTGAAATCAGTGTTTTTTTGGTAAACAAGTTTGTCATCTTTAGTGAATTTAGGGTCTGGGATGTAGAAGCCATTAGTAATGTTAACGTTGTTGATAGAGTCGCCTATGGCTTTGTTGTAGTCGGCAAAAGCGAGTGTGCTGTCGCCTAATAGCGCCTTGTCAGGAGCTTTAACCGAAGTTTTTATAGACGTTTCGCTGGTTATAAATTGTATCTCATTGGAATTATTGATGTCTTTGTCACTGATGGTGGGCATTTGTGCTACCACGGCTGGTGCATCAGGATTGGCAGTAATGTCAATTCTCACCGGCTCTAGTCCAGAGTTCATCTCAACGACACCTGCAAGAATAACAAGAAGACCTTGCCCCACTACAGTGGCTATTCTATAGAAAGTGGAGCGTATGCCCACAAAGAGCGATTGCTCATGTTCTGTAAGAGCCAGCATATAGAAACCGTCGGCTGCAATGTCGTGAGTGGCAGAGGCAAAGCCCATGAGCATAAACACTGCAAAGGTCAATTGCACCCACCAAGCAGTGGGAATAGTAAAAGCAATGCCAGCTAGGGCAATAGCAATAACCCATTGCATAATAAGTACCCACCAGCGTTTAGTCTTAATAATGTCAACAAAAGGGCTCCAGAAAGGTTTTATTACCCATGGAAGTCCCAACCAGCCTGTGTATAGTGCAATGTCGGTGTTAGACATTCCAAGGCGCTTATACATTATGACCGAGATGGTCATTACTGCAACGTAAGGTAATCCTTGTGCAAAATAAAGAGTTGGAATCCATGCCCAGGGATTACGTTTAGTAGGGATATTGTTTTTCTTGCTCATAATAGTTCTCAATTATAGTAGGTTAATTAGTATATGCTCTTGATTTGTGCGTCGATGAAGTAGTGCAGCAGAATTTGCTGGTAGTTGTAGCCCCGGGCCCCCATCACTGCGGCGCCTATCTGGCACAGTCCCACTCCGTGACCCCAGCCAGCCCCGCGCAGGATGAATTTCTCGGGGAAACCATCGGGAATCTCATTGATTTTCTCCACTATGAATGCCGAGCTGTAGAGGCAGGTGGGAGAGAGGGCGTAGCGTATCGCTAGCTCCTTGCCAATGGTCTTGGTCATCTTCTCGCCCACGATTTTCAGCTTATAGAGCCTGCCGCTGGTGCCGCGTGCCACTGGCTCTAGGTCGATGATGCGGCCGTAGTCATCGCCAGTGCGTTCTCTAATAAGCTTTGATAACTCGTCTTGAGTGTATTCCACGCGCCAACGGTAGAAGTCGGTGGTCTCCTGATCGTAGTCGTTGAGCACCTGCGAGAGAATTTCTTTGTCGGTGGTGTTGCAGTGGGCATGAGGCGAGGAAAGAATCCAGTCGGCAGCGTTGTCCTCGCGTGTGAGGTCGGGAAAGTTCATCTCGTCATCATCGTCGCGTCGTGCCACCAGATAGGGGTGATGATCGTCTTGCCAGCAGTTCTCGAACTGCTCATACACGCCGCCACACGACTTTGAGAAGCGTGCGTCGCACAGCTCACCGCCATACATTAGCACTTGTCCCCAGGTGGCCTCGATGGCTTGCCGCACTGCCTCGGTAGAGGCACGAGTGATGCCCTGATAGCGCTGGCAGTGGTCGTCGGCACACACGTCGAAGTTGACATGGTCGTCGCGGTCCCACCATTTTATCTCCTCGTCGTCGCTGCTAGCTTCAAATTCTTGATGCAGCCCGGGATTGGCGGCTGTGGCAACGTTGTCCTTGTGGATTTGTGCCAGCAGCCAGCTTCGCGATATTACGGCATGCGCCTTGAGGAGCTCTAGCGAGGCGTTAGCGCTCATCTCGCTCGAGATCACGCTCAGCAGGTATTCTTCCACTGAGAGGATGTTGATGGTTGTGATTTTATCGTTTTCCACTATCAAGTGCAGCGCGCCTCTAAAGGTCTGGTCTTCCTTGCGTTTCCAGTGGAAGCTCACGCCTATGGTCACATTCTCGAGAGTGAACGAGTCGCTATCGATGTTCACGGGTTCAAAGAGCAAGTCGGTGTATCGCTTGCCGTTCCATTCCACCATGCCCTCGACGCATCGCGCCAGCTGATTGCCGGTCACCTTCTCGCCGTTGACTATGTAGTAGTTGTTGAGAACAAACTCAACAATGGGCTCACTCATGATGCCCACTCTCACTTGAGGAACTTTATTCATAATAGTGTTGTTTAGTTAACTCTAACATAAGCGTCGTATAGGAATTTCATTTGTTTATCCCAAATAGATAGTTCCTTGTAGATTGATATTACTGTCTGCTCATCGATGCTTTCAAAATCGCACCTGCGTGGTGTCACCCACACTCCACCATACTCGGCAGCGGCAGGACTTACCAATAATTGTCCTTCGCCATCGCCGTAGCATGCTGGTCGAGCGAAGTTGCGAGGAAAAAAGACCGTGTGCCACATGCCATCATTGTACCAGCACAACGCATTGCTCTTAGCTTGCTTAAGAGCCATGCTCATGTCGTGAATAACTGCTGAATTGAAGATCTTGGTTCTTATATAAACAAGTTGACGCATCGAGCGGTTGTCCATCCACAGGTTGCGGTCACCGTGGTATGTGTCAAGACCATCATCGTGTCTTGTCTCTAACTCACGGCACAGAGGCAGTTCGTCCTGTGTGGTGGCTTGGAAATGCATGTGGTCGGGAGCCGAGGCTCCAAATCCTGGACCATTATACATAATGACATGATTAGGCAACAGCTGCGCCAGCTCCATCATGTCATAACTATAACATAATTGTGGCTTGTGTTCAACTAGTGAAATAGTGAGGTGTCGCTTGAAGATGGGGTAGGGGTTGACCTGGAGTTTGTACAACCTCCCATCGCTTGACCTCCAGTGTACAGCTTGCTGCTCGGCGGGCTGGTTCTCGTCGCACAAGAAGCATGGCCGGGCGGCGATGGCTTGTGGGCTCACATCGGCAGCTGTTGACCTAGCTCTTGCCGGGTTGTGCTGCAAGATGATGCGAGAGCATGGCTTGCCCTCATCGTTGTGCAGCCACAGCTCGCGGGTGAGCAGTTTGTCGAGAGCGGCATAATTGTCGTGCACCAGTTGCCAATCATGCAACTGGCGCTCGACAAGTTTATCTATGTGCTCAATCAGCAGCATCCGCAGCAGCAGTTCTCTTTTTTGTTCATCGCAATGCGTGCCATGAGCTCCCAGGTGCGCATGCGGTCTTTGTAGAGGTTGTTGTTGTTCATCTTCACCACGTCGGCGTTGGCATCACTGTTGTCGTCCCATCGGCGGCACAGATACACGGGCTCATACACGCGCCCAATCTGGTAAGTGCGCGAGATGTTAAGACCCAGGGCATAGTCCTCGCCGTAGCTCACATTGGGCAGCATTACCTCACGCAGCACTGGAGTGTAGAAAGCGCGAGGAGCACCCAGGCCGTTGATGCGCAAGGCGTTGTTGCGTCCATTCTCGGGAGTCCACTCCTTGTGGTCGATTACGCCAGGAGGAATGGGGTTGCAGTCGATGTCGGTCATCAGGTAGGTGCCCACTACCATCGCCACGTTCTGCTCATAGAAGGCGTTGACCATAGTCTGGAGGGTATTCTCGTCTTTATACATGTCGTCGCTGTCGAGCTGCACAATGAACTTGCCGGCTTTCTCGTGATGAGCCGCGAGGTTCCAGTAGCCGCCAATGCCCATGTCGTAATGGTCGGCGATGATGTGAATAAGGCGTGGGTCGTCATATTCGGCGATAGCCTCGCGAGTGCCGTCGGTCGAGAAATTGTCAACCACCATGAGGTTGAACTTGAAGTTAGTCTTCTGCTTGAGCACGCTGTTGATGGCGTCGCGAATGGTGCGAATGCGGTTGCGCACAGGAATCATCACAGTTGCTTCGACCTCAAACTTGTCGTGGTCAAACTCGATGTGCTTGAAGTTTGGCACCTGCTTGCCGTCGATAATCTTTACTGGAGGCAGGTAACCATCAATCTCCTTGAGGTGCTCGGTGCAGGCGGCCTCCATCTCGATTTGACGACCGCGGTTGCGAGGATCCACATAGTCGAAAATCTTCTCTCCGCTCTTGCGGGTGTCGAGCTCCACGTCGCTGTAGAGGTACTCGTTGATGTGGGTGATGAGGCAGCGCTGCGAGAGCTTGAGGCGCAGGTCGTAGAGACCGGCGTGCTCGTAGGTGGCCTTCATGGCAGCGGCGGCCTTCTTGAAGCAGTCGGCACAGAACACGAGCACCGAGCCAAAGTCGAAGTCATCGCGCAGCGAGCCAATCTGGTAGTCGATAACTGGTGCCTTGACGGCTCCCTTGTCGGTGACGTTGTAGTGGTCGGCATAAACCATACCGCTCTGCGTGTCGGCAAGGACCTTGACGAAACGCTCAATGGCAAAAGGTGCAAATTTGAGTGTTACATACTTAGTGTAGAGCAAAGTGACGCAAGCGTCGCTGTGCTCGGCGATAGCCTTGATGGTAGCAGTAGATGTGAGGTTAGTGACGTTGAGCATTTCGCATCCGTCGATGGTGCCTTGCGCCTGATCGTTGGCAAGCAAATAGATTTTGTTCACTAGTGGATTGGCCTTAAGCCCATCGATAGTAGCTTGTGCCTGCTCGACGCTGGCAAAAGGGATAAAGCAATTGATTTTTGTCATGATTGTGTTATTTAGTGTGATTTATTTTTCAAAGAAGTTGAGCACCCGGCTCATGAAGGTGTTGCGCTCGCTCTCGCTCTTGATAGTCTCGAAGGGGAAGCCCACGGCCACCGTCTTGTAGCCATAGCGGTCGCTGGCGATGGCGGCAGGAATGTTGTTCTCGCTGTATCGCATGATAGTGGCGCCGCGGTCGTCGCTGGCCTTGATGGCATCGGGCGACTCCACGGCATAGAACTCGCTGTTGAGCGTGTTGTAGAATGAGAGAGCCCCCATGCCGTCGCTCAGTTTTAGGGCGCTAGGCACGCTGTAGGCTTCGCCCTTGAGAGTTGCTCTTCCATCCACCCACGAGTATCCCATCACGTTTTGGGCAAAGTTTATCTCGTTTTGTGCCGGGCTGTCCTTGTCCCAGATGTCGCTGGCGATATATGCTCCTGTCATGAGCACGTTGCCACCGTTGCGAGTGTAGGCTGTGATGGTGCTCATCAGACCACTGGTGAGGGCTTTAAATCGTGATGGCTTAGCCCCACGCCCGGTGGGAGTCTCCTTCTGCTTGCCCATGATGATGTCGAGGGCGCAGTAATCGGTGGGGTTGATGTCGCTGTTTTCTATAGCCTTGACGCTTGCCGACACAAATGAGTAGCCAGCTTGCATGATGGCCTTGCCGTGGAGCGATGGGTAGTTGAAGGTGTTGCCGGCGATGTTCTCGGTCTCGTGGTTGCTGCGGCAGGCTCCGAAGCCTGGTGCGTCGTCGTCGCGCCAGGGGAGGTGGCGGCGGAACTCAAACTGCGAGCCCAGGAAGTTGATCTGCTCCATGTAGGGCACGCCGTGGTCTTTGTCGTCGTAGAAGCCCGCCATCTTGCCGCTGTCGAACCAGTCGGGGCCGCTCACACGTGTGAAGTTGTTGACCACCATCACTGTGCCCTTGCTGCCAGCGGCAACGCCCAGCGACAGCGTCTCGCTAGGGAAGCTGCGGCCGCCCTCGTTCATGGCAATGATTTTGTAGCTGTGAATGAGGTTGTCAGTGATGTGTACCGAGTAGTGAGGCTCGTCAACGATTTCTATCTCTTTAAAACCGCCGTCGCCCACTTGTTCCAAGACTATATATTTCTTGGCCACAGCACTTGCGCACAGAGGGTCGGGGGTGGGCTGCCAGTTGAGCATGTAGAGCGACTCGCTCACCTTGTCGATGGCAAAAGAGTTGACCGGTAGTGGCTGGATGACGCACTCGCGGTGGTCGCGCATGGCGATGAACTTGGCGATGCCCTTGTAGATGGCGCGGCTCACGTCGAAGCGGAATTGTGGGTCGAGGCCATATTTCATGTCGGCAAAGTTTTGGTGCGAGAGCAGCTCCATGAGCAGAGCGGGCACCTCGGGCACGCGTGCCTCGTAGTAGCTCTTGTCCCACATGCCGCGGCGGGTCCAGTTGGGCTCGTATTTGGCTCGTATGTCGTTGACGACCTCGGTCGAGACGATGTTGGCAAACTGTCGTGAGAGTTCACGAGGCGTGCCGTTCTCATATTTCCCAAATTGCTTGCCGTTCTTGGTTGTGCAATAGATGAGCAGGGTGCCTATGATGTCGTCGTTCATGGTGGTGCCGGCGTCGGTGTGCAGGCAGAACGACACATCCACTGGCACCTTGAGACCTGGCTTGCCAGGCAACACGTCGCTGCCTCCAGCCAGCCAGTTGACCCACTCGCCACGGCTGCGGTAGTCGTCAACGTAGTCGTTGATGCCGTCGCTGGTGGAATACACCTTGTGTGGAAATCCTGCCCACTGCAGGAAGTAGCGTGCTCCCAGGTGGAACCAGGGATGGTCGCCGCTGCCCACATACTGGTAGTCGATGCCTTCCTTGCCTAGATACTTCATGTCGTTGTTTTTCTCGGCGATGGCTCTGTTCTCGGGGGTGGGGAGTGCCACACGTCGCACTATGTTTCCCTTGCCACCGCCCACCTTAATGGCGTCGGCGGTGATGACGGCCTTCTTGTCGCTGCTGTGGTTGCTGAGTGTGACCACGTTCTTGTTCAAGCCCTTGGCGAGTTCAAAAGAGCCGAGATAGACCCACACACCTCCTGCCATGCTCTGGTCAACCTTTAACTGGTGGCTGCCGCTCAGGGAGTTGATGGTGTAAGTGGCGTCGTGAGCGCTATTTGGCAACGACTTGTAGCTGACGTAGATGGCAAATGTCCCTGCTTCGGGCATTTCTACATCCCATGAAGCTGTGGCCTCCTTCTTCTTGTCTTTCTCGGCCTCAATCATGCGATAAGAACCTTCCTCAAAGGGGTTCTCGAAGTCTTTATACTCGTTGCGGAGGTAGGCAAATCCGTTGCCGTCGCCGTTTTTCCATTTCTTGCTGCCATTGTTCTCATGGTAGCCTTTTTGTGCGTTGCCACCGTCGTTATCGACCACGGCACCATAGTTGTGAGTGTCGCGCTCGCGTGCGTCCCACACATAGGCCCCGGCATTCTCGAGCATAGGCATGATGAAGGGTATCATGTAGCTGTGGGTGTACATGTCTTCCACGGTCTGGAAGATGCGTGCTCGTTGCCACTCCCATCGGTTGAGCAGTGGCTCGAAGTACCAGCCGTGGCTGGGCCACACCGCCACGATGTTGCCGCTTAGTCCTTTCTTGTAGTGCCTGTTCTCGTCGAGCGGCGTGATAAAAGCGTTGTGCTTGCGTTTGTAGGAATTATCGAAATCAGAAAAATAGTTCTCAATGTCGTTGCCGCTGATGCTTATATACACCTTGTGGTCACGGTATTGCTCTCCTAGTGCATTCGTGATATCTTCTTTCATGTTTTTGATGCTCTCTTCGGTAAAAGGTACATCGCCGAAGTTTTCGCTCAGATCAACCTTGATAGAGTCGTCAACAACATCGATAGATCTCACTTTCAGCTCACCGATGCCCATGTGCTCGGGCATGGTGGCAGTGATGATTTGCTGCACTTTGCTGGTCTGGTCTTGTGTTAGGGTTTGCCCCATGCCCACCATTGACGACATGGTCAAGGCCGAAACCGCTAGAAGTAATAGTTTTTTATTATTTGCCATAATTGATTGTCTTTTTCAAGTTTAGATTACAAAAATACAACAAACATTTGGAATAAAAAACAAAAAAAATGTTCATTTTCCATAAATGGGTATTATTTATGAATTATAAACATATTTTCAGTAAATTTTATGGTAAAACATGTATCAGATAAGATGCTCGTTGGTATGAGAGCCAACGCATCGCGGTTGCGTCAAGAACGGCATGCCCGCTTCAATGGGGCTAATGTGGCTGTGGCTTCTTGGCTATTGTCTTAACGAATTGAATAATTATAAAAATGCTGCCAAATGATTGTGCACTGGCAAGCGATGTGGGCCGCCCTGTGTGGTGCGCAATGATTTGGCAGTAAAAAGATGATGGTAAATGGTGGAGAGCCTTGGTAGATTACTCCTGCTATGCTTTGTTGCCTACAGAGTGATAGACTACCAGCCCAGGCATCGACTCGCTGACGATTTTCTTGACATTGACTTCGTAACTATAGGCCACTTGAAGGAGTATCTCGCTGTAGCGTGTGGCTACCGAGCCAACGAAGCACACGGGGTAGTCCTTGTAGCGGTACTGGCAGATGTTTCGGTCAAAGAACCGCTTTATCTCGTTGGTGACGAGGTTGTGGCAGTACTCGTTGTCGAGGTGGTCGGCGAGGAAGAAGGAGTAGTCGTGAAGGTTGTTGTTGGCGTGCGGGTTGTTATAGACGGCATCCATAACATTGGCACTGGTGATTTTGTGAACGGCATAGAACTCGTCGATGAGCTCCCTGGGGGCGAGGTTTTTGAGCACGTCACCCAGGAAGATGCGTCCCAAGGCTGATCCACTGCCCTCGTCGCCAAGGATGAAGCCGCCAGAGGTTACGCTCTTGGTGACATTCTCACCGTCGTAGAAGCAGGAGTTGGAGCCAGTGCCAAGAATGCAAGCCAGTCCTGGCTCGTTTTGCAGCAGGCCGTGGGCCGCTCCCACAAGGTCGCTCTCGACGACCACAGGAGTCTTGAACTGTGCCACCAGCGAGAGTTCAACGATCTTGTTTCGCTCGGGGTTAGAGCATCCGGCGCCATAAAAATACACTTTGTCCCAGCGGCGCTTGAAAAAGTCGCGTGGTAGTTCGAGCCTAATGATGTGGCTGATTTCTCGGCGTGTTAAGAAATAAGGATTTATGCCAGAGATAACAGCATGAGCTACAACATTGTTGCCATCTACAAGGCTCCACTCCGAGCGAGTGGAGGAACTTTCGGCAATTACTTTAGCAAATTGACTTGCAGCCATTTAAAATAATCGTTTTGTTTTGATGTTTTTATAAAACAATGTGTGAATAAAAAATCTCGGCTGCAAAATTATAAAAGATTATTCTAATAAATATTAAATAAAGTATGTTTAACCAAATAATATAGATATTAACTAATGACTGGTGCAATAGTTAATTTATGATAATTTTACACACTCGCATCTCTGCCAAGAAACCTAGCTGAGCTATTCTCGCTTACTCACACTTTTGTATATGGAGTGGTGCCGGCGAATAGTTGCCAAGTTTACTTGATGAAAAAAAGCGGCTTCTCATCGTCGAGAAGCCGCTGTCGTTATTCTATTCATTCCTTTATAGCCTTACTAATCAATTATTAACCTAAAACAAATGCTTATGAAAATTAATTCAGAATGTTTTTACTGATGAAACAACTCTTGCTCTTGTTGTCTCTTGGATACCTATCATTGGCCAGTGCCGCCGTCGAAGCTATCCATGCCACCATGGTCACCATGGCCTCTGCCAGGACGATGCTTGCGACCTGGGCCATGTCCTCGGCCTTTTCCTTCTCCACGTCCAGACCCTTTGTGGCCTTCTTTCCACATCTCTTTGTCCTTTTCCTTCATCTCGGCATACTTGGCTTTCTGCTCGTCGGTGAGGATGGAGTTGATCTTGTTGTTGAGGGCATCACGGTCTTGCTTCTCTTGCAAGCGCATCTGCTCCATGCGGGCTTGCTGGGCCTTGTTAAACTCGCCATAAAACTCTTTAAGCTGCTCTTTCTGGCTGTCGCTGAGTTTGAGCTTCTTGTCGAGGCGCTTGACTTGCTTCTCAACGCGTTTCTCGGGATTTGGCCCGCGGCGGTCGTCGCGCTTTTCAGTCTCTTGTGCTGTCACTGCTGTAGTAGCTACTACTGCCATTAATGCTAATAAAATTGTCTTTCTCATGATGATAATATTTTTTAAATGTTTGTAATTGAGTTCTTGTGAATGTGGACCCTGGTCATTTTTTTTGGGGGGGCACAGGGTCCACAAAATTATTTTGATTGTTTAGATGAAGCCTACCACGCGGAATGTTACGTTGCCGTTGCGGTGAATGGGGCGGTAGATGACGCCGTTGTGGATGTAGTGTCTTGTGCCGTTGCGCACCATCACGCTGTGACGCATGGGTAACGATGGCACTATCATGCCCACTTGTGGAAGAACTACCTCATACTCGCGGCCTATTGAGCTGTAATAAACTCCGTTGTCATAGATGAAGCTCACGCCGCCATAATTTAACACTACTCCCGAAGGGCGGCTGGCAAGGCGCATGCCATAGTGCATGGCCCTTGCACGGGCACCTACTGGCGGCATAGGCTTTCCAACTCTAGGTCCATGACCTGGACCACGCATTTCTACACTTGGCCTGTGGCTTATTGCACCGCCACGCATTGTGCGTGCCATTGCCGAGGGAGCTGCCAGACCTGCAGTGACCAGCAAAATCGCGATGCTTAAAAATATATTTTTCATAATTCTTGTGTTTTTTAGAGGTCGGTTCTTTGGGTAATTCTTTGAACCTTCCTGAGCTGTTGCCAGCGGTTAATAAATATCTTTGTTGCAAAGTTAAGGTGGTTTTCCACGTTGTGCAATAGATGGAACTAATGATGGTGGTCAACGACCCAAAAGTGATGGTAAACGACATCTCGTTATGATTTGCGTTGCGTCAGTCATCGCTTTCTGTTTTTTAGATGGTTTTGAGTAACAAAGGTTTAAGGGTGTTGGTGGTATTTGGCCCAGGTTGATGGTTAACGGCAAGAAAGTGGTGGTCAACGACATGCATCCGCCGTAGATTGGCATGATGTTTTTTGCAAGAATTAGCCTTAAAGGGTAGGGATTTTGTTTTTTCTCACATTTAGATTAAATTGTTTGTCGATTGTTTAAAGGAAATTCATTAACTTTGCACCCTAAATATGATAAAAACAAAAAATAAAATACACCGATTATGAATTTTAATAATGCATTAAAGAAAGTCCTGGGGCTTGGAGATTTTGGCGAAGGCGTTGACGACCTCGATTATTTCGAGAAGAGAAATTACGACAACCCTTGGCGAAAGGATGAAGACGAGAAGAAAACTAGAGGTGCCCAAAAACGGGAGGATGGTAATGATGAAACACAAACTCAAGAGCCTGTGGAAAAGCCAGTATATACAAGGGTGGAGCTTCCACGGCAACAGGTTGACATGTCGGAGCTTGCCGCGGCTAAAGATGTGGGCGTGCCCGAAAATATCCTCAAGAGGATAATGATCATCATTAACGGCAATCTGCCAACGCAAATCCTCAACAACCTTGATGTCGAGGCCGAGACACAGGCCATTGTGGAGACGTTAAAGCCTCAGTTCCGTGACTATGAGACACGACTGCGCAAAGATGTGCTTGACAGTGCTGCCGAGAAATGGAACAAAGAAAGAGCCGAGATAATCGACAAGCTTAAAGAGACCGACGATAAGGCTCTCAATGCTTACGAAGAAATCGAAGACCTAAAAGAGAAGATTAAATCTGCCGAGAATTCGCGCAAGACCACACTTACTCGCTACAACGACCTGCAGATGAAGATGCAGGAGTTGATGACCGCTAAAGAGAAGGTGGAAATGGACAACCGAAGCCTTCAGAACAAGATGAAGGTGCTTCAGATGAACGAGGAGCAGAACAAGAGCGGAGACATCGCCAAGGAAGAAATCTTGAAACTTAATCAAGAACTCACTAAAGAGAGAAACGAGGGTCTAAAGTCTAAAGAACGCATCACACAACTGCAAAAGCAGATTGACGAGCTCAGAGCAAGTGGCAAACCAGCTGCTACAACTGCCGTCTCAAGCAAAGCGCTCGAAGAGAAGGATGCCGAGATCGACACCCTCGCAGCACAAGTGGCGTGGCTGCATCGCAAGCTCGATGAGACCAGTGAGGAACTCGATAAGGCTAACGAAGAGCTGGCACAAGCCGAGCAGCTTGTTGGCCAGCTTGAGAAGTTTGAGGAAATAAAGCAGCGCAAAGACGATGAGATTGCAAGTTTGAAGAAAAAGCTCCTTGAGGCTGGCGGTGACAACAACGAGGTGGAAGAGCTGAAAGCGCAAATCAAGCAACTGAAAGAGCAAATCAAGAGCGATGGCGCAGGTGACAGTCCCATTCTCGATGACCTCGACGATGGCATAAACTTCACCAGCGATGACGACCAGATGTCACTTTTTAAATAGACAATCAATGCCGCTAACGCAAAACATTTAAAGCGGGCGGGACATAAAAGGGGAGGATGCACAGCGGCATCCTCCTATTTTTTTACTTTATATTATATAAATAATGTGTGCAGGTATAGTGGTGTTTTATTGTGATGTCGTTGGCGTCGGGGGCGGGTGAGTGTCGTTGGCGTCGTGGATGGGTGAGTGTCGTTGGCGTCGTGGGTATTGCGAGCGTCAGTCTCGCAAGTGGCGGGCATGACAGTGCCTTTGGGCGGCAGTGACCTGCCTTTGGACGGCAGTGTCCTGCCTTTGGGCGGTGGCCTCCAGCCTCGGGGCGGCAATCTCCCTCTTTTGGGCGGCAGTGTCGTGCATTTGGCCACAGTGTTTCTTTTAAAATGTCTTCAAGGTGGTGGCTGAAATGTGAAGAGGTGTTAAAATTTGCCTGTTTTTGCGATTTTCTTTGCGAAATATTTTGCCATGTCGCGCGGCGGCAGTAATTTTGCATCGCTTTTCGGCTCACGAGGGCGTCCGCCCGAGTTGAGCGGTTTTTTTGACGCCTTGTCAAAGAGCAGCCGCTGGAGTGCCGGGGAGCCTATGAGAGATCATTGACA
>Ga0247611_10000752_pt1 | contig 63282 bp, 51 predicted proteins | sample 177DNAGHGhighgp2_FD_192422 | JGI IMG/M metagenome (GOLD analysis project Ga0247611, IMG submission 192422) | Sheep rumen microbial communities from Palmerston North, Manawatu-Wanganui, New Zealand - 1770 DNA GHGhigh gp2 | ecosystem: Host-associated > Mammals > Digestive system > Stomach > Rumen... | reverse complement strand
TCAAGGGCGTACACCTCATCGTGCGCAACACCAAGACCTGGAGCAACGCCGAGCTGCGCAAGCTCTGCAACATCAGCGAGCTGGAGAAGAACGATGTCGATACGGATAATCCCGACGGCGAGTGAAGTGCTGCTCCCTCAAGCCCTCCCCGGGAGGAAGGGAGCCTGCCCTCACCCAAGTCCCCTCCCCTTCTCCCAGGGAGGGGCTTTTTTATTTAAAAGAGTAAATCAGGCTTCGACGAAGTTCCTGGACGAGCCAAGCGTCATCAATGCCGGGGCCTGGGCTCCCGGAAAAAGACCTATGCAACTCTGCCTTGAAATCGGCAAAGTTCTTAGCCAAGCTAAGCGTCACAAGTGCCGAATCCTTCGTTTCGGAAAAACAAGAATCAATTTATTTTGTTCTGCTCTCGACTTTTCGTAACTCTGGCTTCGCCGAAGTTTTTGGCACTCGGAAATGAGAAGAAAAACAAGTTTTCCTTTTGCATTTCACTCGTTTTTTCGTAACTCTGGCTTCGCCGAACTTACTGGCACTCGGAAATGAGAAGAAAAACAAGTTTTCCTTTTGCATTTCACTCGTTTTTTCGTAACTTTGCCACTCAGTGGCGAACTTACAATGCACTCGGCATAAAAAACAAACCAGTTTGTTTTGTTCTGCTCTCGTTTTTCCGTAACTTTGCCACTCAGTGGCGAACTTACAATGCACTCGGCATAAAAAACAAACCAGTTTGTTTTGTTCTGCTCTCGTTTTTTCGTAACTTTGCAACGCAACTATTACTTACAAACAAAACAAGAACGATATGAAAGAATTAAAAGGAACAAAGACCGAGAAAAACCTTCAGGAGGCTTTTGCCGGTGAGAGTCAGGCACGCAACAAATACAGCTACTGGGCTTCAAAAGCCAAGAAGGACGGCTATGTACAAATTGCAGCTATCTTTGAGGAAACTGCCAACAACGAGAAGGAGCATGCCAAGATGTGGTTCAAATTGCTCGAAGGTGGCAAGATTAAGGACACAAAAGAGAATCTGAAGGCTGCTGCCGATGGTGAGAACTTTGAGTGGACAGATATGTATGAGCGTATGGCTCGCGAGGCTGAAGAAGAAGGCTTTGCTGAGATTGCCGAGAAGTTCCGCGGTGTAGCTGCCATCGAGAAAGCCCACGAGGAGCGTTACCGCAAATTGCTGAACAACATTGAGGAAGGCATCGTGTTCTCGCGCGATGGTGACAAGATATGGCAGTGCCGCAACTGTGGACATATTATGGTTGGAAAGAGTGCCCCCGATGTCTGTCCTGTATGCGACCATCCGCAATCGTACTTCGAGCTGAAGGCTGAGAACTATTGAGAAAGTTATAATAAGAAACTATCTCGCTACGTTTGTGGAAGTCAAGTGATGATAATAGGAAGAGGGCGTCAAAAGCATTTTCTGTCTTCACTCGTTTCACAGAGATGCTTTCATGCGAAGCGGAGAAAGAGCTTACACAAGCGTAGCGAGTTTACTTCTTATTTCGCCCAGAGCGAAGCGACACTTTCATAGCAAAGCGGAGAAAACTTTCTTAACTTATATTCTTAGCTCTTTTAGAATAGCAGCCATTTTTTTCATGGTAGTGATACGCGTCGGCACAAGAGGCAAACGCAGCTCGTTCTCAATGAATCCCATTTCATGCAATAGGGCTTTCACACCTGCAGGGTTACCATCTACAAACAACAGGCTGTAAAGTTCCGTAAAACGATGATGAATTTTGCGGGCTGGCTCATACTCACCTTTGAACTCGTAGCGAATCATTCGCGAGAACTCCTTAGGGAGTGCGTTTCCAATGACGGAAATGACGCCTGCTGCACCGCTGGCTATCATGGGAAACGTCAAAGCGTCATCTCCACTGATGACATCAAAGCGAGCAGGCTTGTTTTTGATGATCTCATCCACCTGTTCCAGCGAACCGCTGGCTTCCTTAATGCCTACAATGTTGGGACAATCGTTGGCCAACCTTACCGTTGTCTCGGCTTTCAGATTAATACCCGTGCGACCAGGAACATTATAGAGCACTACCGGCAGGGGACTTGCTTCTGCTATAGCCTTGAAATGCTGGTAGAGACCCTCCTGTGAGGGCTTGTTGTAATAGGGACAAACGCTCAGGAGTCCATCAATGCCTCGCCAGTCGGTATTCTTCACTTCCTCGACAATGGCTGCCGTGTTGTTGCCTCCGCATCCCATTAGGATTGGCAGCCTTCCCTGGTTCAACTCCACAACAAGATTCTTTATCTGCACCTTCTCTTCTACTGTCAGACAAGGGGTCTCGCCAGTCGTGGCAAGAATACAGAAGAAGTCGGCGCCGTTCTGTATCTGGTATTCCACCAGCCGCTTTAGTGCGTCAAAATCTACGGAGTGATCTGCTTTGAACGGTGTTATCAGGGCTATGCCCAATCCTTTGAAAATATTTTGTGCCATAAGGGATTTACTTTCTTTTCGACTGCAAAGATAATACTAAATATTGAAATATTCAACTTTCAGAAGCCATAAATTATCAATCTGACATTTTTCTACCTTGAACCTACATAAAGGAGACACATACCCAATAGGACCAATGCCAGGTCTATAACTTTGCTACGCAGGTTTTTTTCATGGAAGAAAACTGCTCCAAAAAGGAAGCTGACTACGACAGAACCTCTTCTAACCATGCTCACTATGCTTATCATGGCTCCCTCCAGGCTGAGTGAATAGAAATAGAGGAAATCGGCCGCACTCAGGAAGACACTGATCATAATGATAGACCAATCCCACCGAAACACCGTTGTATGCTGACGATGAGGCCACCACAACAGGGCAAGCATCATTCCCATCATGCCACATTGGTAAATATTATACCAACTTTGGACCATCATACGGTCGAGGCCTGCCCCACCCGCACCGACAGGTGCCATTAGGTATTTGTCGTAAAGGCCACTTACAGCTCCCAACATAGCTGCCACGACTATGCAATAAATCCACTTGTCGTGTCTAAAGTCAATGCCTTCTTTCTTCCCGCTACGACTTAATGCGAAAAAAGAGGTAACTGCTAACAGGACACCAGCCCATTGCCAAACATTCAGACGCTCTCCAAAAACAAGCAATGCACCTACAAGTACCATTACCGGACGAGTGGCATTGATAGGGCCGACAATTGTCAAGGGCAGGTGCTTCATGCCATAATAACCAAAGAGCCACGAAGACAGCACTATAACACTCTTAAGGATGATATAACGATGGGCCTCCCACCCTCCACTGCTGACATGAAAAACAGTATTATCGATGGAAGTCCCTAAAGATGACAAAACAATGAAGGGGAGAAAAATAAGCGTTGAAAAAACCGTATTGAGGAAAAGTACCGGAATGACGGCATTGTCGCGCAGGGCTTTTTTCTTAAACGAGTCATAGCACCCCAACAAGGTTGCCGATAGAAATGCCAATATTAACCACACTGTATTTAATTATATTATAAGGATTCAACTCTTTTCGGATATTCTACATCAACAAGAAACAAGGCATGGGCAGGCATGCTCTCTCCTGCTGCTGTGCGCTGTCTCTTGCGCACCACCTCGCGGAACTGCTCTATCGTCATTCGGCCGCGGCCTACTTCGACCAACGTACCTACGACAGCACGCACCATGTTGCGCAAGAAACGGTTGGCTGCAATCTCGAAGTGCCAACAGCCTGGTTCGTCTTCCACCCAGTGAGCCGTACAGACATTACATAATGTTGTCTTTACATCAGCTCCGGCCTTACAGAACGAGGCAAAATCGTCAACCGACAGCAAACAGGCTGCCGCCTCATTCATAAGTTGAAAGTTCAGGTCATAGTGTACTTCCCACGAATAGCTGCGACGAAATGGCATCTTCCGGGTATGTATGAAATAGTGATAGGTGCGCTTAACGGCACTGAAGCGGGCGTGGAGCTCATTGTCAACAGGATAGACACTGCTCACGGCAATATCCTGAGGCAACAGTCTGTTCAGCTTATATACCAACTGGACGGGCGAAAAATTGCCAGCCATCTCATCAAGCGGCAGCTCCAAGTCGAAGTGAGCTACCATCTTGCTGGCATGGACTCCGGCATCGGTACGGCCTGCACCCACAAGCTGAATCTCTTGCCGAAGTAATGTAGAGATGGCACACTGCATGACCTCCTGTACCGTAGTTCCATTAGGTTGTATCTGCCAGCCGTGGTAGTTGGCGCCATCATAAGAAAACTCAATAAAATAGCGTTGCATCTATTTGTGTTTTGCCGCCCATTTAAATGCCTGACGGTGGAACTTCTCCTCTGCCTTGATAACTTTCAAGACTTTGGAGGCCGACATGATTTTCATAAACTTCACATGATAAGTCTGTTGAAGTTCTTTCAACTCTACATCCATGCGGTCTTGCTCACGAATAGCTTCCTCACAGGCTTTCTCGTTGGAAAGGTCTGCATGTCGATAACGTCTCATCTGTTCGAAGAGAGTCTTCTGCTTCTTGCGCATCTCACAATAGAGGGGAAAGAATTTCTGTGATTCCGAAGATGTCAGACAAGCCTCCGTCTTAATGAACTGTGCTAACTCACGCTCAAACTTCGCTGCATCAAACTTAGGCTTTTCCTGCTGGGCAAAAGTCACAACTGAGAAAAACAGAGTCAAAATAATCAATAATGATTTATTCATATTCTTTTACTTTTTTACCGATTAGTAGCCAGCCACATAAGCATAGAAGTCTTCGTTGTCTGCCATGGTGTAGTCTGCCATCTGGTCGAAGTCACCATAAATAGCTTTTGTTTCATCATGACTGTTTAAGGCAACAGAGGTTGTATCACGGGTCTTATAGATGCCCAAATAGAGCGTTGCCCCCATCACCATAGCACATACCAAAGCAGCTGCCACCGACAAAAAACGCCAAAGTCTCGTTTGCCTACTGCGCAAGGGAGCAACCGCCAGCTGACGCTCAGACCTTTCTGGCAACCTCTCCATCAGTTTTGAAGTAAAATCGTCAAAGTATCCATCAGGAACCTTGAAAGGCTCCTTCTTACCAAAACGCTTTATCAAAATCTGCTCTTCTTTATTCATCATTATCTCCTTTTTGTGTCTATTTGACGCCTTTTATCGCAAATAGTTTAATCGATTTTCTTAAAAAATTCCGTTATCTTCTTCACTGCCAGATGGTAGCTCGCCTTTAAGGCACCTTCAGACGTGCCCAGAAGCTGACTCATTTCCGAATATTTCATCTCATCATAGTATCGCATATTAAACACTGCGCGCTGAACATCGGGCAGTTGTGCTATAGCCGCCTGCAGTTGGGCTTCGACTTCATCACCGTCAAAATTCTCATCAGCCAATAAACGATTGGCTACTCCAAGGTTTTCATCAGAACTGACTAAAGCGTGTTTTTTCTGCTTCCGCAGAAAATCTAATGCCTCGTTCACAGCAATTCTGTATAACCAAGTGGAAAGCTTTGACTTGTTTTGGAAGTCATCTAAACTTGTCCATGCCTTCACAAAGACATTCTGAAGGACATCATCTGCATCCTCGTGAGTTAGCACCATGTGACGAATCTTCCAGTATAGTTGTTCACCATACAGGCTGACGACCTCGCTAAAAGCTTGTCGCTGTTGCATTGGATCGGCCAGGCGGTCAATTAGGGTCTTCTCTTCAGGTGCCATTTTAGTTGATTGTAAAGCACTTGATCGTACCCATAAACATCAGGATACTCCTTCAAGGTCTTCGTTATCGGATCTCTATATATCGTATAATAGGTAATAAAGAGAGGAATTTGCGGTTCTACCTTTACAGAGTGCAGAATCTTTCCTCTACTCAGTGAGGGCGACTTCAGGTCGGCCGTTATGGTATATTGAATATTCTGAAGCAGTTCTTCGTCATAATGATCTTTAAGAAGAAAGCGTGCTAACTCATAGGGCTTTTCGACTCTGACACAACCATGGGAAACACTGCGATCAGCCCTATCAAACACGCCTGGGGTGGAGGTGTGATGCAGATAGACGGAATAGTTATTGTCGAAACGGAAGATGATACGACCAAGAGCGTTTCCACTTCCACCTTCTTGGATGACATAATTATCTCCGCTTCGCAAGTCTGCAGAGGTCAACTCTTCTATATTCAAACGCTGTCCTGTTTTTTTATTGCGAACATAATAGTTGTGACGCGAAAAATATTCAGAGTCTCCAGCATGATGAGATATGTCTTTATTAATAATGCTTCTCGGGATTATCCATTGTGGATTAAACTCTATACGTTTCAAACGGCTTATCAGCAAGGGCGTTTTAGTGCGCTTAGCACCAGCACCAATTTTCATACTAACTATTTGGTCACCATCAATAGCATTCAGGAAGAAACCTGGCAGGTTTACAAGCACATATTTTTTGTGTTTGTATGGATGATCACTTGTATGCCAACGCAAACGCTCCATCGTACATAAAATCTTCATACGACGTGACTCTTCAAGCGAAGCAGCTTGTAGTTCTTTTGCCAACTCATCATAGAAAATGTCTTGAGGACGCAGACTTCTTATATAGTCTCCAAAGTGATTGTCGGACACTTTCTTCAAAGCCTGCTGAAGAAAGTCATGACTGACATGTTTGGTGGGTATGCCATAGAGTTCACGAAAATGAGTTCCCGTACTGTCATTGTCAACATGGTCAAGCCTATTATAAAGTCGGTTGGGATTCGTAAAACCGAAGCTCATGACCGATGCATAGTACAGATAGGCTTTAGTGAGATTGTACTCCAACCTAGCAAAAACCTTAGCAACATTTTGCTTCTCTGTGAAATCAAGATTCCTAACCCTTTTCATGTCGCGTTCAATCTGTGACAGCCTCAAGGGTTCCGAATCTAATCCGTCTTTTTCCAAATTAGAAAGAACTGTTAACAGCGTATCTGCCTGAGAGCAAACCCCTACCCTGCTAATCCAAAACGGCTTTTTAACAGCATCATAATAGTCTTTTGTAAACCTGTCTGAAAAGGTTTTTACCACATCGTCTGCAGCTAAACTTCTCAATGATTTTCTTATTGCTCCGTCATCTGCAATGAGCAATGAATCTCTTAGGGAAGCATAATATTCTATGCTCAAACGACCGTCTGAACTATCATAACCATCTTGACATGAAATAGCCAAAAAGACAGTAATAAATAATGAATAACGAAAAAGACGAAACCTCAAAGAAGAACTACTATTATCGGATAGAAATCTTACGCACAGTCTTGCCGACCTTAACGATGTAACACCCCTTGCTGAGACTACCAAGGTCAATCCGTCTGTCTGGCCCCTCAATCTTTATCGACATTACTCTAACACCTGCAACATTATAGACATACAGCATCTGGCCGTTAGCACCAGACACATGCAGCACAGATTCGCTGATAGAGATATTCGCCTGCTGAGTCTCAACATCAATAATCTCAATAGAAGATGATGCCTCTATAGCCACAGGTACTGATAATAGTAAAGAGGCCGAAAGCGATATTTTGAGTAGTGTTCTTATCATATACGTTCCTATAGATTTCGTTTCTTTTCCGCAAAGTTATAAAATAAAGATCTGAATAGGACCATATCTGTTCGCGAAATATTGTGTTTTTATAATTATTTAACATCGATAACCATATTTTCCTGACTTAGTTCAGTATTTGGGAACACAGGAAGTGCCTCGTTGAGCAGAACTCGTTCGTCTTCATAGCGAGCACTGTAATGTCCCAACAACAGCTTTCCGACACCTGCATCTTTCGCCACTCGGGCTGCTTCCTCTGCCGTGCTATGATAATACTTGCGAGTATTAGCACTCATCGTTTTATCATAGGTGCTCTCATGATAAAGCAAATTAACACCCTTTACCACCTCATGAAGTTTCGGCATATATCGAGTATCGCTACAATATGCATAGCTTCTGCCGGGTGCAGCAGGTTCGGTAAGACGACTGTTAGGAATCAGATGGCCATCCTCGTCTGACCAGTCGGCACCATGCTTGATATTATTGATTTGTGAAGTCGGAATTTTGTAGAAATCTATCATTTCGCGCCGAATGTGTGGCAACGTAGGTTTCTCACGAAAAAGGAAACCCGCACATGGAACACGATGGTCTAAAGGTATAGTCTCCACCGTCATGGAGCGGTCTTCATAAATAATCTGCTGACGAGTCGTATCTACAGGATGGAAGATAACATCATAACTGAGAGCACTACAAAAGAAATTCAACTGAGCCTTAAACATCGACTCATATTCTACCGGCGCATAAACGGAAAGCGGGGCACGGCGATCAAGCATACCAAAGGTGCTGATCATTCCAGGCAGGCCTAAACAGTGATCACCATGCAAATGGGATATGAAAACGCTGCTGATGCGTGTAAAGGCAACCCGAGAACGACGCAACATTATCTGCGTACCCTCAGCACAATCAACCATCATCATTTTACCACGTATCTCCACAATCTGCGAAGAAGCCTGATGGCGCAATGTAGGCAAAGCACTTCCACAACCCAAAATATGTATTCTAAAAGGCTCCATTATCTCAAAGTCAAATAGGTTTTCAGAAGAAGTTGAACATTACTGACGCCTGTAAGCAAAAATACCTTTTTCATTCTCCAAATAAAGGCTGTCTGCATCAAGATTAGTTACCAGAAAGGTGTCTGTATTGAGCAACAACTTACCATTTAGCACTTTCCATGCACTCCACGGATTGGATTCTGTCCGTATATGTGAACTGACAACGCCGCCCTCCTGTATCTCAAAGTTCTTATCAAGACTCGTCCATTTACCAATTAGAGTCGTCAGGTTGATGCCTCTGATAACTTTTTGGCCATCTTCAGATTCTGTTCCGATAACAGCTATTCTGTCACCAACGAGTACCCCTCCAACTATAGTTCCGGCATCCACATCCGCATCATTCATGTAAAAAAACAATGTGTCACCCTGATCCGTCACCAGTTGCAACATGTGCATCGTTGTACCTTCACCACAGGTGCCATAAATGGTGGTATCCATTACTACAAATTCCTCCAGAATGGTGTCAGAATCCAAGCCTTTCGGCTCAGACTTCATAGGACCACAACCTGTTACCATAAATGTTAATCCCAACAATATGGTTAAAAAAAGCAGCGCTGTATTTCTCACACTCATCATATCTTTTCGTTCTTTTTCGCCTCGTTCCAAAGTTTATCCATTTCTTCTAAGGACATGTCTGTCAGAGACTTACCCTGTTTAATAGAATGGTCTTCTATATAATTGAAGCGATTCATAAATTTCTGATTTGTTTTCTCAAGAGCATTATCTGGATTCAACTTGTAGAGACGTGCTGCATTGATAACACTAAAGAGAAAATCGCCCAATTCTTTTTCAGCATTTATCTTATCATCTTTCTGCAATTCATCTTCCAGCTCTTTCAACTCTTCATGCACTTTTTTCCACACATCCTTGGGGTCTTCCCAGTCAAACCCAACATTACGGGCTTTATCTTGAATACGATAGGCTTTGATTAATGAGGGTAAAGATGAGGGAACACCAGCCAACACACGTTTGTTTCCGTCTTTCTCCTTAAGCTTGATTTGTTCCCAGTTTTGAAGAACCTCACCAACTGTCTTTGCTTCTGAAAAGTTGTCATTTCCATCTGTTTCTTCATTTTCCTCTTTGTAAGGAAGCGGACGTGGATGTGTTTTTCCGACCTGAGAGGGATGATAGACGTGAGGATGACGGAATATCAGTTTGTCTGCCGAGCGATTGCAAACATCGGCAATATCAAACTGTCCTTGCTCATCAGCTATCTTGGCATAGAAACAGATGTGAAGTAAAACATCTCCAAGTTCTTTGCAGATTTCAGACACATCGTTCTTCATCAACGCATCAGCCAGTTCAAAAGTCTCTTCTATCGTATTGGGACGCAGGCTTTCGTTGGTCTGCTTCCTATCCCAAGGACACAATTCACGCAGTGTGTCAAGCACATCCAGATAGCGCGCAAAGGCCTCCATCTTTTCCTCTCTTGTATGCATATTCATTTAAATTATTGTGCAAAAGTACATATTTTCCATGGAATTTTATTAATTTTGCATCGTTTTTTGAAGAGGAATCAAAATTAAAACTAATAAAAATGGAACTTGCAACAAAGTACGATCCAAAAGAAGTAGAGTCAAAATGGTATCAATATTGGCTCGACAACAAGCTCTTTAGCAGTAAACCCGACGGTAGGGAACCTTATACTATTGTCATTCCTCCACCCAATGTAACAGGAGTCTTACATATGGGGCACATGCTTAACAACACGATCCAAGACATTCTTGTCCGACGTGCCCGCATGGAAGGCAAAAATGCCTGCTGGGTTCCCGGAACAGACCATGCTTCTATCGCAACCGAAGCCAAGGTTGTCAAGAAGCTTGCTGCTGAGGGTATCAAAAAACATGATCTTTCCCGCGACGAGTTTCTCAAACACGCCTGGGCCTGGACAGACGAACACGGAGGCATTATCTTGAAGCAACTTAGAAAGTTGGGAGCCTCCTGCGATTGGGACCGTACAGCTTTCACAATGGATGAGACACGCTCTAAAAGTGTCATTAAAGTATTTGTTGACTTATACAACAAAGGACTCATCTATCGTGGCCTTCGTATGGTCAACTGGGATCCAAAAGCACTCACCGCTCTTTCCACAGAGGAAGTGATATATAAAGAAGAACATAGCCATCTCTTCCATTTGAAATATTATGTTGAAGGACTAAAGAATTTAGATAACCTTGAAACCTTAAAGGCGGAGGGAAATATTATCCACCACGATGCGAAAGGCTTCTATGCCGTTGTTGCAACGACACGTCCGGAAACAATCATGGGCGATACTGCCATGTGCATCAACCCCAAAGACCCTAAAAACCAATGGCTGAAAGGTCGTCAAGTCATCGTGCCACTCGTTGGCAGAGTAATTCCCGTCATCGAAGACCGCTATGTTGATATCGAATTTGGAACAGGATGTCTGAAAGTAACACCTGCACACGACACCAACGACTACATGCTTGGTAAGACCCACAACCTTGAAACCATCGACATCTTCAATGCCAACGGAACTATCTCAGATAATTCTCCTCTCTATGTTGGAATGGACCGTTTCGACTGTCGCAAGCAGATTGCAAAAGACTTGGAAACAGCAGGACTGATGGAACGCGTGGAAGACTATGTCAACAAAGTAGGTTATTCGGAACGCAATCCTGACACAGCCATCGAGCCAAGACTCTCTCTACAGTGGTTCCTTCGTATGCAACATTTTGCAGACATTGCTCTTCCGCCAGTCATGAACGGAGAGATGAAGTTCTATCCGGAAAAGTATAAGAACACCTACAAGAATTGGCTGGAAAACATACAAGATTGGTGTATCAGTCGTCAGTTGTGGTGGGGACATCGTATTCCTGCTTACTATTATGACTCAGAAGACAACTTTGTTGTGGCAGAAGACATTGAAACTGCCTTAAAACTTGCGCGTGAGAAGAGTGGTAACAACTCTCTGCAAATTTCTGACCTGCGTCAGGACGAAGATGCTCTGGACACATGGTTCTCATCATGGCTGTGGCCCATCTCGTTGTTCGACGGCATTAACAATCCCGGCAACGAAGAAATCAACTACTACTATCCTACAAGTGATTTGGTGACAGCACCAGATATCATCTTCTTCTGGGTAGCCAGAATGATTATGGCCGGTGAAGAATATATGGGTAAGTTCCCCTTCAAGAATGTCTATTTCACAGGTATCGTTCGCGACAAATTGGGACGCAAGATGTCAAAGTCGCTCGGCAACTCACCCGACCCCCTTGAATTGATTGAAAAGTTCGGAGCCGATGGTGTGCGCATGGGAATGATGCTTTCAGCCCCTGCCGGTAATGATATCCTATTTGACGAAAGTCTCTGTGAACAGGGGCGTAACTTTAACAACAAGATATGGAACGCCTTCCGACTTGTAAAAGGCTGGGAGGTTGCTGACACTGAACAACCTGTAGCAAGCAAAACTGCTACAGAGTGGTTTGCAGCCAAACTACGTCAAACTAACGAAGAACTTAACGACCTTTTCTCCAAGTATCGCATTTCTGAAGCACTGATGGCCGTCTATAAGCTCTTCTGGGACGAATTCTCCAGTTGGTATCTTGAAATGGTGAAGCCGCTCTACATCAACGGACAACCCCAGCCGATTGACAAGCAAACCTACAAGGCAACGCTGAACTTCTTTGATGCACTTCTGAAGATGCTACATCCATTCATGCCGTTTATAACGGAAGAACTATGGCAGGCTCTTTACAACCGCAACGAGGGTGACAGCATCATGCGCGAGAAACTTGAAATAGCCCATGCCTCTAAGGAGGACGAGTATATTGTTAACTCCATAGAAATCGTCAAACAGGTGGTAAGCGGTGTGCGTATGGTGAGAAGTCAGAAGAACATTGCTCCCAAAGAGCAACTGGAATTGTTTGCCATCCACGCTAACAATGTAGAAGCCTTCAGCGACGTCATCATTAAAATGGCAAACCTGAAAGCCATCAGTATTACTGACGAGAAATCAGCAGATGCCAGCACCTTTATGGTCGGCACCGATGAATATGCAGTACCTTTAGGAAGTCTTATAGATATTGATGCCGAAATCGAAAAAGCTGAAGCCCAGCTAAAACATCTTGAGGGATTCTTGGCAGGAGTGACGAAGAAACTTTCCAATGAACGTTTTGTGCAAAACGCCCCAGAAGCCGTTGTTTCCATGGAGCGAAAGAAGCAGGCGGACTCTCAGGAAAAGATTGCCGCACTGAAACAGCTCATCGAGGAACTTCGCAAAAAATAAGGCATAAAGAGAGGAGAACTCTCATCTTCAAACAAGAAAGAAATATATTAGCATTATCTGAACAACAAAGCTATCCTTATCTATAACAGAGGATAGCTTTGTTGTTTTCATTATTTTAGAAGCAGATTATAGAATCTTTGTATGCAACGCTTCTTCTGACGCAAATCAGGATGAACATACAAGTCTAATGTTGTACTGATTTTAGAATGTCCAAGAAGTGTACTAATAGTTTTAACATCGAAATTGTTTTCTATACAACGTGTTGCAAAACTGTGACGAAGACAGTGAAACTTTCTGTACGGAATCATAAGTCTTTTTAGGACTCTACGATAAAAATTTCTGAATACTCGCGGCTCCATTGCTTTTGTTGAGTTTGTTAGAATAAAACACTCTTTTATAACATGATTTCTTTTGTGCTTTAGCTTTCTCAACAAATCAGAATTAAGTGGAACTTCACGTTGCGAAGCTGAAGTCTTAGGAGTACTAAGCATTACACGCGTAGTCCATTCGTTTCTCTCTTTCATAAAAACACGCGACAATGTGTGTCTAACTCTGATTGTTCCTGTTTGGAAGTTCACATCATTCCATCGCAATCCACAAATTTCTCCAATGCGTAATCCTGTACACAGAGAAATATAAATACCAATACTCCTTAAATCTTCATCTTGGGCAAGGAAATTGAGTAAACGACGTTGTTCATAAGTAGTAAAAAGCCTAAAGTCATGTCGGGAATTTTCCTTGGGATACCTTATTTTCCACAAAGGCGGCATCCAGTTCTCATACCTGTGTCCATAATTTGCGATCATCTTCAGAATCACAACCATAAACCTAACCGTTTCTGGTTTATAGCCATCCTGAACTTTCTGCCAGACAAACTCTTGAACATCTTTCTCTGTAATAAAAAACTTGCTGCCGAAAAAAGGTATCAGATGCGTTTCCACGCACAACTGATATGCAGCTTTTGTCGACAGCTTAACTAATCTCTGCTTATCTTCTAACCATAGAAGGTAAACCTCACTAAATGTTTTTTTTCATATACCAATTGAAAAGTTTACGAACTCCTTCTTCAATTTCCACATGATGGGTCCAACCAAGCGAGTGAAGTTTTTCTACATCAATGAGCTTACGCGGCGTTCCGTCAGGCTTGGTTGCATCGAAGACAACCTCACCCTCGAAGCCAACAATCTTTACAACTATTTGGGACAACTCACGGATAGTCAGTTCCTTCCCTGTACCTACGTTAATATGACAGTTTCGTATCTCTCCCAAAGATGGGATTGCCCCTCCCCTGCCCTCACTATTATCACGATTTACAGCACCATCGGTACGCACTCCATAGAACACTGACGAATATTTCTCCACACCAATGATATCGCTAAAATTAACATTCAGCAGTATATGTACGCTTGCATCTGCCATGTCTTCACTCCACAAAAACTCACGGAGTGGATTTCCGGTTCCCCAGAGTGTTACCTTATTATTCTCAATGCCATATTTTGCCAACACACTTATGATAGCCTTTTCATCTGCTTGTCCGTCAACACTCTCTACAGGGCGTTGGTTCAAATCATTACGAATCGCTGTCCAGTTGTCATCATGAATCATTTTAGCCAGATACACTTTGCGCATCATAGCAGGCATAACATGAGAGTTTTCTAAATGGAAGTTGTCATTTGGGCCATAGAGATTGGTTGGCATCACGGCAATGTAGTTCGTGCCATATTGCAGATTGTAAGACTCACACATCTTCAATCCTGCAATTTTCGCTATTGCATATTCCTCATTGGTATATTCCAAAGGGGAGGTAAGCAGGGCATCTTCTTTCATTGGTTGCGGAGCATTCTTTGGATAGATGCATGTCGATCCCAAAAAAAGCAGACGTTTCACTCCATGAGCATAGGCTTCACCAATAACATTGCACTGTATCATCATGTTCTGCATGATGAAGTCTGCACGATAGAGTGAATTGGCCATAATTCCTCCCACAAAGGCTGCTGCCAAGACAACGGCCTCAGGTTTCTCTTCATCGAAGAAATGACGCACAGCCAACTGGTCAGTGAGGTCCAATTCGCTATGTGTTCGTCCAACAAGGTTATGAAATCCACGATTCTCAAGGTTTTTCCAAATGGCAGACCCAACAAGTCCACGATGTCCGGCTATATAAATCTTGGAATCCTCAGAAAGTCCTCCCCGTGTAAGCATATTTTCTTGAATTTTTATCCTTGGTATCGTTTAGTCTTCTAACTGTGCTTTCAGATGCAGTTTCTTTACGAAACGCATATCGTGGTCAACCATGATTTTAACCAAATCCTGAAAAGATGTCTTATGAGGATTCCATCCAAGAATCTCTTTAGCTTTAGCAGGATTACCCAACAATTGTTCTACTTCTGCCGGGCGGAAATATTTTGGATCAACCTCTACCAGTACACGACCTGTAGCTTTGTCTATACCCTTTTCGTCAACACCCTCTCCCTTCCACTCAAGTTCGATACCAACATGATGGAATGCCAATGTTGCGAACTCACGTACTGTATGGTATTCACCTGTTGCAATCACAAAGTCATCAGCTACCGGTTGTTGCATAATCAACCACATACACTCCACATAGTCTTTAGCATATCCCCAGTCGCGAAGCGAGTTCAGGTTACCTAAGTAGAGTTTGTCTTGGAAACCTTGAGCAATGCGTGAGGCTGCAATCGTAATCTTTCTTGTTACAAAAGTTTCACCGCGACGCTCACTCTCATGATTGAACAAAATACCATTGCAACAATACATGCCATAACTTTCGCGGTAGTTCTTCATAATCCAGTAGCCATAGAGTTTAGCCACAGCATAGGGTGAACGAGGATAGAAGGGAGTATTCTCATTCTGAGGAACTTCTTGTACTTTACCATAGAGCTCTGATGTAGAAGCTTGGTAAATGCGGCACTCTTTTTCTATACCGACAATACGAACAGCTTCCAACAGGCGCAGGACACCCACAGCATCAGTGTCGGCCGTATATTCAGGCACATCGAACGACACTTTGACATGACTCTGCGCAGCTAAGTTGTAGATCTCCGTCGGACGGATTTCGCCGATGATACGAATGAGTGATGATGAATCTGTCATATCTGCCCAATGAAGATTGACAAGGCGCTTTTGCTTCATATCTCTAACCCACTCATCAAGATATAAATGTTCTATTCTTGCAGTATTAAAAGAAGAACTACGACGCAACAAGCCATGCACTTCATAGCCTTTCTCTATCAGGAACTCAGCAAGATAGGAGCCATCCTGACCAGTGATTCCTGAAATAAGAGCAACTTTTCTTTCCATATATTTCATTTGTTTAATTCAATAAAAGATAAATTACTGTCCACTAAACTGCTTGATACGCTGTTCCTCGGAGAGCTTACAGATGAGCAATGTCCCATTTTTTTCTGCGACGATATAGTCATCCAGTCCCTGAATTACAACTTTGTGCATACCTGTTGCATGTACTATACAACCATGAGACTCAAACAGATTGATGTCGGATCCGATACAGGCATTACCATACAAGTCACAGTGAGACTGTTTGAGCAACGAGCCCCATGTCCCCAAATCACTCCAACCAAAATCTGCCGGGCAGACATAAATCTCATCAGCTTTTTCCATGATGGCATAGTCAACAGAAATGTTTTCACATTCACCATAATGCTCGTCTATAGCTTTCTGCTCCTCTGGGGTTCCCATTACGGGAAGCATTTTTTCAAATATAGAGCCAATACCTGGTTCATAAACTCGGAAAGCATTGACAATTGTACTGACACTCCAAATAAAGATGCCTGCATTCCAGAAATAGTTATTTTGACTGATATACTCTTGTGCAGTCTTTAAGTCGGGCTTCTCACGGAAAGAGTCAACGCGAAAAATTTCCTTATTACTTATAGAACTCATTGAGAGATCTGCCTGAATGTATCCATATCCAGTCTCCGGGCGTGATGGTTTCATTCCCAGGGTGACAATAGCATCACTCTCTGAAGTAAAGTCAAGACATTGAGTCACAACGCGACGAAACTCTTCAGGATTGGCCACCATATGGTCACTGGGGGTCACTACGATGTTTGCCTTCGGATTTTGTGCCTTGATACGCCAACTCACATAGGCTATACAAGGAGCCGTATTACGTCGGCAGGGTTCTAAAAGGATATTCCCGGCAGGCACTTCCGGTAACTGTTCGTGAACTATATCAAAGTATTGCTTATTCGTTACAATCCACACATTCTCTGGAGAGCAAATGCCAGAAAAACGGTCAAGAGTTAACTGAAGGAGTGTTCGACCTACTCCAAGAACATCAATAAACTGCTTGGGGCGTTCAGCTGTGCTCATAGGCCAGAATCTGCTTCCTACACCTCCAGCCATTATCACCAAGTGATTGTTATTTCGAGACATATCAAGAATGATTTGTTATTATTATATTTTGCAAAGATACCACAAATAATAATGATAACAAAATAAAAAAAAGAAAAAATCACTCAAAGGGTAATGTGAGCGATAAATCCTCCGTTTCCTTAGGGCCCACATCGATTATCTCCTCATGATTTGAAAATTGCAACATCAACTCACTTGTTTGGTTTGATCGACTGTTTAGTCGATATACGCCACGTTGCTGCATACGTTCAATTGAAGCATTATTGCCAGAAGAATTACGTTGTATAAATTGTACAACATAGGCATGTACATCTTCTCGTGGGATAGGATTGAACAGAGTGTTGCAAGCATTGTGAACATGACGCGAGAGTTTCTGCAACGAGATTCCTGCTTCACCAGCTTCAACAAGTACTTTGTATATTTCTCTGTCGTAGTTCATAATCAAAAAAGAGAGTTGTAATCATGAAATTGCAACTCTCTTTAGAATATTTGGGGACATTATTAAGCCAAAGTGATAGCGTTGTTCTCGCCCTTAATTTTTCCTTCCTTCATCAGCCAACCGATACCGAGGTAAACTTCTTCAGTAGCAATTTTTGCTGCCTTTGCAATCTCTGCTATAGTCATAGCTTTCTCAGCTGCGGCCAAAGCCTGATAAACATCGCCAGCCTTAAAACCTACGTTCTCAGCGTTAACGGCTACTTCGTTTTTCTTAGCGGTTGCTGCCTTCTTAGCTACAGGAGCCTTCTTCTCGGCCACTTCTTTTGTTGCAGCCTTCTTGGTTGTTGCTTTCTTTTCTGCCATAATTTAGTAAACTTTAAATTAATGAATGCTCATTAAATATTATCCTTCATAAATCCAGTGCAAAGATACAACACTTTTTCACCTTCATTTATAAAGGATGTGAGATTCAGCAGGAATCAAGCTTTTTCTTGACATAAGTCAAGTTTTAGTTGCAATTCTTCCAATTGCTTGGGGGCAAGTACAGAAGGTGCATCCAACATGACGTCACGTCCGCTGTTGTTTTTCGGGAAGGCGATACAGTCGCGTATGGAATCGAGACCTGCCATGATAGATACAAATCGGTCGAGACCAAAGGCGAGGCCGGCATGAGGGGGTGCTCCGTACTTGAAAGCATTGATGAGGAATCCGAACTGAGCCATTGCCTGTTCAGGAGTAAAACCTAAGATACGGAACATTTTTTCTTGGAGTTTGCCGTCATGGATACGCAGAGATCCACCTCCCACTTCAATACCATTACAAACAAAATCGTAGGCTTTAGCGCGCACCTGTTCGGGATGTTCGTCAAGCAAGGGGATATCGTCAGAATTGGGCATTGTAAAGGGATGGTGAGTAGCCATGAGTCGCTGTTCTTCATCACTCCACTCAAAAAGCGGGAAATCCACTATCCAGAGGCACTCAAACTTATCTTTAGAGCGAAGTCCCAGGCGGTCACCCATTTCCAGACGCAAAGTACATAGTTGTACTCGAGTCTTATTTGCTTTGTCGCCACTGAGAATAAGGACCAAGTCTCCATCTTTTGCCCCCATCTTTTCTTTCAAACGATTCCAGATTTCGGGCGTATAGTATTTATCGATAGAAGATTTTATCGTACCATCTGTATTGAATTTTACATATACCATTCCCTTGGCTCCCACCTGCGGACGCTTGACAAAGTCTGTAAGTTGGTCAAGTTGCTTACGCGTATAATCTGCACAACCAGGCACGCAGATACCACCAATATATTCTGCCTCATCAAAGACACTGAAATTCCCCGTCCCCTTGAGAACGTCCATCAACTCTACCAACTCCATTCCGAAGCGAAGGTCTGGTTTATCGGAACCAAAACGGCGCATAGCTTCGTGCCAAGTCATCTGCTGAAGTTTATTCGGTAATTCTACACCAAGAACCTCTTTAAACAGATGGCGAGCCATGTCTTCAAACAAATCGATGACATCATCCTGTTCAACGAAAGACATTTCACAATCTATCTGAGTAAACTCTGGCTGACGGTCAGCACGCAGATCCTCATCACGGAAACACTTGGCAATCTGGAAGTAGCGATCAAACCCGCTAACCATGAGCAATTGTTTCAGTGTCTGTGGGCTTTGGGGTAATGCATAGAACTGACCAGGATTCATTCGTGAAGGCACCACAAAGTCGCGGGCCCCCTCTGGGGTGGATCCTATTAGTATAGGCGTTTCCACTTCAATAAAATCTTTAGAGTCGAGGAAATTACGAATCAGAATTGTCATGCGATGGCGCAGTTCCAAATTCTTGCGCACAGCCTGACGTCGCAAATCCAAGTAGCGGTACTTCATGCGAATGTCATCGCCACCATCAGTCTGATCTTCAATTGTAAACGGAGGCGTTAGACTTTCCGACAATACATTCAAGCTATCTACAAGGATTTCGATATCTCCAGTATCCATCTTAGCATTCTTGCTTTCACGCTCACTGACGATGCCACAAACCTGTATGCAGTACTCACGTCCCAATTTATTGGCACGGTCACATATCTCTTTGTCAGTAGCCTCATTAAAAACCAACTGAGTCAAACCATAACGGTCACGGAGGTCAACAAATGTCATACCGCCCATCTTTCTGATGCGCTGAACCCAACCAGCCAGCGTAACTTTTTTGCCGGCATCAGAGAGTCGCAGCTCCCCACAAGTATTTGTTCTATACATAAATGTTGTTTTTGAATTTTCATGCAAAAGTACAACAATTTATCGATATGATAAAACTTTCCACCCTATATTTTCATTTTTACATTGCACACTTGGCGGTTTCAATAAAAAAACGTATTTTTGCACAAGAAAAATCAATCCCCAAAACATCATGAAAAAAAATAACATTATATGTTTATTGTTTACCCTTTTGTGGATGCCGGCATTCGCTCAGAATGCAGCAGAAGTTCTTGATGACGCTCGATTAGCCAACGCCTATTTTATGAAGAAACATGCCGATCCAACGGTCCCTACTTTTGTTAAGAAGGAACGTCCCAGCAGCCTTTGGACACGCGGCGTCTATTATGAAGGCCTGATGGCTCTGCAGGAGATCGACCCCAACCATGCATACATCAATTATGCCCTGCGATGGGCCGACTTTCACAAATGGACCCCACGCAATGGGATTAAGACCACAGATGCTGACGACCAGTGTTGCGCCCAAACCTATGTACAATTACTTCCATATACTGGCAGAGATGAAAAAAAACTTCTACAAAACGTCATCAACAATCTCAACCATCAAATGGAAAGCGGGCGTTCTGACTACTGGACATGGATTGATGCCATTCAGATGGCAATGCCACTCTATTTCCAGATAGCCCATCTGACAGGTGAGCGACGCTATGCTGACTATGCCATGCAATGTTATCGTTGGACTCGCAATGAGTGTGGCGGTGGTCTTTACAACAAAAAGAACGGTTTCTGGTGGCGCGACAAAGACTTTGTTCCGCCCTACAAAGAATCTGACGGCAATGACTGCTATTGGAGTCGAGGCGACGGATGGGTTTATGCCGCATTAGTACGCGTCATGGAAACGCTCTCCCCCAAGGACAAATATTACAAGGAACTGAAAAAAGACTTCCTGCAAATGAGCCATGCCTTCGCCTCCTGCCAGCGAGAAGATGGTTTTTGGAACGTCAGTCTTGTTTCGCCCGCCACCTACGGAGGCCCGGAGGCTACAGGCACAAGTCTCTTCCTCTACGGCATGAGTTGGGGAATCAGCCAGAAAATACTTCCTGCCGATATCTATAAACCCATTTGCGATCGCGCCTGGCAAGCGTTGCATGAGAAGAGCATTCACCCCAACGGATTTCTCGGATATGTGCAGGGTACAGGCAAACAACCCAGTGATTCACAACCAGTAACCTATACTTCTATCCCTGACTTTGAAGACTTCGGATTAGGCTGCTATTTATTAGGTGCCACTGCATACTATCGGCTTTTATTCACGCAGTAATGTTAAGTAGTGTTAAAGCAATAAAAAAGAAACCCATTTATTACCAAAACTCTCAATAAAAAATAGTAATTTTGCGCCCGATTTTAGTCCGTGGAGGCTCGAACAAGCATTGACAGTAACGCCAATCGCCTTACGGAAAAACCCGTTAAATTATTCATTAATGTACGCAATTGTAGAAATTAAGGGGCAACAGTTCAAGGTTTCAGAGGGCATGAAGCTCTTTGTCAACCGCATTCAGGATGCGGAAGTAGGTCAGGCTGTTGAGTTTGACAAAGTACTTCTCGTTGACAACGAGGGGGCAGTCACAGTTGGTGCACCTACTGTAGAAGGTGCCAAAGTAGTAGTTGAAGTTGTGAATCCGCTCGTGAAGGGCGAAAAGGTCATCGTCTTCAAGATGAAGCGCCGTAAGGATTATCGTAAGAAGAACGGTCACCGCCAGCAGTTCACACAAGTAGAAGTTAAACAAGTAATTGCTTAAAAAGGAGGACACTTTATGGCACATAAAAAAGGTGTAGGTAGTTCTAAGAACGGACGTGAATCCGCTTCACAAAGACTGGGCATTAAGATCTTTGGTGGTCAGAAAGTAATCGCAGGCAACATCATCGTTCGCCAGCGCGGTACCAAGCATAATCCTGGCAATAATGTAGGTATTGGTAAGGACGACACCCTCTTCGCCTTGGTTGACGGAACCGTAAATTTCCGCAAGACCGCAAAGAACAAGAGTATCGTTTCTGTCATTCCAGAAGCCGAGGCATAAAGCCCAACAATAATTAAACATCTTATTCCAAACAAACATCAGAAAATCCCAACTCTCTTTCAAGAGTTGGGATTTCTGCTTTTATTTAGGGTTTATAACGTATCTCTCAGTAAGGTCAGGGGTATCAAGGTTGCTGATATTTGTTTCCTGTTGATTTCGTCCATTGTCTTAAATAAGGTTTTGGGAACCCAGGACGAACCACTCTCTCTCCAAGTCCTTCAGGTGTTCGTAGGAACTTTCCTCCTGCTTCCGGCTTCACCGTCATGTCGTTGTACTTAACAATTAAGTAGATGGCCAGTTGCTTCCATCGTTGCAACATGCTTTGAGCCTGTTCGTTGCTATACTCATTAAGCATTTTCAAAGCCTCCATCTTGTGGTTTTCATAGAGTTCCATCGCCCGTTGTTCCACCTCTGGCTGGCGTGCGAAGTAACTATTCTCCAACGAATCACGAACGGCCTTCAATGAAGGAAACATCTGGCAGTAGCGGGGATATACCATATTACTCACCCAGTTACACACCCAGAATGCATTCTTGTCAGAAAAGGTCACCGCATCAGCTCCCGGTGTGTTGTAGCATAGAGGCTGTACGGTATTACCACAGTAAATGGGAGTATAGGCCACCATGTTTCCATCATCGTTACCAAACCACAACACACCACCAATCTCTCGAGGCAACCATGAACGCATCTGCGACACATAGGTAAAACCTGTTTGCTGGGTAGAAGTAGGACGCTCATTGAAATATTTGCGTCCATCGACCTCAAAGCTCAGCGGTGTGGGACGATAAGGCATTTGCCAGATGCCGCCCCCAATGTCTGCAGAGTCAAGGGCCAAGGGCGTACCCTCATAGTGATCGCGCATACATGTCATTACATCCTGAACGCTAACCTTTCGGTTGGGTACAATCCAGAGCGGCATATCCTCCGCCTTTGGGTCTTTTCCCAAAGCCCATGGAAGGTAGCAGTCGAAATTGTCAGCAAAGTGATTGAAGAATGCCCACACGCGTGCGTCGCAATAGCGGCGTCCTCCAAAGTCGGGTGCTGCATATGCCCATTTCCATGAGAAATTGCTATCATCTCCCTCATACCATCCCATTTCCCTGGCATAGTTAACCACATCCCTTGAATAGTAAATGTCGGAGTTCTGATGTTTGGCATTGGGATACAATCCTTTTGAAGCCAACTTGGTCCCTTCTGGCAGGAAGCGCCCTATTCTACTTTGATTGGCGTGTCCACAGATGGCATTGTCGGGCACACGCATAGCGACCCATACCACGCGTTGCATCTTCTGTACAGCATACTGGGTGCCAGGAGTTCCTGTCCCCATCATTTCCAGAATCCAGGCCTCTTCTGGGTCGCAAATAGTGAAGGTCTCACCTTCTGAACAATATCCATAAGTTTCGGCGAGAGATGTCATCACCCTAATGGCCTCACGAGCCGATCGTGAGCGTTGCAAGGTAATGTAGATCAGCGATCCATAGTCAAGTATGCCCGTCGTATCGACCATTTCCTCGCGGCCGCCATAGGTCGTTTCTCCTATCGTCAGCTGCCACTCATTGATATTGCCAATGACATTATAAGTCACTTCTGCTTCGGGTATCTGGCCACGATAGACGTGGGTGTCCCAATCCCAGACCTGTCTCATTTCACCTTTCTGATGGCGACCTGCCGGATAGTGGCACAGGCCAATAAACATTCCGTAATCATCCGCATTATAGCTACAGATGACAGATCCGTCGGCTGAAGCGTTCTTGCCGACAATAAAATTGGTGCAAGCCAACATTTCTATACCATAGAAAGTAGTTGCCAAAACAAAAAGTATTCTTTTCATAAATATCCTGTCGTTGTGTTGATGTTTCAATAGTAGATGGTGGTATGATATACGTTACGGTTGCCACAATGATCAGTAGCTGTCACCTTGAGTTGTCTTTTTTTATGGAGAGGGTTGACCGGTGTTTCCGTCAGTATGCACTGAACACATGGTGATTTATCCACTTTCTCCAGAAGGATGAAATTTCCGTCAAGAGTAGCCTCATAGGAGCTGACTCCAGAAGCGGCATCGCTGATTTTCAAACATATAATGTTGGAGGAGGTCCACTGTCCTTCTCCGATGGGTGTAATTATCGGAGGTGTATCGTCATAAGCCACGCGGCAAGTCATACCAAGATCTCTCAGTTTTCCCGTCACCCATCCATTCTGATACTTTCCACCGAGGTACGGTTGATTTTCCCAGTCACTCGTTATGTAAAGTTTTTCTGTATGCTGCGTTCTTTTGTTCACCCTCAGAGCAATCTTGGCATAGTTGTAAAGCGGACAAGAGTACGGCATGAGTCGATAGCTATCAGACCATGCATCAGGTTTTCGGATGATTCTCGGTTGCAGGGATATATCGTCAGCTGTCATCCATGGTCTTACATAGAGTTGTAAACCAGGCATCTGTATGTTGGAGAATCGTTTACAGGCAACTGAGAGAAATGGCTTGGCGCTTACGGGAGTCTCTTTAGGAAGTTGTTGTCGGTGTCCTCTAACGATCCATTCATATCGAGAAGTGTTCCCCTTGAAGTCGCTCAATTCATAGCATAAGTGGTAGTTTCGCTCCTCATTGAAATTGATAATACCCCTGTTTTCATGAAAAGGAAATACCCCTAATGTCAGCCCAGGCTTCAAAAAAGATTGCATATACCAGACGTTGCTACGGAGATAGTGCTGGTAATCCCCCCATGCATTCACCTGCATATTGTCATCCACAGATATGTTGTCCGTCACGCTTTCGAAGACTAATCGTCCATCGACCAACAAGCGTGTCGTTCTGATGCCATAATGGTTGTATGTCTGTTGCATATAGTCGTTAGCCCAGAGTCCGAACCCCACCTTTCCCCATGCAGTGAAATCACGTTCAAGGAAGTGAGAAGAGAATCCAAACGACTGTTGCGTGCTTGCTCCGCAGAACACACCACTTGCTTTTTGCGGATATGCCATCATAGCGTGTGCTACCGGTGGAACAGAGTCATCGATTTCATGTCCGATAAAGGTCAGTGGATCGAGCATGTTCCATGTCTTGTTTTCATGGATTTCAAGATGCAGATGTGGTGCCGTGGAGTTTCCGGTGTTACCACTGACAGCTATCAGCTGTCCTCTTGCCACTGGCAGGTCGGTAGGTCTGAAGCGCATGATGCCGGTACATTTGTGGTGTTCATACTGCCACTTCCTTACCATCGCTTTGATTTGCGGTGTAAATTTTTTCAAATGACAATAGATGCTGGTATAACCCTCTGGATGATGGACATAAACGGCATTGCCGAAGCCGGCAATGCCTATAGATACCTGTGAGACATATCCGTCGCCCACAGAAAAGATTGGTTTTCCCTCCACTCCTCCCGTTTTGATGTCCACACCTCCATGAAAATGGTTAGGGCGCGGCTCTGCAAAGTTACCAGCCAGCACCATCGGGTAGTTCACCGGAGATTGGTATTGCGGTCTTGTCGGGTGTTGCAAAGGAGCAGCATTTAGCCCACCAAGGAGCATCGCAAATGCTATATATATAATAAGGTATTGTTTCCTGTTCATCCTCAGCAAGCCTTGAAGCTCATGTCGAGTCCCTTCACGGAATGGGTCAATGCTCCGACTGATATGAAGTCAACACCCGCCTCTGCATAGTCGCGCAACGTGTCGATGGTGATGCCGCCCGAGGACTCTGTTTCATATTTACCTCCGATGAGTTCCGCCGCCTTCTTAGTGTCATTCACGCTAAAGTTGTCAAGCATGATGCGATGCACTCCACCATGGTTGAGAACCTGCTGTAACTCATCGAAGTTGCGCACCTCGATTTCAATTTTCAAGTCAAGTCCTTTCTCGTTTAGGTATTTGTGGCATCGTTCGATAGCATTCTCAATGCCCCCGGCAAAGTCAACGTGGTTGTCTTTGAGAAGAATCATATCAAACAATCCTATGCGGTGGTTCATGCCTCCTCCGATCTTGACGGCCTGTTTTTCCAGCATGCGTAGTCCAGGAGTTGTTTTGCGAGTGTCGAGAACGTGAGCATGGGTTCCTTTCAGCCGTTCTACATAGCGATGAGTGGTTGTAGCGATACCGCTCATGCGTTGCATGATGTTCAGCATGAGTCGTTCGGTTTGTAGTAGAGATCTTGTCTTACCGGTAACGATCATAGCGATGTCCCCTTTCTTGACAGGTGTTCCATCTTGCAAGAGTACTTCAACCTTCATTGTTGGGTCAAATCGACTGAAAACTCGCTTAGCCACCTCCACACCTGCCAGGATTCCATCTTCCTTGATGAGCAGTTGCGACTTTCCCATTGCATCCTCGGGGATGCAGCACAATGTTGTGTGGTCTCCATCACCTATGTCCTCTGCGAAGGCGAGGTCTATAAGGCGATCTTCTAATTCGTTTACACTTAGCATATTTCTCAATAGTTTTTATTGTTCGGTAATGTTAGATTGATTTATTAGCTTGGTAGTTTTCAACCTCGGTGCAGGTTTCCCGGAAATTCTTCCTGTTATGATAGGAGGTTGCTTTGTTCTGACAGGCAGTTGCTTAGCCTCTACTAAGTCTTTTTTTTCTTTAGTGCTATCGGTGGCCGACGAGTCGTTCTTTTCAGCCGCCTTATCTACCACGGGTTCAACCATCTTTTGATGAATGCGTACAAGCGATATCTTGCTCAGCACCATCAGTTTTAAGGTGGATTTTGAGTCCGTATTGAGGTTTTTGTTTTGGTTGAGCATGAAGTAACCGCTCACTTTCTTTATGCCCAGTCGTTTGTCATCCCTGATGTCCAGTCGATATTGGGTGGAAGAATTCATGTGGATGACTCTTGATATGACACTGTCGTTTGTCAGTTGCATGGCCAACACCATGATGCCGTCTCTTACGCCATCCTGAAAGAGAAATTTCGTTTCGACATTGAGTGTGAATGCGTCGCCAGCCAAATAGGTCGTATCAGCATTATAGCTGAAGCTATAGATATTGTTGGCAGCATAGTGCATGAGCACGATAGCTCGTTCTCCACTCCATATATTAGTGGTATCTCCATTCAAGGAATTCAGTGTCGCGGTTTCAAAATCGTTGGCAGATCCACCAAGAGCTACGGCTTCCGCCGCGAGTCGGTCGGCAACAGCGTCATAGACCTTCTTCATGTGCTCCGTGTGTCGCATGTAGTAGGTCATGGATTCATCATACTGCTTACCCGTGAACCCATGTTTTTTTAGTACCGCTTCCAGACAGACGCGCGACCGCAGACTATCATAAGGCAGTTCCTGATTCATCACCACAGCCAGTGTTCGATGATAGTCTGTCAGTATGGCCTCCAGTTCCGAGGGCTGTATGTATTCTTCGGGAATGCTGGGCTTGCAGGAAGCCAGCAATAGGATTGTCAACAGGAAGCCGGTAAATATTTTTTTCATTCTTGTTCTTTTTTCTCCCAGCGTGTTCCTCGCCAAAAAGTGTTATTTGCCCCTTCCAATTCTCGGCGGAAGAAGATGACAAGCGTTACTATGCCGACACTAATGCTGGAGTCAGCGAAGTTGAATACAGGTGAAAAGAAGATGTAGTCGTCTCCACCCCAGATAGGAATCCATTGTGGCAATGTTGTCTCGATGAGGGGGAAGTAGAACATGTCAACCACTTTTCCGTAGAGCATTGGTGCATAGCCTTCCCCCCAGGTCACCAACTCGGCCACATCGAACGGTGTGGATTGCGAAAAGATCATTCCGTAGAACAGACAGTCGATGAGGTTTCCGACGGCTCCAGCGACAATCATCGAGAGGCACACGACATAGCCCCATCGATGGTTTTTCTCAGCTACCACTTTGTACATGTAGTAGATTAAAGCTGAGATAGCCACTATGCGAAACAAGCTCAGTGCCAATTTATTAATAAAGGTCATGCCGTAGGCCATTCCGTTGTTTTCCACGAAATCAATATAGAACCAATCGGTGATATGAATATACTCCCCGAGGTACATGTTTGATTTTATGGAGATTTTGATAGCCTGGTCGATGAGAATGATGGCAACAATGATGATTGTTGCCACCCTTCCCTGAGTCAGAATGTTCTTCAATGTTTTCATTTTTTTCGTGCGTTCTTAGATTCCACGCTAAGTGTAGCGTGAGGAACGACACGAAGGCGCTCTTTAGGAATCAGTTCACCCGTAATGCGATCTATGCCGTAGGTTTTGTTCTGTATGCGCACAAGAGCAGCCTCCAGTCCTTGCATGAATTTCAACTGACGGTTAGCCATTTGCACCAGTTCTTCTTTCGACTGCGTCATGCTCCCTTCCTCGAGAGCCTTGTAGGTTGGCGAAGTATCATCGACATCGTTTCCGTCAGCATTCATCAGCTGTTTCATCATAGCGTCATAGTCTCTTCGAGCCAGACGAATCTTTTCGTTGATGATGGCCTTGAATTCCTCAAGTTCTTCATCAGAATAGCGTTTTTTCTGTGTTTCCATTATGTATGCTTTTTATATTTTTACAACTTTCAGTTCATCACCCATAGAGAGCTTGTCAGCCAGCACCTGGGTGGCAATGTAGTTACCAAAGGTCTTGACACAAGCCTCGTTTTCGTCGTTTTGCGGAATAGTTACCATGATGCGGTCGGTAATCTCCAAGCCTGTGTCCTTACGCATCTGCTGAATGCTGCGCACAAGTTCACGAGCCACTCCTTCCAGACGTAGTTCGGGTGTCACCGTAATGTCGAGAGCCACCGTAAGGCTTCCCTCGCTTGTAACGCTCCATCCGGGCATGTCTTGAGCAGAGATTTCCACATCGTCGCGTGTTAGCTCGTAGTCAGAGCCTTCCACTTGTATGTTGATGCTTCCGTTCTCAAGCTGGGCAATCTGCTCCTGGGAAAGAGCTCCCACTACGGCGGCTGCGGCTTTCATCTGTTTGCCAAACTTCTTGCCCATCACCCGGAAGTTAGGTTTCACAGTCTTCTCCACCATTGTACCCTCTATGAACTCTATATCCTTGATATTCAGCTCTTCGAGAATGATATGTTTGAGGAAGACTATACCCTCTTTGATGCTGTTGTCGGTCACGGGGATGGCTATACGACGTAACGGCTGTCGCACTCCGATTTTCTCTTTCTTGCGCAGCGACAAGGCCATAGAGCAAATCTTCTGCACGATGCCCATGTTGTCTTCCAGCTTTTTGTCGATGTATCGCTCGTCGGCCACGGGATAGTTGTCCAGATGAACGCTCGTCTTTGCCTGTCCGAAGGTGAGGTCGCGGTAAAGGCGGTCGGCGAAGAATGGAGAGACAGGGGCTATGAGTTTGCTCACCGTGAGCAGACATTCGTGGAGCGTCTGGTAGCAGGCCAGTTTGTCTTTTTCCAGTCCTTCACCCCAGAGACGTTTTTTGGCCAGACGCACATACCAGTTACTCAGATTATCAATAACAAAGGTCTGTATGGCTCTTCCAGCCTTTGTGGGTTCGTAGTCGTCGAGGTCCTCTGTCACCTCCTTGACGAGGGTGTTGAGTTGACTGAGAATCCACCGGTCAAAGAGTGTACGCTCATCATACGGTACCTGTGGTTGCGAGTTATCCCAGCCGTCCACGTTGGCATACATAGCCAAGAGTCCGTAGGTCTGGTGTAACTTCACGAAGAAGCTTCCACTGACTTCCTTCACCCCGTCGGGGTCGAAGCTGAGGTTATCCCATGGTGACGAGTTGGTGACCATATACCAGCGCACGGGGTCGGTGCCGTAGGTTTCTATACATTCGAAGGGGTTGATGACATTGCCCAGTCGTTTTGACATCTTGATGCCGTTCTTGTCAAGCACGAGGCCGTTGCTGATAACATTTTTGTAGGCCACGCTGTCGAAAACCATTGTTGCGATGGCGTGGAGAGTAAAGAACCATCCGCGTGTCTGGTCAACGCCTTCTGCAATGAAGTCTGCCGGATAGCATACTCTTGCATCCAGTGCCTCTTTGTTCTCAAAGGGGTAGTGTATCTGTGCGTAGGGCATTGCTCCTGAGTCAAACCAAACGTCGATGAGGTCGAGTTCGCGGGTCAGCACGTCGCCGTTCTTGCCCACCAGCTTGATGTCATCCACATAGGGTCGGTGCAGGTCTATTTTGTTGTAGTTATCCTGGCTCATGTCGCCAGGTACGAAGCCTTTTTCCTTGAGGGGATTGTTCGGCATCACGCCAGCAGCCACGGCTTTTTCTATCTCTCCATAGAGTTCTTCCACGCTACCGATGCAAACTTCTTCCTTAGTATCACGATTGCGCCAGATGGGGAGCGGTGTACCCCAGTAGCGTGAGCGTGAGAGGTTCCAGTCATTCAGGTTCTCGAGCCATTTGCCGAAGCGTCCACTACCAGTTGCTTCGGGCTTCCAATTGATGGTTTTGTTCAGTTCCACCATACGTTCTTTACATGCCGTCGATCGGATGAACCATGAATCAAGAGGATAGTAGAGCACCGGTTTGTCTGTGCGCCAGCAGTGGGGGTAGTTGTGCACATGCTTTTCTATCTTGAAGGCAGTTCCTTCCTCCTTCATTTCCAGACAGAGAACAACATTCAGGTCCATATCCTTGTTGGCGGCCTTCTCGTCGTACTTTCCGTCCTGATTGTATTTGGGGTCATAGGCGTTCTTCACATAGTTACCGCTGTGTTTCCAGTAAGACTCATTGACGCAAGTCTTCACGAAATCGGCATCCATGTCGGCCTGCACGAAGTATTTTCCCTGAAAATCGACCATGGGTCTTGTGTCACCAGCCTTGTCGATAACAAAGAGCGAGGGTATGCCGGCATCCTTGGCTACCTTGGCGTCATCGGCACCAAACGTCGGTGCAATGTGAACGATGCCCGTACCATCCTCGGTTGTGACATAGTCGCCTGGGATAACACGGAAAGCTTCAGCACTCTTCTCCACCACCTTATCGTTTTCCAAGGCACAGGGTTTCACCCAAGGCATCAGCTGCTCGTAGTGTAAGCCTACAAGATCGACGCCTTTGCCGCGCCAGAGAGTTTCCAACATTTCGCCATCTTCGGGCTGGAAGTAGGCGCTCAACCTGCTCTCAGCTATGATGTAAATGGCTTCCTCACCGCTATAGGGGTTGCGGCCCTTAATGGCCACATAGTCAATCTTTGGACCTACGCAGAGGGCTGTGTTCGAAGGCAGCGTCCAGGGGGTTGTTGTCCAGGCTAAGATATAGACCTGAGTATTCAGGAGGGCAAGCGACTTCATGGTTTCCATTTGCCGCAGGTCATCCATGACTACTTTGAATTGCGCCGTCACCGTGGTGTCCTTTACGTCGCGGTAGCAGCCAGGCTGGTTCAGCTCATGACTGGACAGGCCAGTACCTGCCGCCGGCGAATAGGGCTGAATGGTATAGCCTTTATAGAGCAGGCCTTTCTGGTAGAGTTGCTTTAGCAGCCACCATAAACTCTCTATATATTTGTTGTCATAAGTTATGTAGGGGTGTTCCAGGTCAACCCAATAGCCCATCTTGTTGGTCAGGTCGGACCATTCGTCGGTGTACATCATCACGTTTTTGCGACATGCTTCGTTGTAGTCGTCCACGCTGATTTTCTTACCGATATCCTCTTTGGTGATGCCGAGGCTTTTCTCCACACTCAGTTCCACGGGGAGGCCATGAGTGTCCCAACCCGCCTTGCGCTTCACCTGGAAGCCCTTCATGGTCTTATATCGGTTGAAAGTATCCTTGATGGTACGGCCCATCACATGATGAATGCCGGGATGGCCGTTGGCCGAGGGAGGCCCCTCATAGAAGATAAACGAGGGACAGCCTTCACGTTCAGTAATACTTTTGTGAAAGAGGTCTTCGCCTTTCCACTGTTCAAGGACCTCCTTGTTGACTTCGCTAAGATTCAGTTTGCTACGTTCTGCAAATTTCTTGCTCATTTTTATCGATAGTTATTTGTTACCTTATTATTTTAAGGTGCAAAGTTACGAAAAGTCGAGAGCAATACAAAATAAATCGCATTTATTTTTTTTGCCGAGCCAGAGAATCCGGCACTTGTGACGCTTAGCTTGGCTAAGAACTTCGCGGTTAATCCGCAAAGTTACGAAAAGTCGAGAGCAATACAAAATAAAATCCATTTATTTTTTTGCCGAACCGAAGAACTCGTCAGTGACCAGTCCTACGAACACCTCGTTGGTATATCTGCGTAGGTTGTGACACACGGGATTCATGATAGAGTCAACGAAGGTGATGCCAGTGCACCGAGCGAAATAGAAAATCTTCGCGCGCGCGTGCGCGCACTCAGAAATTTTATTTTCAGTTTTTTCCTCATTTCCTCATTCTGTGAGCTGAAAAGCCGATTAACAAAGGCTTTGTGAGGTGTGAGGAAATTGTGAGGAAATGAGTTAATATTTCTTAAATCGCAGTTTTTCCTTCAAAAAAGGGAGTAAAATGAGAAGAAAATGAGAGTAAAATGAGAAGAAAATGAGAAGAAAATGAGAAGAAAATGAGAAGAAAAAGGAAGTAAATACTCCCATGCCAAAGTCATTAGGCATTAAGCATGATGAATGATGAATGTACTTTATGAATTGGGCATTAAACGGAGTTTGGCTGTCCGAAGGGGGGCCGGACACTTTGTCCGGATGGGGTCGGACACTTTGTCCCGATGGCCCGGACACTCTGTCCGGATGACCCGGACAACTTGTCCGGATGACCTGTTCAAAGTGTCCCGATGACCTGTTCAAAGTGTCCCGAAGCCTGAATGAATAGACAATGCGTGCTCACACCTCACGTTCTCGCAGCAAACGTAGGAAAAGTTGAGTTGAGGTAAAAGAACATCAGTTATCCTCTCCTTTCAAAGTTGGTAGAGAAACATGGTAGCGCATGGCAAGGAAACGGATAAGACAAATTACGACAAAAGTCAATGTTGCTGCCAGTCCGACATTTACATTCAACACAAGCATAAGCCAATAGAGCAAGCCACCTCCTATACTGGCCATTGCATAAATTTCCTTCTTAAAGATTAGGGCTGTCCGGTTAAGTAAGATGTCACGAATAACACCACCAGCACTTCCTGTTATACAGCCCATGATAATGGCTACCCAAATAGCATGACCACAGTCAAGAGTCTTCTGCATGCCCGCTATAGTAAACAATGCCAATCCCAATGTGTCAAAGACAAACCAAGCATTGTCTAATCGTTTCAAGAATCGGGCACAAACAATGACAAAAACCTGTGCCAATGCTGTACAAACCAGATAGAAAGGCGATGTCATCCAAAATGGTGTCACTCCAAGCATAACATCACGAATGGTTCCTCCACCTATAGCAACTGCAACACCGCAAACGAAACCTCCAAACCAATCGAAATGATGGGATGCTGCATGGCGTATTCCAGAAATGGCAAAAGCGAAGGTGCCCAAAAACTCGATGATTTGAATGACCGTTTGTACAAACTCCTGATCGTATGAAAACTCGTAGTTCATCTCTTACACAACATTTTGAGGATTTCCGTTTAGAAACGCCTTGATATTAGACACAGCGACTTCCAACAGACGCTTGCGAGCCTCAAGGGTAGCCCAGGCAATGTGAGGTGTAAGAAAAGCATTGGGCTGGCGGAATAAAGGGTTATCGGCTGAAGGTGGTTCACACTCCATGACATCCGCCGCATAGGCTGCGAGTTTTCCTTCCTCTAATGCCTTTGCAACAGCAACTTCATTGACGAGTGGGCCTCGCCCTGTATTGATGAGGATTGCTGTCGGTTTCATCTTCTTGATGCAATCTGTATCTATCATGTGATAGGTAGCCTCCGTCAACGGGCAATGTAAAGAAATGACATCACTGACGGCAAACAATCCTTCAAGTGTAGTCTTTTTGATACCCTCCGGCAGGTCTGAGGAGTTCTTACTGGTCAACGCTACTATTTCCATTCCAAAATTACGAGCTATTCGAGCCACTTTCATTCCAATGTTGCCTAAGCCGACAAGTCCTAAAGTTTTTCCGGAAAGTTCCATCAATGGTGTGTCCCAGTAGCAAAAGTCCTGATTATTGCTCCAGCGACCATCTCTATTTATTTGAGCATAGTGTTCAACTCTATTCGTCACAGTGAGTAAAAGAGCAAAAGTCATCTGAGCGACACTGTCGGTGCTATATGCAGGAATATTTGTCACAACGATTCCACGTCGGTGGGCTGCCTCAATATCAATCACATTATAGCCCGTAGCAAGAACTCCTATATATTTCAGATTTGGAAGCTGCGCCATCACCTCATCCGTGAAAACGACCTTGTTGGTAAGCACAATCTCCGCATCACCAACACGCTCAATTATTTCCTCTGGTGATGTACGCGGATATACCGTTAAGTCACCAAGCTCTCTTAAAGGTTCCCATGACAAATCTCCAGGGTTTGCAGCATAGCCGTCTAATTCTATAATCTTCATATTCTTAACAACCAATTACTCTTTAAATCTGGTGCCCCAACAGGAAAGCATCCGCTGATATTGTTTTTCTTCCATCGGTGAATGCTGGGCATGCCAAAAGCGAGATTCTTTCAATTCATCAGGAAGATATTGCTGTTCAACAAAATGGTCTGGATAGTCATGACTATATTTATAACCATCACTATAACCAAGTTCCTTCATCAAGGATGTGGGAGCATTGCGTAAGTGCAATGGTACGGGGAGATTTCCCGTTGTCCGAACTACGGACAATGCAGTATCGATACCCATATATGCCGAGTTACTCTTTGGACTGGTAGCCAAATAGACAGCAGCCTCTGCTAAGGGAATTCGTCCCTCTGGCCACCCAAGTTTCATGACAGCATCGAAGGCAGCATTTGCAAGCAGTAGAGCATTAGGATTAGCCAAACCAATATCTTCTGCAGCACTGATGACCAAACGACGGGCTATGAACTGAGGGTCTTCTCCCCCTTCAATCATCCGTGCCATCCAATATAATGCCGCATCGGGATCGCTGCCACGCAAACTCTTAATAAAGGCAGAGATAATGTCATAATGCATCTCACCATCTTTGTCATAAGCCAAAGGGTTCTGCTGAAGGCGTTCTTCTACAAGTTCATCTGTGATTGATAATGGCTCTGACACAAGTGAGGATTCAACAACGAGCTGTAAGATATTCAGCAGTTTACGGGCGTCACCTCCACTATAACGCAACAGTGCATTCGTTTCCGTCAAGTCGATATCGCGCTGGCTCAATTCAACATCCTCATGAATGGCACGATCAAGAAGAGTCAGAAGATCTTCTTTTTCAAGAGGCTTTAAAACATAAAGTTGGCAGCGCGAGAGCAAAGGGCGAATAACCTCAAATGACGGGTTCTCCGTTGTGGCACCAATAAGAGTTATAACACCTCTTTCGACAGCGCCCAAAAGTGAATCTTGTTGAGACTTGCTGAAACGATGTATCTCATCAATAAATAAAATAGGTGACTCCCTATTAAAGAAACGACCACTTTTAGCACGTTCTATAACGTCCCTAATCTCTTTCACACCACTCGTTACAGCACTAAGCGTATAAAATGGACAATCCAGCTTGCGGGCAATAATCTGTGCAAGAGTTGTCTTTCCAACCCCTGGAGGACCCCACAAGATAAAAGAAGATATATGGCCGGTATCGATCATCCGACGCAAAACAGCTCCAGGACCTATTAGATGGCGCTGGCCAACATATTCGTCAAGAGTCCGTGGGCGTAGTCTTTCTGCTAAAGGTTCACTCATATACATGGCAAAGGTAAGAAAAGTTTTCTACTTGATAGAAAATTTTAAGAGAAAAGTTTGTAATTTCATGATAAAGTACTTACTTTTGCAGCTGAAAAACCAAAGCATACAGATTATCATATGAAACAACAGAAAAAAAATCTGACACTCAAAACACTTAACAAAGGCAATGTTTGGGAAATCCAAGAAAGCGATGTCTTTAGATTATGGGAGGCTGCTGAAAAAGAACCCGATCTAAAAGACAACATGCGTCATTATATAGACATTTTCAAAAGCGCCTTTGAAATGGAAGAGGTAAAGGTTGATAAAGCTGAAGTTATCAAAAAATATGAGGCAAGAGGTTTTCAAGTTGGTACCCTGCGCATTGACGAAAACAACAAACCTAAATGGGCTGTCAAGAAAAAGCCTATACTTAGAGTTACCGACCTCACATACGAAAACATACGCCATATCACAGCTGGTAAGCTTTTAGAAGTTATAGACAGGAATTTCGGTGGCGGATGGGATTCCCTCTCACAAAGTATTAAGGATATTATTGAAAGCGGATTCGATATCAGTACTACCACGTTACCTCAAAACAGGCTACATAAAGCCGGCGGCATGTATGAAAAGAAAGTCGCAAATGGGTTTGAGGTGTTGGAAATTGAGAAAGGAACCTGGGTTGAGGCTATTTTTGCCAAGGAAAAACCAGAGATAGAAAAACCTCGTATGAAATTCAGCTTTGACGATGAATCCGACAACGAAGATAACGATGAAGAATATCTTGATAGAGATGACAACTATGCTGAAGAAGATGATGATAATGAAGATTTTGATGAAGACAAGCTGACAGAAGAAAGTTATCGCACAACATACGATGCCGAAGATAATCTGGATTTGGAAGCCTCTGAAGTTTCTGATGATGATGAATATTAAAAAGATAGGTTAATATAGAGGCTTATAAACAAAATCATTTGATTTTTCATAAACAAATATCCCCAATATCCTAATGGACATTGGGGATATTTATGTTTAATTATTTTCTGAAGAGTATAATACTCATTTAGAAGAACAAGTACCTGTTATCAACGACTTTTGCTTTTGCATACAACTCATTGCTGAAGTTACCTGCATTCTGCATAGCACGCTGACGAAGTTTTGCCTCCTGAGCCTTAGCATCAAATTTGGCATTTGGACGTGTAGTCTTGTCAAGTACCTGGAAAACATATACACCAGCATTTCCTTTAACAGGACTTGAACAGAATTTACCTTTAGCCGTTGCTGAGACTGCACCGCTAAGAATCGGTTCGCTTGCACCACTTGCGGCTATAAAGACCGGAGCGGCAAAAGTTATTTGAGCGAGACTATCTACAACAACAGCTCCTTGAGCTTTTGCTGCTTCAATAGTTTTCACCCCACTGGCCTTGGCCATCAGCAGTTCTGCCTTTTTGTCTTTTTCAACCTCAGCTTTTAAGCGTTCCTTAATGGAAGCATCGTCCATAGTACGATAACCCTTGGGATGAATCTTATTGAGCAAGACAACCAACAAATGATTATTCTCGCCACATTCATACATCGGTGAAATATCCCCTTCCTTTGCCTCGAATACCCATTTCAAAGCATCACGAGTACTGGATATTCCGGCTAAATAGTGCTGAGAAGTAACAATATCTGTAGCCTCCTGAACACGATAGCCATTCTTTTCTGCATTTTTCTGGAAAGAATCTGCATTTTGTGAAGCACTTACAAAAGAACTAAACTTGTTATATGCAGCTGAATAGGTGTCTTTTGAGAAATCTATTGTCTTTTTAACAACGGCCGCAGTATATTTAGTAATCATATGTCTGCGGTCAACAACCTGAACAATAAGATTACCCTGGGAAAGTTCAATGTTTTTCAACTCATTTACATTCATTGTATTCAAAGACTCAAGATATCCCCTTGTATCTTTATCAAGAGAGGGAGCTGTCTGATACTGACGAGTAGTTAGCCATGTCTTGGCACCAGTCTGTCCATACTTTTTAGCGAGAGCCTCAAAGTCTGCACCATTCTTCAACGCAGTAAAGATTGAGTCAGCCAGCTGACGTGTTGCCTCTACAGTTTCACCACCAACCTGAATTTGACGATATTGAACAGAGTCAGGCAGCGTCTGTTTGCTGAGAAGCTTTATAAGATTTAGTGTATTATCCATCTTGCTCTCCATCGGGCCATACACAGTGCCAACGGCAATAGAGTCGAGGCGCTGAGCAATATCTGCAGGAAAAGCTTCCTTGGCAACAGGAATACCAAGATAGTTAACCAAAGATGTTGTTTTTCTTACAACTTCTGCAGGATCATTGTTCTCTGAAAGTTGCTGAGCATAATCAACAAATTGCTTTTGCAGCACCTTCCGATCAGCATCAGAAGCATTGACCTGAATATCAACGAACTTAATGTCACGAGTTTCAATATACTGCTTAAACAGAGGTTTCAGCTCTTCATATTTTGCTTTCAAGTCCTCATCCGATACGGAGATCTTATTGTCTTCTATGCTACTATAGGGGAATGCCGCAAGTTGAATACGACTTTCTTCATTCTCTGCATTAAAGGACATTTTTGCCTCAATCGGATTAGAAAGAAGACTATGTGCTAAAAGATTTTGATATTTATCAGCTAAAGTCTGCTGACGCAGTGTTTTCTCAATGAACGTCCAGTAGCGATAGATGGTTTCATATTGCTGAGCCAGCTGAGCATTCTGCATATTTTGACTACGATAGTCTGCTAAAAATTTCTGTAAGGCATTAACATCAAAGCGACCTGTCTGCTTATTAACAAACGGGGTCTGCATCAACATCGGATTGGTACCGTCCTTCAAAATGTTTTGCAATTCAGCATCGGTAACAGTCAATCCAAGCGCTTTTGCTTCATGTTCAATAAGCTTCGTCTGGACATAGCTATTCCAAACCATATCCTTTACCTGATTCATCTGCTGCTCGTTCAAGTTGTCCTGTCCCTGCTGCATCTTGATAACCTCAGTGTACTCGTCAACCAATTTTTGGAAGTCTTGCACATTGATTTTTTCTCCATAAACTGCGCCCACTTGCTGACGATTATCGTTGCGCGATGATTCGCACGAACGGAACAACTCTTCAGCAATAAACGCAAAGAGCGCCAATGCAATCACACTTACAAGCACTGGGCCCCAACTTCTAATTTTTCCAATTGCTGCCATTTCTAAAATTTATTTATTCATTATTGTTTTTATTCACGGTCTTTTTGGCTATTATTGCCATCAAAAAAGCGCACAAAGATACAAAAAAGATATCAATTAAGGGAAGAAAAGCCTTAAAATTTCATTATTTACTCAATTTATCCTTAGATTCTTGCTTTATTTTCAGCCTTACGAGTTCTATCTTGGTCTGAGTGTTCTTTAATATCTTAAATTCGAGGTTTCCTATCTTTACAACCTCGTTAAGTTTTGGAAAGCTCTGATATTCGTGCAATATAAGACCACCAATTGTCTTATAGTCATCGCTTTCCGGAAGGTCTAAATCAAACATTTCGTTAACCTTGTCTATCTCAAGGCGGGCTGACAAAAGATATTCTTCGTCATTTATCCTCTTAGATACATAATTGGAATTATCATGCTCATCCTCAATATCCCCAAAGATCTCTTCCACGATATCTTCAAGACACACTATGCCACTGGTACCGCCGAACTCATCCACGACCACGCCAAGAGATTTTTTTTCCTGAAGAAAAATCTTCATCAGCTTCTGAGCTGCCATCGTCTCTGGTACAAAAGGCATGGTACGAATGCTGGAATGCCAGTCCTTAGGATTGCGAAACATCTCTGATGAATGAACATAGCCGATGATATGGTCAATGTCTTCTTTATAAACGAGAATCTTTGAATTTCCACTTTCAATGAATTTCTGTTTCAATTCCTCACTGGTGGTTTCCTCCTCAACCGCGTTAATTTCTGTGCGTGGAATCATGCAATCTCGGACCTTCAAGTCTGCAAAATCAAGAGCATTTTGAAAGATCTTTACTTCATCTTTGATGTCGTCTTCATTCTTTGCATTATCTATACTGGTCTGAACAAGATAATCAAGATCTACCTTAGTAAACTCGCCATCGTCTGTTTTATTCTCTATCTGTACACCTCCCATTCTAAGAAGTATTTTTGAAAGCAGGGTCGAAACTTTACTTATTGGCCACAACATAACATAACAGATGTAGGCAAAAGGGGAAAAAAACGTCAACAGACGATTGGGAATACTCTTAAAAAGAGTTTTTGGCAGGAACTCTCCGGTGAATAACACGATGATAGTTGAAAGAATTGTATCTGCGGGAACAGTAAATCCCGCTTCCATCCCTTTAAAAATAGTGTTATCAAACAAACGAGCAATCAAGATACCATAGACAACCAAGGCAATATTATTACCAACAAGCATTGTGCTGACAAATCCATTAGGATGTGCATAAAACTTGGAAATAAGTCTCTGAGATAGACCATCTTTTTCTTTGTCCATTTCAGCTAACATTCTGTTGCTTGATACAAAAGCTATCTCCATCCCTGAGAAAAAAGCAGAGAAACACATCGTGACAAGAATGCCTATAATCAATGATAAATTAACTGGTGCTCCCATACATTTATATTAAAGGTGTGTTGGAACTACGTCTTTGAGGCTGCGCCTGAGGTCGAGGTGTCAACTGTATGGTTGCCGTATCAGGCTTAACTTCTTCGTTATCCTTAGAAGAACCATCTATATCGCCTTTCTCGAACGAGCCTTTCGTGTTAGAAACATAATACCTTGTCATTTGCTCATTACTTCGGAAATAGGCCCCTTGCAAGGTCCTCTCCGGCGTAATAAGTTTTGAGAACACATGAGAATAGAATTCGTGCTGCTCTTCATTCCAATACAGCTGTTCACTGAAAAACTTCAGACCATCTTTTGTACGAATACGAACTCGTCCACGAAGTTCCCATAGCTTTTGCTTATCAAAATGATATGCAGTATCGCATTGGATATATGCTTGCACATGGAATTTTTCATCAAACTGAGTCATGAATACGCCTCTATCCATAATCCAACGAGACGGGTTTATCTTTTCATTGACCTCCCAACGCTCAGCGACAATTCGATATTTGATAACACCAGAATCAGAGATTAGGGTATTAACGCCATAACTTGTCATTAGTGCGACAGAGTCTTTTTCGTTGATAGCAGCTGCTGTATGTTCTTTCTGCTCTTCACACGAAACAAACAGAAACATACACAATATGACAACAAAAGTACGTCTCAAGAAAACTATTGCAATTTCCATTTAGCAAACCATCTTTCGTTGAATGTAAGTCCAATATTAAATCGAAAAGTATTCTCGGAAACAAGACTCCGACAAGCATCCTGACGAAGCCATTGGGCACTGATATTCAAAATAGAACCACTATTAACAAATGGGATTCCCAATCCTACACTTGCACTCATCTCCTTAGGACCATCTGTATTATTAATTTTCAAATAAGGTGTAGTATAAGATACTCCCGCACGATAACGAATACGCTCAAAAAAACTTTTGCTGATTGACTTAGAACAATATTCACCGCCCACAATAATTTTATGTCTATCTTTATAAAGACCGCTCTTCATCACATAATCGGATACTCCATTAATATTCACATCCACTGGGCTCGATACACTGCCCCATGTTTGCAACTGATAATCTAAACCTATTTTCCACTTCCCATCATGATTCCACATTACGCCAATTCCATATTGTGAAGGTATTTCCAAATGAGTGCTGCGACCATTACTTGGCATGAAAGTCGTATCTGCAAGATTTGTCTGCGAATTAGTGGACACACTTAAACATTTAGGATGTCCTCCAATATCATGACCAAAAGAGTATGTAAGCCCTATTGTTAGCGCATCTTTTCTTGTAAGCTGCCGAGAATATTGTACGCCTAAATCAACTTTGTAGTTTCTAATCGATGCCTGATAATATTTTGCAAGTGTATTGGCAGAAGACTCACTAAGTACATGAACAGAGGAACGGTCATATGTACCCCACAGATAAGAAATGTTCATACCAATCGATAAATCATGCATTATTTCAATACCTGCACCCAAATAAGCCTGATGAATACCTCCTGAGCCTTTAAATGTGAAGGTTGAATAAGTTTGATGTGAGTCATCATATTCTCTTCCAGAATAATTGTAGCCGATGTTTGTGTAAGGTAAGATACCAAAACTTAAGCCAACACCTCTTTTCAAACGGAATCCAGCGACAGCATATTCGAAGTCCGCATTATTTGCATTGACACGACGAGTCCCTCCCTCCGTTTGTTCCTTGAAACTGGTTATCTGACCTGACATACCGACATCAAAAAGAAATGTTAGCGAATCTACAGAACTATAGGAGGCTGGATTTACAAAGTTTACTTGATCTGATTCACGAAAGCCCAGACCAAGTCCGTTCATTCCTCTATTAAAACCACTCGATTGTTCTGAAAGTACGCCTAAGCCATACTGACTATATGGTGAATTAGTACCACTTTGAGCTGACACCTCCAAAGAGATCATACCAGCTACTAACGCGATAAATAATCTTCTCATATCCTTCTTTTTTCCATTTTGGATGCAAAATTATTGAAAAATTTCGATATAAAAGCACGATAAGTGCAAAATATAAACTATTTTTGCATCATGAAACGATTTAAATACATTTTAAGAAGTTTTGCCTTATTGTTTTTAACAATTGTTCCATATACAATATATGCACAAAACAAGTCCAATGATATCAGCATAAGCCTGTTAACCTGTGGGCCAGGTGATAATCTATATTCGTTATATGGACATACCGCTTTAAGATTTCAGAACAAGGCAACTGGAGAAGATATTGTCATCAACTATGGCATGTTCTCATTTCAACAAGATTTTTTCATCCTTCGTTTTGTATTTGGTAAAACCGACTACGAAATGGGCATACAACCATTTGAATATTTTAAAGAAATCTACAAACATGAAGGACGTTGGATAAAAGAACAGACCTTAGATCTTACTCCTAAAGAAAAATTGGCTATAGCACAATCACTTAATGAAAACTATCAACCTCAGAACCGGGTGTATCGCTATAACTTTATCTTTAACAACTGCGCAACAAAGGCAAATGACATGATTTGCCAACACTTGATAAAAGAAAGAGATTTCACAAATAGAAAAAAATCTAACGAGCATGCTTCATGGAGGCAAAGAATCCATGTTTTCAGTCAGACATCTCCATGGATACAATTTGGCAACGATCTCTTACTAGGGTACGAAGCTGACAAGCCGGCCACTCTTTGCTTTTTACCAATAGATTTGTATAACAAATTCGAAAAATCATCACTTGTCGAAAAATCCCAAATTATAGTGTCAGAAGATGAAGCCGCTGCCTATGCATACCCGAACAACAATAATCCAATTCTTCGTCCATATATCATCTTCAGCATAATATCCCTGCTTATTATTGGAATAACGCTTTATGAACATCATCAAAAAAAGATTCTTTGGATAACGGACCTCTTTATTTTTTTAACAACAGGTCTTGCTGGACTTATTCTTTTTATCATGATATTTTCAGAACATCCAATGGTAAATATAAATTTTCAAATACTTCTGCTCAATCCACTAAACTTTATTCTGATGTTTAATGTTATTAAAAAATTACAACAAGGAAAGCTATATTTTTGGCTTTATGCTTATTCTATAATTCTTATTATCTTCATTATAATCGGATTTACATTACAGCACTATGCAGAGGGGTTAACTCTTATGGCATGTTCTTTGCTAATCAGATATTGTAATCATATTATCATTTTAAAACCGCATAATTTCCCAAATAATAATGAATAGGTATGTCGCCATCATCCTTACGCTGCTTTCATGTGTTGACCCACAGGCTCAAACATTGAAAGAAGCTCCTAAACTTGTCATTAATATTGTTATTGACCAGTTAAGAACAGATTATATTGAATATTTCTCACCACTTTTTTGTCAGGAAGGTTTCCGCAAACTACTTGAGCAAGGCAAAGTTTACGATGCAGCCTCCTACCCTTATGTACCCATTGACAAATCTTCGGCTATTGCCACCATAGCCACGGGTACATCCCCATATTATCATGGAATCGTTGGCACTCGCTGGATGGATAGGACTACACTTAGACCCATTTTCTGTGTAAATGAAGCTTCACACAACGCATCACCATCCAATCTGCTTACATCTACTATCGGCGATGAAATGAAAGTTAGTTCACATGGTTCAGCAATTGTATGGTCGATAGCACCAGACCCAGAGTCTGCCGTTTTGTCTGCTGGACATGCTGCCAATGGAGCCATCTGGATTAATCCAAAAACAATGGAGTGGATGAGTTCAAGCTACTATCGACCAACTGCTTCCGAATGGCTAAAGTCTTATCTAAGGATTTACCCATTACAATCTAAAAATCAAACAGATATAAATGAATCAATTACTGACCTTGCGCTACTTGCCATAAGTAGTACAGCCATGGGAAGAGATCGTGTTTGCGACCTTCTTTCTCTCACCTACTCTGCTGCACCTATTTTAAATAAAAACATGTCAAACTGGCAGGTTGAAATGGAAAGCATATACATGCAGCTTGACAAGGCAATAGCACGGCTTATTACAAATATAGAAACACTCTTTGGAAATAATCAAGTTCTCTTCGTGCTCACAAGTACCGGCTATACAAAAGAAACTTCAGAAGACCTTGCTTCCTACAACATTCCAACTGGCACATTCTATATCAACCGAACAGCCAATTTGCTAAATATGTACCTAAGTGCCATTTTCGGACAGGGTCGATATATAGAAACCTGCTTTGCGAATGAGTTATACCTCAATCACAAATTACTGGAACAAAAGCACATAGGTATTTCTGACGTTTTACAAAGATGTCAAGAATTTTTAATACTAAATGCAGGAGTGGCCGACGTATATACATCAGAAAGACTACTTAACGGAAACAATGACATACAGAAGCTACGGAATGGTTTTAATGCAACCATTAATGGAGATATCATTATTGCCGTAAAACCCGGCTGGAATTTAGTTAACGAAGAAACACAAGATAAAATATCTCTACGAAGTTCATTTGTTCCTTTCCCAATTATCCTATATGGCGCAAACATACAACCAGAAAGGATTTCCACACCTGTTTCTACAGACAGAATCGCCCCTACCATTGCCAAGAGTATTCATATAAGAGCACCTAATGCCTGCTCTGCCGAGCCCCTTTTCTAACATAAAAATGCGTGCAATCTTTCCCGCCCATGGGAGTTAAAGGAAGTTAAAGAAAAACGTCTTTTTAGCCTTTTGTATAGAAAAAGATTATTAATTTGTAACTTTGCACATCAAAAAAACGTATGCACACATGTGCACATGTGTAATTACAATGTAGAAAAAATAATATAAATATGAATTTCAATAAATTTTTAAAATCGCTGTTTGGTGACAAATCCATGCGTGACATGAAACTTATTCAACCTTTAGTTGAAGAAGTCAAAAAAGTATATCCAACTATTAAAGTCCTAAGTAATGATGAGCTTCGTGCTAAAACCAAGGAGATTCAGCAATATGTTCAAGAATCTGCACACGAACAAAAAGAAAAGATTGCAGCACTGAAAGCTACTATCGAAGACACACCGCTCGACGAGCGTGAAGCTATCTTTAACCAAATTGACAAGCTAGATAAAGAAGCATTGGAAATTTACGAAAAGGCTCTAAATGAAGTAATGCCTATTGCTTTTAGTATTGTTAAAGATACCGCCCGTCGTTTTGCTGAAAACGAAGAAGTTCGCGTCACCGCTACAGATTTTGATCGAGAATTGGCAGCAGACCCCAAAAAAGACTTTATCACTATTGAAGGTAATGAAGCTATATATCATAATCATTGGACTGCTGGTGGAAATGATCTTAAATGGGAGATGGTACATTACGATGTGCAACTCTTTGGAGGAATAGCACTCCACCAAGGAAAGATTGCAGAAATGGCTACAGGTGAAGGTAAGACTCTCGTAGCAACGCTTCCTGTATTTCTTAACGCCTTAACAGGCAATGGAGTACATGTAGTTACGGTTAACGATTATCTGGCTAAACGTGACTCAGAATGGATGGGACCACTCTACATGTTTAATGGATTAAGCGTTGATTGCATTGACAAACATCGCCCAAATTCACCCGAACGTCGTAAAGCATATCAGGCAGACATCACATTTGGAACGAACAACGAATTCGGCTTTGATTATCTGCGCGATAACATGGCCATTACACCAGCAGATCTTGTTCAACGTCAACATAACTATGCTATTGTTGACGAGGTGGACTCTGTCCTGATTGATGATGCGCGAACACCTCTAATTATCTCTGGTCCTGTACCTAAAGGAGAAGATCAAATGTTTGAAGAATATCAACCTCTTGTAGAGCGTCTTGTTGATGTTCAACGACGTTTGGCAACGCAGTATCTTGCAGAAGCAAAACAACTTATCAGTGAAGGACAAGCTAATAAAGATGACAAAAAAACAGAAGAAGGATTTCTTGCACTATATCGTTCCCATAAAGCGATGCCAAAGAATAAGCCTCTAATTAAGTTTCTGTCTGAGGAAGGAATAAAAAGCGGCATGCTTAAAACAGAGGAAATATATATGGCCAATAATAACCGTGAAATGCCCAAGGCGGTAGAACCTCTCTATTTTGTCGTCGATGAGAAACTTAATTCCTGTGATCTTACAGACAAAGGAACTGCATGGTTAGCAAATCAAGTCAACGATCCCGAACTTTTCGTACTACCCGACATTACAACTCAACTATCAGCTCTTGAAAATGAAACGGGGCTGACTGAAGAGGAAAGGCTCAACAAGAAAGATGACCTTTTAAATCACTATGCTATCCAAAGTGAACGTGTCCACACTATTCAACAACTTTTAAAAGCATATTGTATGTTCAATAAGGATGATGAATATGTTGTCATCGATGGAGAGGTAAAGATTGTTGATGAACAAACTGGACGTATCATGGAAGGACGCCGATGGAGCGATGGACTCCATCAAGCCGTAGAAGCTAAAGAACATGTCAAAGTGGAGGCCGCAACTCAAACCTTTGCCACCATAACACTTCAAAACTACTTCCGCATGTATCACAAGCTATCAGGGATGACTGGTACAGCTTCTACTGAGGCGGGTGAGTTTTGGGACATATATAAACTGGACGTGGTTGAAATACCAACAAACAAACCAGTTGCACGCCTCGACTTGAACGATCGCATCTACAAGACTGCTCGTGAGAAATACCGTGCCATTATTGAAGAAATCGTGGAAACACGTACCAACGGGCGTCCTTGCTTGGTTGGTACCACCTCTGTAGAAATCTCCGAGATGCTATCAAAGATGTTAACGATGCGAAAAATCCCGCATCAAGTGCTGAATGCCAAACTTCATCAAAAAGAAGCAGACATAGTAGCTTTAGCAGGACAGTCCACAGAAGGTACGGCATATATTTCTATTGACGGACAGGCTTTCTGCGACAAACCTTCTGCCATTCGACATAATCAGGAAATAGCGCAAAATAATAAAAAATATGCAAACTCTGATATTTCCATTGTAAAAGAAGAGAAACGTCAACTCGGAGCTGTAACAATTGCGACCAACATGGCAGGACGTGGAACAGATATCAAGCTTTCTAAAGAAGTGAAGGATGCTGGTGGGCTTGCTATTATTGGTACTGAGCGTCACGAGAGCCGTCGTGTTGATCGACAGTTACGAGGTAGAGCTGGGCGACAAGGAGATCCCGGAAGTTCTGTGTTCTATGTTTCCCTAGAAGATAAATTAATGCGTCTTTTCGGTTCTGACAGAACGGCACGCTGGATGGACCGTATGGGTATTAAGGATGGAGAGCGAATTGAAGCACCAATGCTATCAAAGAGCATTGAACGCGCTCAGAAGAAAGTTGAAGAAAACCATTTCGGCATACGCAAGCATCTGTTGGAATATGATGATGTCATGAATAAACAGCGAACCGTTATCTATGAAAAACGTCGTCACGCCCTTATGGGAGAACGTATCGGCATGGACATAGCTAATATCATATGGGACCGTGTTATAAATATTATAGATAACAACGACTACATAGGTTGCCGAGAACAATTCCTGAAGATACTTGCTATGGAATGTCCATTCAACGAAGAAGAATTTACAAACACCAAGAAAGAAGAACTCTATGAAAATTCCTTTCAAAAGGCCATGAAGGAATTTTCTCGCAAGACAGAACGTATTCAAAGCGTTGCCTGGCCGATTATCAAACAGGTTCAAGAAACACAGGGTAATGTGTACGAACGAATTATGGTTCCAGTAACCGATGGTAAGCGTATATACAATATTCCATGCAACCTTCAAGAAGCTTACGACACACAGTGTAAGAGCGTTGTTAAGCAATTTGAGAAAGTTATCCTTCTCCATATTATTGATGATTGTTGGAAAGAAAACCTGCGTCAACTTGATGAACTTCGCCACAGTGTACAGAACGCCAGCTACGAACAAAAAGACCCATTACTTATCTTTAAATTAGAAAGTGCAAAACTATTTGATGAAATGGTGAACGATATGAATAACAGAATTGCCTCTATCTTAACACGAGGACAAATTCCAGAAGTTCAACAGGTCGAAGAGGCTGCACCGGAAGAGCACACTCAAAGATATAATGAATCTAAGGGGAGTGAACTCGTTGATACAAATCAGCAATCTGCCGCACACCATGATACTCGTGAAGGAGCTACACAACGTACACAACCCATTATTAAGGAGAAATTACCAGGGCGAAACGATCCTTGCCCTTGCGGTAGTGGAAAAAAATTCAAAAATTGCCATGGACGTGGAGTAGTATAATCATGATTGAGATTACAAATCTAAAAAAAACTTTTGGTCAAAAAATTGCCGTTGATATTTCCAACCTCATTATCAATGACAACGACATTCTTGGACTTGTCGGCAATAATGGTGCCGGCAAGTCCACCTTATTCCGATTGTTATTAGGTTTACATAAGCCAGATTCACAACAAACGACTTTTACTGAAAAAAAAGATGCTTCTATACACATGCAATTTGGTTCAGGAAATGACTTGTGGGAATGTTCTCCTTGGAATTCTGAGTTATGGAAAAATTACACTTGTGCTTATTTAGATGAAGGATTTCTCATTGACTTTTTAACCCCTGAAGAATATTTTGATTTTATAGGAAAATGTAATGACAAAACCATTGACATTGTATTAGGAAACAAAGACCTTTCTGATCTATTTTCAGCATTTATGAATAACGAGATTCTTGGGCAAAAGAAACTCATTCGCGATTTTAGCGCAGGAAACAAACAAAAGATTGGTATTATTGGTTCTATACTTGGCTGGCCCAAAATTCTAATACTTGATGAACCATTCAATTTCCTCGACCCATCAAGCCAAAATATTCTAAAAAAAATATTAAAGTTATATCATGAAGAAACAATGTCAACCATTCTCATATCAAGCCATAACCTACAACACACAATAGAGATCTCTAATCGTGTTGTTTTATTGGAAAATGGACGCGTCATTAAGGACCTTAAAAACGATCATGGGTCTGCGGAACTGGAGTTGGAGAAATACTTTAAAGTATAAAGGAGATATAATTTATCTATATCGTAATATTTCAGAACGATGATATATTCTAAGTATAACAACACCCGTCTGATATGCCAATGCCATCATAAAATACAATATATATACAAGAAATCCTGGTATATGTAATTCGATTGTAGCATATGGCCAAGATGAAATATTTAGCATCATATTGTATTGGATATCAATTAATTGATTTAAGATAATGACAACAAGGGCATTAACAGCACATAAACTGCCAAAAAATGACGTAACATAAAACAACATAGATAAAGACACAATAACTGATGCAACTGGAACAATTATCAAATTAGCCAACAAAAAATAGGATGAAAAATATCCAAAATAATAAAGTATCAACGGAAGCGTTGCCACCTGTGCTGCAAGAGATACGGCTAACATATCAGTAATCCACTTTAGCCATGGCAGTTTTTTCATACACAACATGGTTGAAAAAGGCCTATAAAATATCAATATTCCAAGTACCGAAGTAAAAGATAGTTGAAATCCAACATCCGATAATGCCGAAGGATTAAATAGCAAAATAACAAAAGCCGCAAATGCTAAAGAATTTAATGAAAACGCCTTTCTTCGAAGTAATGTACAGATTGCATACAATGATAACATAACAGCTGCTCGTACCAAAGACGGAGGAAGTCCAACCAGCATAACATATGTCCAAACAACAGGAACAACCAAATGAAGTCCAATAATTCTACACCTTAAACTGTCAAAAAAAAACATCAACAATGCAAAAATTATGGAAAGATGAAGTCCCGACAAAGCCAAAACATGAGCCGTCCCCGTAGCATTATAAACATTTCTTATATCTGATTTCAATGCTGAACGGTCACCAAGCGTCATTGCCGCCACCACCGCAAAGGCTCTATTAGAAAGGCCAGAATCTTGCAATCGTAAAATTAAGCGATGCCTTACAACAAGAAAAGCAAAATGTAACTTTTGAATAAATGGTAAAAAAGAGTAGTCAACCGGTTCCAATTGCCAGTTTTTATAATATATAAATGTTGTAGGATATTTTCCTTTCGCTGTTTTTTTCCATTCTGATGCGATTTTTATTACACTCCCTAATCGTAATGATTTCCATCTATTAGAGATCGTATCACGCAATAATGAAGCTTGTACTTGTTGAGTGGATCCACGCCCATCATCAGCCAATAAATCCATCCGAAGCACACGTCCTTTAACAACAGGCTGAGAAACGACAACAGCTTTGCAGAGAACCACACCTTGAGGTATAGGAGTTTCATTAGCTTTTCTAATGAAAGACAAGGCTATGGCTTCCACAAGTAGCACCGCCATAACAATATTGATTCGAAGGTGAGACTGCATGACTAACTCCTAGAAAGAATAATTAAATCCAAAGGAAGCAAACTCTTTATATTGCCAGTATCCATGATGATCATCTCGCTTGGTTGAATCATCAAATCGAGGATAGACATATACATTGGTTGAAATGTATTTACTGAATTGGAATGAAATCGTATTTTCAGCTTGGAATTCCGTCCGTTCATATGTAGTATAGCCATTAATACGTGCTTTCCATTTGATATTATCTGTAATCTTCCATGTCATATCAATAGTTATTTGCGAACCATAATCATTTTTTACTTTTCTATTTTCATCAATACCATTACGACGTGCCAGGTATTCACGGTTTACATATTTCAAATTATATGCAAAAGGTGCAAGGTGGATAGTACCTGTAAGGTGTTTTTTGAACCATTCCATATGATAATCCATACCAAGTGAAAGATTCAACTGTACTGGAGCAAAGAAATCTGCAGTTATTGTATGACTATTGCCGTTATATTTTCGGGTAAATTGCGTCTGCGCAACAGCCTGTAAGGTATAATACCAATATTTAGTAGCTTGAAGGCCTAACTTCCCAGTATAGCGTAATAAATCTTCTGATGTTTTGACACTATGAACTGTATCATCTCGCGAAGTCTGAAAACCGATTTTCATTTCCAGCTTATTATCCCACTTCACTTTTTGTTTGTTATTATAATTTGCCTGAAGAGTTATACTTGATACCAAAGAATAGTTACTCTGACCGCCTTGATACCAGTTAGTAGAAACATAGTTCTGTAGTATCTGCATATATGTATCAGCACCAAAGGACCAAAAGTTAGGCTTCTTTATAACTATATCAACATTCATATTTTCTCGCTTATTTTGCTCTACTATAGGTGCCTGTAAAACCTTCTTAGGTGATTGCGTAAGAATACTTGTTTGATTCTCCGGTGTCGGAGCAGTAATTTCTTCTGCCAATTCCGACTGGGTAGAACGTATCAAATCTGGTCGGCTGAAATATATGTGTGTTAATGCATTATTAATTTCCTGATAAACAATATCTTGCGTCGTAGTTCCTAAAGAAAATAAATCATGAGATATATCATTATAAAAAGTTAATGGGACAATAAGTTTATAATATTGTTGATTTACTTCATTTCTATTACTGTTCATCGCTTTTTTTACACTATCAACATGCAATTTGTATATCTGAAGTGAATCCTGGTACTTTCTAACAATGGCAGGTATGGTATCTTCCGAAACAAGCATGGCTCTGCGGTTGCGATGCTGCCCCCATGAATCCATAACAAATAAAACACTTGTAAAAAATGTCAGAAAAATTAATCTCTTTATGAACATATCAAATAAAATTTATCAGTGTGCAAAAATAAATATAATTTTTGAGTTACCAAAACGACAGAAGACAAAATGACGCTGAGATTTGGCAGGTTGGTATTTTTATTGTACCTTTGCAAGTTGAAAAGCAAATAACCAATCATACAATATGGATAAAAATACCATTACAGGATTCGTGCTCATTGCACTTGTACTAATAGGTTTTAGCTGGTGGTCATCACCATCTACAGAAGAACAACGCGCTGCATTCGTTAAAGACTCGATAGCAACAGCCCAAGAAAAGGTTGCAAAAGAGAAACAGGAAAAAGCTGAAGCAGACAAAGCCATAAAAGAAAAAATGGCAGCAATAGAGGACACCAACGCCCTCTTCCACAACGCATACAGCGGCAATGCGCAAGATATAACTCTCAAAAACGACAAGGTTGAACTTACATTTTCGACGAAAGGTGCTACTGTAAAAAAGGTTGTTCTCAAAGGTTTCAAAGATCGTCACAACAACGCCAATCTAACCCTCTTTGATACGAAAGAACAGCAATTAAACTTTTTGCTTGCAGCAAAAGAAAGCAATATTTCCACACAAAGCCTTTATTTTACTCCATCAAATCTAACAGACACCACGGTTGTTTTCACAGCAGAAGCTGCTTCTGGCAAAACTATAACAATGGCATATACACTTGGTTGTAACTATATGCTCCACCTGTCCATGAGAGCAAATGGTATGGAAGGACTTTTTCATCCAAGCACTAGTACCATGGATATTGATTGGTATGATAAATGTCGTCAACAAGAAAAAGGGTTTACTTTTGAAAATCGCTATGCATCTTTAACCTGGCATCATTCAGATGGAGGTACAGATTACCTTCGCGAAACCAGCAACTACAAAGATGAACCTATTGAGAAAGATTTTGACTGGGTAGCTTTTAAGAACCAATTCTTCTCTGTGGTTATGATTGCTAAGAACGATTTCAAAGCTGGGGCGTTAGCAACCTCTATTCCACAGGAAAAAGGATCTGGTTATTTAAAACAATACGAATTAAAAGCTAAGACCTTCTTTGATCCTTCTGGCGCACAACCTTCAGAATTTGAATTCTACTATGGTCCAAACGATTTTCATCTTTTGGAAACCACTGAGAAGCAAAGCACATTTGGCAAAGACTTACAAATGCAGGATCTTGTCTATTTAGGTTGGACCGTCTTTCGTTTTATCAATCGTTGGTTTACACTTCCGTTGTTTGAACTGATTGCAGGCTTTGGTCTTAACATGGCCATCGTACTCATTCTGATTACCTTTATACTAAAAGGCATCACCTTTCCTTTAGTTAAAAAAAGCTATATGAGTTCTGCGAAAATGCGTGTGCTAAAGCCACGGCTTGAAGCTGCCACAGCTCAATTTAACAAGCCAGAAGATGCCATGCAAAAACAGCAGGCGATGATGGCAGAATATGCCAAATATGGTGTATCTCCTCTAAGCGGATGTCTTCCCATGTTTATACAGGCGCCCATTTGGATTGCCATGTTCCAGTTTGTACCTAATGCCATTCAACTACGTGGACAAAGTTTTCTTTGGATCGAAGACCTCTCCACATACGATCCTATCATTGAATGGGGGACCAACCTTTGGCTTATTGGTGACCATCTCTCACTGACCTGTATTCTCTTTTGTGCTGGCCAGTTGCTCTATTCGTGGGCTATGAACAAACAACAACGTGACCAGATGGTTGGTGCGCAAGCAGAACAACTGAAAATGATGCAGTGGATGATGTACCTCATGCCCTTAATGTTTTTCTTTATGTTCAACGACTACTCCAGTGGGCTGAACTTTTACTATTTCATATCACTTTTCATGAGTGCAGCCATCATGTTCGTACTCCGTAAGACCACAAACGATGAGAAATTATTAGCTAATCTTGACAAACATTATCAAGAGAACAAGAATAATCCCAGAAAACAAAGTGGTTTGGCAGCTCGCTTGCAAGCTATGCAACAACAACAGATGGAAATGCAACATAAACGTGAAGAATTGGAACGTAAAAAGCGTAATCTTGGTAAATAATTATTATCACCAAACATAACAATCTCAACACACATGAAGATAATTGGTTTCGACAACGATAAATATCTGAAAATACAATCAGAACATATTCGTGAGCGCATAGCACAATTTGATGGAAAACTTTATTTAGAGTTGGGTGGTAAACTTTTTGATGATCATCATGCCTCACGCGTGCTTCCTGGATTTAAGCCAGATTCAAAACTACGCATGTTTGGCCAACTTCGCGATAGTATTGAGATTCTTATCGTTATAAGCGCTGAGGATATAGAGCGCAATAAAATTAGAGCCGATTTAGGAATCACATACGACGAAGACGTTCTTCGGCTTCGAGACGAATTCATGAAAAGAAATTTCATGGTAGGCTCCGTAGTGATAACTCATTATAACGGGCAGCGTACTGCAGATCTCTTCCGCCATCGTCTGGAACGAATAGGGGTTAAATCATATATACACTATCCTATTGACGGATATCCACACAACGTGGAGCTTATTGCTTCTGATGAAGGTTTCGGGAAAAACGACTTTGTAGAAACAACCAAACCACTTGTTATTGTTACTGCGCCAGGTCCTGGAAGTGGTAAAATGGCCACCTGTCTCTCGCAACTATATAACGAAAATAAACGTGGTATTAGGGCTGGATACGCAAAATTTGAAACATTCCCAGTTTGGAATCTTCCTTTGAAACACCCTGTCAACATTGCCTATGAAGCAGCAACTGCAGATTTGAATGACATCAATATGATTGATCCCTTCCACCTGGAGGCCTATGGAAAGACAGCTATTAACTACAATCGTGATATAGAGATTTTTCCTGTACTCAATGCGCTCTTCGAAGGAATCTATGGAGAAAATCCTTACAAATCGCCAACAGATATGGGAGTGAACATGGTAGGCTTCTGTATCAGTAATGACGATGTCTGTTGTCAAGCTTCTCGAGATGAGATTATCAGGCGTTATTATGCTGCCACCAATAAATATGTTTGTGGAGCTGACAACGAAAATGAGGTAAAAAAAATTCGTTTGCTCTTTAATCAAGCGAAAATCAACACTGCCTTCCGTAAGACGACAACGGCCGCCTACGAAAAGAAGATCGAAAGTGGACAACCTTCAGCCGCCATAGAACTGGAAGACGGAACCATCATCACAGCAAAGTCCAGTCCACTGCTTGGATGTTGTGCAGCTTTACTACTCAATGTTACCAAACATCTTGCAGAAATTGATCATGAAGCAAAACTGATCCCCCAAAGTATGATAGAACCTATCCAACATACTAAGATAACTTATTTGCATGGCAAAAATCCACGTCTTCATACAGATGAAGTCTTAGTGGCCTTGAGCGTCCTTTCTCAACATGATGAAAAATGCAAGATGGCATTAGAGCAACTACCTAAATTATGCGGTTGTCAAGTTCATGCAACAGAAATTCTAAGTGAGGTTGACCGCAAAATTTTCAAAAAACTCGGTTGCGAACTCACCTGTGATCCGGTGAAGAAAAAATAATTTGAAAATAACATATGAAGAAAATATTTTATATAGTCACAATAACACTATTATTGATTGTGACAAGCATACAAGCACAACCCATGATTCAAAAAAACAACATTAAGTTGAGTAGCAATCGAATGACGCCAGAAGCTTTGTGGGCCATGGGACGTATTGGAACCTATGCTCCATCACCTGATGGTAAACATATTATCTATAATGTGACATACTATAGTGTCAAACATAATAAAAGTCATCATATTTTATATGTGATAGATGCTGATGGGAAAAACCAGTGTCAATTGACTCAGACGACAAAAGACGAGACCGACGCGACATGGCTATCTAACGATAAAGTCGCATTTATCTCTGAGGGGGAAATATGGAGTATGAATATCGATGGTTCCAATCGTCGTCAGCTTTCTAAAACCGGAGGTAAAGTAGAAGGCTTTCTGTTCTCACCTGACCAGAAAAAAATTATCATTATCAAATCCATACCCTATCACGGAAGTATAAAAAAGAATCCACAAGATCTTCCCAAAGCTACTGGACGCCTTGTCACTGATCTCAATTACCGTCATTGGGATCATTATGTAGAAAGTATTCTTCACCCATTTTTAGCTCATGTAAATGATGATGGAACTATCGAAGAGGCCATCGACATTCTTGAAGGAATGCCATACGAGTGTCCGATGGCACCTTTTGGTGGAATTGAACAATTAGCATGGAGTGTTGACTCAAAAAAAATTGCATATACATGTCGAATGAAAGAAGGAGTAGAATATGCCATCTCTACAGATTCAGACATTTTTCTATACGATATTGAAGCAGAAGAAGGTGTTATCGACAAAAATCGGAACCTATGCAAAGAAGGGGTTGACCTACCAAAATCTGACCCTACAAAGACCATGAAATATCAGGCCATTAATTCTGAGAAAACAAAGGATCTGAATGTAGGCTATGACCAAAATCCTAAATTTTCACCAGATGGACGTTATGTTGCATGGCTATCCATGGAACACGACGGATATGAAAGTGACCGAAATCGCCTTCTTGTTTTTGATCTTCAAGAGTGGAAAAAAATCTATGTAACAGAATCCTTTGATTCTAATGTAGATGATTTTTGCTGGGCTCCCGATTCAAAGACCATCTATTTCATCGGTGTATGGCACGCTACAGAAAATCTCTATCAAACAAATCTAAGCGGAAAAGTAATACAATTAACCAATGATTGGGCCGACTTTGGATCTTTACAGATGCTCAATAACAAACAACTGGTAGCAGAACGACATGACTACTTTAACGCCTCAGACCTCTATGTGATTACGCCAAATACAAAGGACACTGAAAAAACGAAGGTTGAACAGATTACTACAGAAAACAAACATATATTCGACCAATTAGCCAAAGGTAAAGTACAACAAAGATGGGTAAAGACCACCGATGGCAAAGATATGCTATATTGGGTTATTTTGCCACCAGATTTTGACAAAACGAAAAAATACCCCACACTATTATTCTGTGAGGGAGGTCCCCAGAGCCCTGTCAGTCAGTTTTGGAGTTACCGTTGGAATTTCATGATTATGGCCTCCCAGGGATATATTATAATAGCCCCCAATCGTCGCGGACTTCCCGGTTTTGGAAGCGAATGGAACGAGCAGATCTCAGGAGACTGGACCGGCCAATGCATGAAAGACTATCTCACAGCTATTGACGATGCTGTAGCAAACCTCCCCTATGTAAACAAAGACAGATTGGGCGCTGTAGGAGCTTCCTTTGGTGGTTTCAGCGTCTATTATCTGGCTGGACATCATGACAAACGGTTCAAATGTTTCATAGCACATGATGGAGCTTTTAATCTTGAATCGATGTACACCGATACCGAAGAAGTATGGTTCTCTAATTGGGAGTATGAAGATGCTTATTGGAATAAAGATCTCAGTGAAAACGCTCGCAAAACCTATGAGAATTCTCCTCATCGTTTTGTAGATAAATGGGATACTCCTATTCTCTGTATCCACGGCGAAAGAGACTATCGCATCAATGCCAACCAGGGTATGGGAGCCTTCAATGCTGCTCGACTTAGGGGTATTCCTGCTGAACTTCTAATTTTCCCTGATGAGAACCACTGGGTACTAAAGCCGCAAAATGGAATTCTTTGGCAACGCACCTTTTTTAATTGGCTTGACCGTTGGCTAAAAGACTAAAAAAAAGAAAATAATAAAATTAAGGACAAACGAAATGACTCAAATTATTCAAAAAACGCTGCGTGATTCCGCAGCAATGCGATGGACTGCATTACTTCTGCTCGCTCTTGCCATGTTCTGTTCGTATATTTTCATGGACATACTCTCTCCTATCAAAGACCTGATGCAAGAGACACGTGGCTGGGACTCCACTGCCTTTGGAACAATGCAAGGTTCTGAGGTGTTTCTCAATGTTTTTGTTTTCTTTCTCATCTTTGCCGGCATTATTCTTGACAAGATGGGCGTTCGTTTTACAGCAGTTCTCTCTGCGATAGTTATGCTCACCGGAGCAATTATCAAATGGTATGCTGTCAGCGAAAGTTTCATCGGAAGTGAATTAGAAACATGGTTTAATAACCATCTCAACTACATTCCTGTCTTTGATGAATTGGGGGTCTCTCCATTCTATGAAGGGATGCCTTCTTCTGCCAAGTTTGCCGCCTGTGGGTTCATGATTTTTGGTTGTGGATGCGAGATGGCAGGCATTACTGTCAGCCGTGGTATTGTAAAATGGTTCAAGGGGCGTGAGATGGCTTTAGCCATGGGATCAGAGATGGCACTGGCTCGCCTTGGAGTAGCAACCTGTATGATCTTTTCTCCATTTTTTGCGAAACTCGGTGGAGAAGTCAGTGTAAGTCGTTCCGTTGCATTTGGTGTTGTATTGCTATGTATTGCGCTGATTATGTGTATCGTCTATTTCTTCATGGATAAGAAACTTGACGCACAGACGGGCGAAGCAGAGGAAAAAGACGATCCTTTTAAAATTAGTGACCTTGGACAGATTCTCACATCGGGTGGTTTCTGGCTTGTAGCCTTATTGTGTGTACTCTATTACTCAGCCATATTCCCCTTCCAGAAATATGCAGTCAATATGCTTCAGTGTAACTTAACCCTCACAGAGCCGGCCTCAGATTCCTTCTGGGCAAGCTCATCTGTGACTATTGTTCAATATATCATTATGCTGATGGTTGCTGCTACTGGATTTGCCAGCAATTTCCAGAAGAATAAAACAAGACAATATGGGCTACTCTCTATCTCCATAATAGCTCTGATTACATATTGTTACATGGGCTACATGCGCCAATCTGCAGAATCTATTTTTGCAGTATTCCCATTGCTGGCTGTCCTTATTACTCCTATTCTTGGTAGCTATGTAGATCACAAGGGAAAAGCGGCATCCATGCTAATATTGGGGTCATTACTTCTCATTGCATGTCACCTCACTTTTGCTTTTATCCTCCCTATGTTCAAAAATAGTGCTATTGGTGGTATCATCATAGCATATGCAACCATACTTGTGCTCGGTTCTTCTTTTTCTTTGGTACCAGCCTCTCTATGGCCAAGTGTGCCAAAACTTGTTGACGCCAAGGTTATCGGTTCCGCTTATGCCTTAATATTCTGGATACAGAATATCGGTCTTTGGCTTTTCCCACTTCTAATTGGTAAAGTCCTCGACAAAACAAATCCAGGTGTAACCGACCCAACTCAATTTAATTATACAGCTCCATTAGTTATGTTAGCAAGTTTAGGTATAGCTGCACTTATACTTGGATTTATTCTAAAAGCCGTTGATAAGAAAAAAGGATTGGGATTAGAAGAACCCAACATAACAGAATAACCAATTGATATGAAACAAACCAAGATAGTATGTTCTATTAGCGACCGCCACTGTGACCAGGACTTTATCCGTAAATTATTCTTTGCAGGAATGAATGTCGTAAGGATGAATACTGCACATGCCACACCAGAAGGACTAAAAAATATCATCAATCATGTTCGCGCGGTTTCCTCGCATATCGGTCTGATGATTGACACCAAAGGACCTGAAGTGAGGACTACGGATGTTAAAGAACCTATCAGTTATCATATTGGTGACGTGGTTAAAATCTTTGGCCGCCCAGAGATGGACACCACTCACGATATTATCAATGTCAACTATACTGATTTTTGCAACGACGTTAAAGTTGGCGACGAAATACTTTTTGATGACGGCGAAATTGCCATGAAAGTCATTGGAAATACGGGCCCAATGGTTGTTGCCACTGTAGAAAACGATGGTACATTAGGTGCTCACAAGAGTGTAAATGTGCCTGGAGTACACATAGATTTGCCAGCCATCACTGAAAAAGATCGCAAAAACATTCTGCTTGGCATTGAAGAAGACATTGACTTCATTGCACATTCTTTCGTAAGATCAGCAAAGGATGTAAAAGCTGTTCAAGCTATTCTTGACGAACATCATAGCGACATTAAGATTATTTCAAAAATTGAAAATCAAGAAGGTGTTGACAACATTGATGAAATCATTGAAGCATCGTATGGCATTATGATTGCGCGTGGGGATCTCGGTATAGAAGTACCTATAGAACGCATACCAGGCATTCAACGGGAGATTATTCGTAAATGTGAACTTGCCCGCAAACCAGTCATCGTTGCTACCCAAATGCTTCACTCCATGATTAACAATCCAAGGCCGACCCGTGCAGAAGTTACAGACATAGCTAATGCCATATACATGCGTACTGATGCGCTGATGTTAAGTGGTGAGACGGCCAGTGGCAAATATCCCCTTGAGGCTGTTAAAACGATGGCTTCGATTGCAGAACAAGCAGAAAAAGACCGCCAAAGACTCAATAGCTATGAGATTCCGCTAAGCAATAATTGTACACAAAAAGAATTTCTTGCCCATGCCGCTATTGATGCCACACGGCGTTTGGGAGTTGCAGGTATTATAGCTGACTCTGAAACAGGCGAAGTGGTACGCCATTTAGCCGCATTCCGTGGTCCAAAACCTATCCTTGCTATTTGTTACAGAGATAAGACCCAACGACTTCTGAATCTAAGCTATGGAGTCATACCCATCTGTCAACACAAACATCATTCACCAGAATATATGTTTACAGCTGCCCTTCGCATGCTTCGACAGAAAGGATATATTACACTTGAAGACAAAATTGCTTATTTAAGTGGCAATTTAGGAAAAGAAGCCGGAACGACATTTCTCGAAATCAACCCCGTCAGACAAGTTTTTGATAAAACATACGAGTTCCACCTGCCACAATACATGGAAAGAGAGTAGAAATATAAAAAAAAAACAAATAAATTTTCAAATCACACAAAAAACTTGTACCTTTGCACACCATAAATAATTGATAGTTAAAATATTAGAAGAAGAAGTATTATGACTAAAGCAGATATTGTCAACAAGATTGCAATAGAGTCCGGTATTGGAAAAACGGAAGTGAGTATAGTCATTGAGAGTTTCATGAAGATTATCAAAGACAGTCTTGTCAATGATCGAGAGAATATTTATCTCCGTGGGTTTGGCAGTTTCACTGTCAAGCATCGTGCAGCCAAAACTGCAAGAAACATTCAAAAAAATACAACCATTGTCATTGATGCTCATGACACGCCAACTTTTAAGCCTGCAAAGAGTTTCATTGAAAAAATGAAAGGATGACAATAGAGAATTATTCCAAATTATTCATATAACAATTTAAACATTAAGAACTATGCCAAACGGTAAGAAAAAGAAGGGTCACAAGATGGCCACACACAAGCGTAAAAAAAGATTAAGAAAGAACAGACATAAGAGCAAGTAAGAACTTGCACGAGAAGTCTATTCAGACATGGGTGTGTCAAAAACATCTGAAAAGATTGATTGGCACGCCCCTTTTGTTAACTCTATGTACAAGGAAGTAAAGTATGACAAGTGAACTCGTTATTGATGTCAGACAGAAAGATATTTCCATTGCTCTCTTAGAAGATCAAAAACTGGTAGAATATCAAACCGAGGAGCGTTTCGCCTCCTATTCTGTCGGAAACATCTACATTGCTAAAATCAAAAAACTGATGCCTGGCTTGAATGCCAGCTTTGTTGATTTGGGTTACGAGCGTGATGCCTTCTTGCACTACCTTGACTTGGGAAACAAATTCAGCTCTTATGAAAAGTACCTAAAACAGGTACAAAGCGACAGAAAGAAACTTTATCCTTTCTCCAAGGCAACCCCACAACCAGACCTGAAAAAAGATGGTAGCATTCAGACAGAATTAAAGGTAGGCCAAGAAATTCTTGTGCAGATAGTAAAAGAACCTATCTCAACAAAAGGTCCCCGTTTAACATGTGAATTGTCGTATCCAGGTCGATATCTGGTTCTCATGCCTTTTGATGATAAAGTTTCTGTCTCATCAAAAATTAAAAGTGGCGAAGAACGTGCACGCCTCAAGCAACTTATTCACAGCATTAAACCGAAGAACTGTGGTGTCATCGTACGCACTGTTGCCGAAGGAAAAAAGGTAGCAGAACTCGATGCAGAATTAAAAGTATTGATCAAGCGATGGGAAGATACCATTTCTAAAGTTCAAAAAACACAGCAACGTCCTCAACTGGTATTTGAAGAAACCAGTCGTACAGTTGCCATGCTACGTGATTTGTTCAATCCTTCCTATGTAAACATTCATGTCAACGACGAAGAAGTTTATCATGAAATCAGGAACTATCTTAGCCTGATTGCACCTGAGAGGATAGATATTGTCAAACTCTACAAAGGAAATGTTCCCATCTTTGACAACTACAATGTAACAAAACAAATCAAGTCTGGCTTTGGTAAGATTGTCAACTACAAACATGGTGCCTATCTCTACATTGAACATACTGAAGCTATGCATGTCATTGATGTCAATAGTGGAACTCGAACCAAAAAGGAAAACGGACAAGAACAAAATGCATTAGAAACAAATCTGGGAGCTGCAGACGAAATTGCTCGTCAATTAAGGCTCCGAGATATGGGGGGCATTATTGTCATAGATTTTATTGACATGAACCTTGCAGAAGACAGGCAACTTCTTTACGAGCGCATGTGCAACAACATGCAACAAGACAGGGCACGTCACAACATTCTTCCCCTTTCAAAGTTTGGTTTAATGCAAATTACACGTCAACGTGTACGTCCAGCCATGGATGTAAATGTAGAAGAGACCTGCCCTTCCTGTCACGGTAAAGGAAGTATTAAGTCGAGTCTGTTATTTACAGACCAACTAGAGAGCAAAATTGACACCCTAATCAAGAAAGTAGGTATCCGTAAATTCTACTTACATGTTCATCCTTTCGTAGCCGCCTACATTAATCAAGGAATCTTTTCGTTGAAACGACAATGGAAGATGAAGTATGGCTTTGGTGTTCATGTCATTGCTTCACAAAAATTAGCACTGCTACAATATGAGTTTTATGACTCCAAGAAGCAATACATTGACATGAAAGAAGAAAGCGAAACCATATGAGAGGATATTCATTCACAACCAAGTAGTAAAAGAATTCTTTAAAAAAGGGATGCATAGTTTTGCATCCTTTTTTTAAAGAAGTAATTCAAGTTTCGGGACACTTTAAAACACTTTGAACAGGTCATCGGGACACTTTGAACAGGTCGTTCGGACAGGTTGAACAGGTCATCCGGACTGGTTGTCCGGGTCATCGGGTGTAGTTTAACGATTTTAGTTGACTACTTAGAGTCTTACTCATGGTAAGGGTTGACCCTGGTTAAACTTAATTTTACTTCACGTTGACTCGACTTTACGTTA